>JAESGT010000105.1_pt1 | contig 21647 bp, 13 predicted proteins | sample 9266261 | NCBI WGS metagenome assembly JAESGT01 (sample SAMN15741584, study PRJNA653494) | algae metagenome | isolation source: Pelatocladus maniniholoensis HA4357-MV3 and co-occurring heterotrophs from... | place: USA: Maniniholo cave near Haena, Hawaii | collected 2009-07-28 | reverse complement strand
CTCCGGATAAATTTGTGCAAAAAATTGGCTACATGTTTGTTTCTGCACATAAAAAAATCCCCAAGTAGCCGACAGCTATCAAGGGGTGTTTGTTATCAGGGTGCATCTACCATTAATATGTTCTGAGAAAAACCAGTATACTCCGGATAAATTTGTGCAAAAAATTGGCTACATGTTTGTTTCTGCACATAAAAAAATCCCCAAGTAGCCGACAGCTATCAAGGGGTGTTTGTTATCAGGGTGCATCTACCAATTAATATGTTCTGAGGAAAACCAGTATACTCCGGATAAATTTGTGCAAAAAATTGGCTACATGTTTGTTTCTGCACATAAAAAAATCCCCAAGTAGCCGACAGCTATCAAGGGGTGTTTGTTATCAGGGTGCATCTACCATTAATATGTTCTGAGGAAAACCAGTATACTCCGGATAAATTTGTGCAAAAAATTGGCTACATGTTTGTTTCTGCACATAAAAAAATCCCCAAGTAGCCGACAGCTATCAAGGGGTGTTTGTTATCAGGGTGCATCTACCAATTAATATGTTCTCAGACAAACCTGCATGTTCCGGATAATTTTGCGAAAATGGGATGAAATAGTTATGAAAAACAACATAAAATCCCTCAGTAGCCGATTACCAACAAGGGGAGTGAGTTATCAGATTTAATCTACCAATCATCTACCAGTCATCTACCAGTCATCTACCAGTCATCTACCAGTCATCTACCAGTCATCTACCAGTCATCTACCAGTCATCTACCAGTCATCTACCAGTCATCTACCAGTCATCTATCAGTCAGCCATCTACCAATCTTTTTTTTGAGAGCAAAATCGTTAGTAGAGATTTGGATGCAAACACTAGGGGTATCAAAATATGGGACTAAGCGGATAGTAGGGTATAGAAAACAGAGTATGGAAAATAGGGCATAACAATTGTGAATTTCTCATTTGGAATTAGGTTGGCTTTTTTACCTTTCTGGTTTTATATCTAATATCCGAAAAAATCTTCCATTTGTGGCAAGATTATGAATTAGACCTATACTTACACACCCTAGTTTCTACAAAAACTGGGTGTAAAAATAAAAATCCCCTAGTGCTTGATAGCCAACTAGGGAAGCAGAGTTACCAGGGTATATTTACTAATTCACAATTCTGGTTGTCTATATTGCCATCAGGATAAATTTTCCAGCTTTTTACGGTAAATGGAGAAATTTTTCACCATTCCACTAGATGTACCAAACGTGCTATGACCTCTGGTACAAACTAATATGTGGGCAAACCAGGGATCATATCAAGTCCGCTTGAATACTTATCATTAAGACTGGACGCGAAGACACGGTGATGTGGTGACGCGGTGAATTTTTTTTGATAAATAATTGAGCAGATTATGATATTCAACCCAGCATCAGCCAACAGTATTTTAGAGGAGTGGGTAGCAAAAGCAGGGGTAAACAAAAGATTATTTTGAATCTCTTTTTCCTTACCTGATGTCAGTTTCTAGCCTTTGAGTGAAAAGCAAAGATAAAATTTTGTTACATAGGGGACGTTTTTCTGGTAAAGATAGAAAAACTCCCCAGAGTGTATTAGCCAAACAGGGGAGTTAAAGATCAAGGTGCATCTACCAATAAAAATGTTCTAGGCACAGCCGACAAAATCCGGATTAAAGTTGTAGAAGTTGCAAAAGCAGCAAAACAACTGCAATCAGAAACATCTCAGTTGCAAAATGCATCTAAATGTATCATAAACAGCGAAACATTAACTTGAAAATGAATCGCGTGTAAAACCGGATCAGTAGGAGGCAAACAGGAGAAATTGTGACCCAGGAATTTCAAATTTCCGTAACCCCTGTAGGGCAAAACGACTACTTGGTGCGGACGGAAAGAGTCGCGCAGGGAGTGCCGTTGGCAGAAGAACTGGTGACTTGGCCTGTAGCTGATTGGTTGACAGCTGCTGGACATTTGATGAATGATCCATTGAAGTTAGTGTTACAGGGAGATGCGATCGCCAGAAACTCTCTCAACTTAGCAGCATTGGGTCGGGACTTTTACGAAAAATTGTTTAAAGGCACCCTTAGAGATAGTTGGATGGCTGCCCAAGGTATCGCCCAAAATCGCCAAGGTGTGTTGCGGTTACGTTTAGGATTAAAAGATAATCGGTTGGCACGTTTGCCTTGGGAAGTGATGCACGCAGGCGATCGCCCCATAGCTACGGGGCCGTACATTGCTTTTTCTCGCTTCCAATCTGGAATTAATGCTGCATCTCGTCTCCCATCAAATCTGCTGACACCGTCAGAAGAAGGTGGGATCAGAGTATTGATGATTATTGCTTCTCCTAATGATCGAACTCGTTTAAATTATCTCAAACAAGAAGCCGAAGAACTACAAGCGGAACTGCATCGTCAATCACCACGCTTCTCGGAAACTGGGGCTTATCTACCAGGAATTGAATTAACTTTGTTAGAACAACCAGGTAGAGAGGAATTAACACAAGTTCTTGAACAAAGACGCTATCACATCCTGCACTACTCCGGCCATAGTAACTTAGGTCCCAATGGCGGCGAAATTTATCTTGTCAGTAGTAGAACAGGGCTTACGGAAACACTCAGTGGAGACGACTTAGCAGGCTTACTCGTCAACAATAACATTCAAATGGCAGTGTTTAATTCCTGCTTAGGGGCATATGCAGCTACTTGTGATCCCACACAAGAAACTGGTGAACGCAATCTTACCGAAAGCTTAGTGAAGCGGGGTATCAGGAGTGTTCTGGCAATGTCAGAACGTATTCCTGATGAAGTTGCACTGACATTGACGCAGTTATTTTACCGCAACCTTGCTCAGGGATATCCTGTAGATCTGTGTGTGAGTCGAGTACGGCAAGGCTTAATTTCTGCCTATGGATCACATCAGATGTATTGGGCGTTGCCTATTTTGTATCTGGACAAAGATTTTAATGGTTATCTTGGACCAGAAACTGATGCACCCCAAACCACAAAATTACTCAACGATTATGAGCAGGCTGTAGGAGGAACACCAGAATTATACTCAGCCACAGCAGATAGTACTAGTCTGTCTTTGCCGATTGATAATATGATGCCCTCCGACCTGACACAAGAATCCTCGAACAGAGACTGGCTAGGTGAAGAAACCTGGGGCGATTTAGTAGATGAAATTGAATCTGATGATCCAACCTATGCTCAAGATTCTAATTTCGTTGCCGAGATATTTGGTGAACTAGGCAGTCAAATAGATGGTAACGAGCAAACTTCGATGACAGCTAAACTCATAGGAGAAGATGAAGAAGAGCATGAAAGTAATATAGATGAGAATGAAGAGATAGATGCTTTATGGGGAGAATTTGAACCGCAATTAGCCCCAAACAGACAAATTGCACCAGGAAGGGATGAAGTAGCTGTTGATGACAACTTAGGTACAGATGCAGATTGGCAAACTACTTTTGTTTCTTCTTATATTACTCCTTCTCAGAAAGCTTCTTATAGACGACGTGCTAGACGCCAGTTGTTATCTCTAATTAGTGTTGTCGGAGTGAGTGCGATCGCAATATTTGTAGGTATAAATTGGTGGCGGCAAAATCAACAAACTCCTACTCTATCTGATCTACCAGGAATTCCCACACCATCGAAATCTAGTCCCAGTCTCTCACCGATTAATCTCAAAACAGAGGCCACTGGAATTGTCACCGCTTATGCTACTGATAAACTCAGCAAGGGTGACTTACAAAATGGACTATTAGCTGTAGAAGCACTTCTTGATCGTAATGCTTTAGATAATGCGAAAACAGCCCTTGATCTTATTTCTGCCGATAAGTTAGACAATCCTTTTGTCAACTTTTTGAAAGGACGGTTAGCATGGCAATTTGCCCAAATCAAAGACACTAGATATAGTGTCGATGATGCCCGTCGATTTTGGGAAAATGCCGTGAAAACACAACCAAATTCCCTTTTATATTCTAATGCTTTAGGTTTTGCTTACTACACAGAAGGCAATCTCAATCGTGCCAACGACTCTTGGTTTAAAGCACTGAATGCAGCTGTCAAACAGAATGCATCAGTCAGCAATGTCGTAGCCAAACCAAAACAAGAAACTCAGGATGCTTTAACGGCTTACGCAGGATTAGCTATTGGATTATACAAATCTGCACGTAATCAGCCAGATTCTAAACGAGATCAATATATTAACGAAGCAATAAAACTGCGGCAAATGGTTATCAAAGATGATCCTATTAGTTTTCAAAAAAGTAAATTGGCTAACAATTGGATGTGGCCTGAAGAAGCAATTCAAGATTGGGAGTCTCTATTAAAAATAAATAGTAAAACTCAATAATTAACAAATAAATTAACAACTAAGCGTAATATTACGGAATTTATAAGTTTATATGTATCGTAGTTAACGTGAAATGGTATCAGTTAAGGTTTTGAGTTTTTGGAACCTCATTGAGTATCACAAGCTTGAGAACTAATTTCTCATGATGCCCTTTATTTGATATTGATTTTCGCACAAAATAAAAGTTGCTTGTATTTATATAAATTCTAAAGAAGAATACGATCAACTTATGAAGCTCAGTCTGTGCATGATTGTCAAAGACGAAGAAAAAGCACTTCCCAAATGTCTGGGCAGCGTCAAAAATGTGGTAGACGAAATCATAGTACTAGATACAGGTTCGAGCGATCGCACCGTGCATATAGCGAAAAAATTTGGTGCAAAGGTGCATGAGTTTCCATGGTGCAATGATTTCAGTGCAGCCCGAAATGCAGCCCTAAAGTATGTTACAGGTGATTGGGTTCTCGTTTTAGATGCAGATGAAAGTCTTGCACAGAAAGTTGTACCCCAATTGCAAGAGGCGATCTACAGAGAAGAATATTTACTGATTAATCTAGTTCGTCAAGAAGTCGGGGCGGTACAATCTCCCTATTCCTTAGTTTCTCGTTTATTTCGTCATCATCCAGATATCTATTTTTCCCGCCCTTATCATGCTTTAGTTGATGATAGCGTCACTGAAATTTTATCCAAAGAGCCACAATGGCAAGTAGGTTATTTGCAGGGTGTAGCAATTCTACATTCTGGTTATGAAAAACATGCAATTAACCAAAATAACAAATATGCTAAAGCACAAGCAGCAATGGAAGAGTTTTTAACAACTCATCCTGATGATCCCTATGTTTGCAGTAAACTAGGGGCATTGTATGTCGAAACTGGAAAAATTCCCGAAGGTGTGGAATTATTAGCAAGAGGAGTAACTACCGCAGAAGACAATTATGATATTTTGTATGAACTTTACTATCATTTAGGTATTGCTTACAGTCGATTACAAAATCTAAAACAGGCTGTTGCTCATTATCAAGCTGCAATTAAATTACCTATTTATCCTATGCTTAAACTAGGTGCTTACAACAATTTAGGTAATTTACTCAAAACAGCTGGAGATTTAAATAATGCCAAGATTGCTTATGAAAATACTTTGAAGATTGACCCCAATTTTGCCACAGGTCATTACAATTTGGGTATGACTCTCAAGGCAATGGGTTTATACACAGATGCGATCGCCTGCTATCAAAAAGCTATTGGGATCAACCCTAACTACGCAGATGCATATCAAAATCTAGGCGTTGTACTACTCAAAGTCGGTAATTTACAGGCTAGTTTAGTTGCCTTTAGTAGAGCGATCGCTTTGCATGAAAAATTTAATCCCCAAGAAGCACAGCGATTGCGGCAAGGATTGCAAGAAATGGGCTTAATTTAGGCGAATTATCCCAGATAATGACTAATAATCAAAAAAAAATCCTAAGCTTCCTGTAGAGGCTTAGGACACTCAATAAATGGATTGTTTCTAAAATAGCAAATTTTAATAAAAATTTAGATTGTTTTTATTTATATCTAGCGTTTATCGAGTTTTTTCTTGGCTAACAACATCCCTATCTTTACTCCGACGCTACACATAGGCTCGTATGATGAAGATATAGAAAAAAGTAGCCAAATTGTAACGGCATCACATGGGCAGTATTTGGGAACTTGATTTTTACTCCCGTCCAATTTTGGACGAAAATCAGAAAAAAGTTTGGGAAGTTCTAGTGTGCGAAAGTCCCTTAGATACGCGCACCAAAATTGATTCTTTGTTTCGCTATGCTCAGTATTGCCCCAGTACCCAGGTAAACTCTGTATGGCTGCGAACCGCTTTGCAGCAAGCAATAGATAAAGCAGGAGAAGCACCGATTAAAATCCGCTTTTTCCGTCGCCAAATGAATAATATGATTACCAAAGCTTGTGGTGATATTGGTATTCCAGCACAGCCAAGCCGACGGACTTTGATACTTAATCAATGGTTACAGCAGCGGATTGAACAAGTGTATCCACAAGAACCAGGGTATGAAGGCGGGATAAATCCCTCGGTACGTTTAGAAGCACCTTTACCTCAACGCTTACCAGATGCTTTGGAATGGCAACAATGGGGATTTGTGACTTTACCAGCATCAGAATTGTTTGATATGTCTGAGTGGGAAATTGACTTTGGTGAAGGATTTCCCTTGGAGTTAGCACAAATTTCTGTTGAAACTAACATTCCTGGTATCTTGATTTTCTCACCAAGAGCCTTACCTCTAGCAGGCTGGATGTCTGGATTAGATTTAGCTTGGTTGAGATTTGACGACAATCCCCAAGGAGGAAGATTGCTTTTAGAAACTGGTGCAACAGAAAGCTGGATTTTAGCGAATCTCAAAAAACCTCAAATTCTGTCAGAAGCAAGAAATTTTGAACAAGCCAAGCAAAAAGCCAAGGGAGTGCATTTTATTGGGGTGCAGTCTGATCCCCAATCCGAATCTTTTGCAGGATTTTGGCTGTTGTGTGAGATCAATCTGTCTTAAAGTGAATTGGGGAATAGTTGTTGGTGGTTAGTAGTTGCTTGTTTACTCCCCACACTCCCCACACTCCCCATCTCTCACTGCCAGTACAAAACATGGTGTCTAAAAAGTTACCAAAAGATACACTAGCAGAACAGTTGCTGGAACTAGCCTTAAAAGCCGGAGCAGAAGCTGCTGAAGTTTATCAATCGCGATCGCTTTCTCGACCAGTATTTTTTGAGGCAAACCGTCTCAAGCAGCTAGAAACTAGCCAAGCTGAGGGTACAGCATTAAGATTATGGTCTAATGGACGTCCGGGACTGGCAGTAGCCTATGGGATTATGGAACCACAAGCTTTGGTAGAACGCGCCTTATCTTTGAGTCAGCTAAATCAACCGGAAACCTTGGAGTTAGGCAGTAACTTCCAGCCCTCTTACCCTGACTTAGGGCAAAATGTAACAGTAGAAAAATTAGTGGAGTGGGGTAAAGAAACAATCGCCCTGATTCGTGACGTTTACTCAGAAGTTGTTTGCAACGGCGACTGGGAATGTGATGTGGAAACTACTAGACTCGTAAATACTAAAGGTCTCGATTGTTACTACAATGACACTACTCTCAGTTGCTATCTTTCGGCTGAATGGGTACGGGGAGACGATATTTTAAGTGTTTCCGATGGTGAAACCGAACGTGACAACCTCCAACCGAAAAAACTTGCTCACCAAATTTTACAGCATCTGGATTGGACAAAAGAAAACGTTCCACCGCCTCATGGTCGTGTCCCAGTTTTGTTTACTTCTAAAGCGGCTGATATGCTGTGGGGTACTGTGCAAGCTGCGTTAAATGCCAAACGTTTACTGGAAGGGGCTTCTCCTTGGGCAGAACGCATTGGTAAGTTAGTAGTTTCTCCCTCCCTTACCCTTTACCAAGATCCTGAAGCAGGACCCTACAGTTGTCCTTTTGATGATGAAGGTACTCCGACTCAGCCTATGGTGTTTATCCAAAACGGAGAATTACAAAATTTTTACTGCGATCGCACCACCGCAAGTCAACTTAGTAGTTTTTCCACTGGTAATGGTTTTCGTCCGGGTTTGGGTAGTTATCCCACCCCTGGCTTATTTAATTTTCTCATCCAACCTGGTTCAGGATCACTAACAGAATTAATTAAGTTACTGGATGATGGTTTAATTGTGGATCAAATGTTGGGTGCTGGTAGTGGCATTTCTGGTGATTTTTCTATCAACGTAGATTTAGGCTATCGTGTCCAAAATGGTCAGGTAGTAGGACGTGTAAAGGATACGATGGTGGCAGGTAACGTTTATACTGCACTCAAACAAATAGCTAAACTAGGTGGCGACGCTGATTGGAATGGTTCGTGTTATACTCCTTCTCTCATTGTGGAAGGACTATCTGTAACTGGTAGAAATAATTGAATTTCGTTTCAACACTTAATATTATCCGCTCATATTGGGGATTGGGGATCAGCAACAAGTCAAAAAGTTTTTAATTTTTAATTGTTTTGTCCCCAATCCCTATTACTGCTTCTTCAATGTAAAAAAGAAGGTAGTACCTACACCTAACTCTGATTCTACCCAAACTTCTCCGCCATACATTTCTACAATTTTTTTAACTATGGCTAATCCAATACCAGTACTATCTGAGTTTTTGTTGTCAGATAGTTTTTGAAAAATTTTAAATATGCGCTCAAAATGTTCTTTTTCAATACCACAACCGTTATCTTTAACACTGATTTGCCAATATCCATTCTTTTCAGTACAAGCAATTGTGATCTTACCTTGTGGTTTATCTATGAATTTAATGGCATTACTCAATAAATTTTGAAAAACTTGTTCTATACGAGTTTCTTCACAATAAACTATAGGTAATTCATTAGTTATATCTATTTGAATATTTTCGATGGGTTCGAGTAATTCAATGACTTCTGTGACGACATCATTTAAATTTACTCGCCTGATTTCTTCTTTAATGCGTCCAATTCGCGAGTATTGCAATATTGCATCTATTAAACTATATATTTTTTTTACTCTAGCAATTAGCAGATTAATTAATTCCTTACCTTCATCGTCCAACTTGTCTGCATAATCAGATACTAACCATTCTGATAATGAGCTAATTCCCCTGAGCGGTGCTTTTAAATCATGGGAGACTATATAGGCAAAATCGTTTAATTCTTTATTAGTACTTTCTAACTCTTTTAATAACAACGCCATTTTTTCTTGAGACTGTTGACGTTGAAGAATTTCTTGCTGGAGTAGTTCATTGGTGTTGGCAAGTTCTCCTGTACGCTGTTCTACCAATTCTTCCAAATTTTCTTTATATTGGCGCAATTCTTGTTCTACTCGCTTACGTTCTAGAATTTCTGTTTGTAAAGCCTTATTCGCTGCTTCTAGTTGCGCTGGGCTAGGAAGAGCTAATGCTTGAGGCACTAGAGGTATTATGGTCAAAGCAGTATAAACAGAAACCAAAGCTGTGACAGATTTAATAGCACCTGATAACCAATAATCTGGATGCCAAAGTGTCCACACTCCCATAATATGGGTGGTACCACAAGAGACGATAAAAGCTCCAAACAAGAGAAAAACACTCTTGAATGGTACATCTTCCCGCTTACAGACAAAATAAATCAGTGTCAGTGGAATTGAGTAATAAGACAGAGCAATGAGCGAATCTGCTAAGATATGTACCCATACTAACTCCGGCATCCATAGGTAACAATGACCATGTGGGATAAAATTCCCGCTATAAAAAAAGTTACTCCAAAAATCCACTGTCAAATCTCCGGTATATAGAGTTTAAATACTATATAAAAAGTGAAAGCAAAGCTAATTTAGGAAACATTTTTTGTCAAAATAAACAAGTTAATGTGAAAAAATATATTTCGCTATGTAGAATAAATCCAAAATCCAGAGTAATCTAAAATCCAAAATCCAAAATTGTTTGACCCTTGATAATTGACTAATGACTATTGACTTTCTCAGTCACCTTAACCCCAGTCAACGCCGCGCCGTTGAACACTTTTGTGGACCTTTGCTAGTTGTTGCTGGTGCAGGTTCCGGTAAAACACGAGCGCTAACTTATCGGATTGCTAATCTGATTTTGCAACATCGTGTCGATCCTGAAAATATCCTCGCAGTGACTTTCACCAATAAAGCAGCGCGGGAAATGAAAGACCGGATTCAGAAGTTATTTGCTGAACAGTTAGCGATCGCAGAATTTGGTGAACGTTTTGATCTACTACCAGAATACGATCAAGGCAAGCTAAAATCGCGAGTTTGGCGTACTTATATCAAAGATTTATGGTGTGGTACTTTCCATAGTTTGTTTTCTCGGATTCTCCGCTTTGATATTGAAAAATATCAAGACGAAAAAGGACGACGTTGGAACCGTAATTTTTCCATTTTTGATGAATCCGACGCTCAGAGTCTGGTAAAAGAAATAGTTACAAAACAGTTAAACCTGGACGATAAAAAATTTGAACCGCGTTCAGTACGCTACGCTATTAGTAATGCCAAAAATAAAGGTTTATCACCTCAATATTTTGAGAGAGAACAGCCAAATTATCGGGGAAGAGTGATAGCTGAAGTTTACAATAGATATCAAGAACGGCTAGCAGAAAATAATGCCCTGGATTTCGATGATTTGATTCTTGTACCTGTAAAATTATTTCAGCAAAACGAGCAGGTCTTGGGTTATTGGCATCGCAAGTTTCATCATATATTAGTAGATGAATATCAAGATACTAACCGGACTCAATATGATTTAATTCGGTTATTAGTAACACATGGTGAAAACAATAAGAATAACTGGGATTGGAGCGATCGCTCAGTTTTTGTAGTAGGTGATGCTGACCAATCAATCTATTCTTTTAGAATGGCTGACTTTACGATTTTGCTAGAGTTTCAGCAGGACTTCGGCGATGGTTTACAGGATGATGATACCAGGACAATGGTAAAATTAGAAGAAAATTATCGCTCCTGTGAAAATATTCTGCAAGCTGCCAACGAACTGATCGAAAACAACACCCAACGCATTGATAAAATTCTACGCGCCACTAGAGGTGCAGGCGAACAGATTTATTTTTTCAAAGCTGATGACGAAATTGTTGAAGCCGAATTTGTTATTAATCAAATTCGCAATTTAGAAAGAGAAAACCCGGAATTAGATTGGGGAAGTTTTGCGATTCTTTATCGTACGAATGCTCAATCTCGCCCCTTTGAGGATCTTTTAGTCCGAGCGCAAATTCCCTACACTGTTGTTGGCGGGTTAAAGTTTTATGACCGCAAAGAAATTAAAGATGTACTCGCTTATTTAAGAGCGATCGCTAACCCAGCTGATACACTCAGTTTATTACGGGTGATTAACACTCCTCGCCGGGGAATCGGTAAAGCGACGATTGATAACTTAGTTGGTGCAGCTCAAGAATTAGGCACAACTTTGTGGGAAATACTGAGCGACGAAACATCAGTTAATACCTTAGCTGGACGTTCTGCCAAATCTGTAAATAAGTTTGCAGCCATGATTAGCCGTTGGCAAGCAGAACTAGCAACCATGCCAGCCTCCGATATTTTACAAGGTATAGTAGAAGACTCTGGTTATGTGCAAGACTTGATGAATCAGGGAACAGACGAAGCAGAAGACAGAGTAGAAAACGTCCAAGAGTTATTCAACGCCGTACTGCAATTTCAAGAAGAAAACGAAGAAGTTTCCTTGGGAAATTTCCTCGCCAGTGCAGCTTTGAGTTCCGATTTAGATAATCTCAAAGAAGGACAAAAAGCCGTTTCGTTGATGACTCTCCACGCTTCCAAAGGCTTAGAGTTTCCTGTGGTGTATATGGTGGGGTTAGAACAGGGGTTATTTCCTAACTACCGTTCGATGAACGATCCCTCAGCTTTGGAAGAAGAACGCCGTTTGTGTTATGTGGGGATTACTCGCGCCCAAGAAAGATTATTTATCTCCCACGCGCGGGAACGTCGCCTTTATGGTAGTCGAGAACCAGCAGTGCGATCGCAATTCCTCGACGAATTACCCGAAGAATTATTAGTTACTCATCGTCCTGGTAGAGTTGCTTACACAAAAACAGCTAATGGAAATGTACCACAGCGCGGAACCAAAACCAAACAAAGCGTTACAGAAAATTGGCAAGTAGGCGATCGCGTCTTACACAAAATCTTTGGCGAAGGTGAAATTACACACGTCTTTGGTTCTGAGAAAAAAGTTTCTGTAGCAATTAAATTTGATCACCTTGGTCAAAAAATTATCGATCCTCAAGTTGCACAGTTGCAACGGGTGGATTAGGGGAGTGCGAGGATGCAATATGGAAAAAACTAACTCCAGTAATTAAAGTACTTCTAGTTTTATGACCGACTCTGGTTCAGATGACAACTCCCAATTACTTTCTGTAACTCAAACTGCCAGGTTACTTAATGTAACCCGTCAGCGAGTTCACGACCTCATCAAAAATGGTCAAATTGGAGCTTGCAAACTTGGGCGTTACTACTACATAGAAACTGTTGAGGTAGAAAGATATAAGAATCAACCTACTGGAAAACCCTATCAGCCACGTAGCACAACTTCCAAAGAAAACTCCATTTACAATTGTCAATAGAGTTTGTAGACTCAAACAATACTAACGTACTGAGGGTTAAGTCAATGCTCCCATTTCAAGCGATCGCACCTGATGTTGCAACTCAAAAAGGATTGCAACAGGTTTATATGAGTGAACATGGTATCCTCTATCAAGGAGACTGTCTTAAACTTCTGTCAGCGTTACCTGATGAGTGTGTAGACCTTGTATTTGCTGATCCACCTTTTAATCTTGGTAAAGAATATGGTGAAGGTGTCAGTGATCAGATGGAGGTGGATAAGTATTTAGGCTGGTCAAAACAGTGGCTTGGCGAGAGCATTCGAGTACTTAAACCTGGTGGCAGTTTATTTGTCTTCAACCTGCCTAAATGGTGCATAGAGTACGGTGCATATCTCAATCAGAGGGGGATGTGGTTTCGGCATTGGATTGCTTGCAGAATGCCGAAGGCTTTTCCCAGAGGTAAAAAAATGTCTCCTGCTCACTACGGACTGATCTATTACACCAAAGGAGAACCAGCTGTCTTCAACAAAGTTTATACACCAATTCAAGTTTGTCGGCATTGTGGTGGAGAAATTCGTGACTATGGTGGACATCGAAAAAAACTCAATGAAAAGGGTATTAATTTGATGGATGTCTGGGATACGCCGGAGGATGTTTGGGAAGATGTCCCTGACGCTGATCCTACAGAAATTTTATGGACATTAGCAGAGGAAATGTGGACTGATATTCCACCAGTTCGGCATCGTCGGCATAAAAAACGAGTTCCCAATGAACTGGCTCCCATTATGCTAGAGCGGATTATTGCAATGGCATCCAATCCAGAGCAGCTTGTGCTTGATCCATTTGGGGGTTCTGGCACTACATTCTATGCAGCAGAAAAATTACACCGTTACTGGATTGGTTCGGAAATTGGTGATACAGAGCCAGCAATAGAACGATTGACTGATTTGGCTAATGGAATAATAGAGCAATGGGAATCGGCAAGAGGAAACAAAAAATTGAAGCAACGCAAAACAAATACATTACAACTGCCAATTCCTTATTCTACATAGCTTTTACTACAGAAAAATTCAAACTAAAGCACGACCATCTGTTCCTTTAGTGATTGTTGGTACATTAGGATCTATCTGATCATGTTCAATCACGAAGATTGCCAGAAAACCCTCTTCAAGTCGGACTGAGCGCCAAACATCAAAGTATGGCTCTAGCTCTTCATAGTTGCCTATCCGATCAGTTAAATAAGGGTAAATTTTTCTACTTGGAAGTACCAAGACAGCACCGAGAAAAACACCACGTAGCAATCCCAGAACCATTTTATTGACTGCTCTATGGCTTGAGGAAATATTGCCTGTTTCCCACTCAAGTGCAAAAAGATGGTTGTCAATAACTTTTGTTGCATCCACTTTTCCTGGTGATCTGGTTGCATAGTTAATTGAAGTTTCCAACTTCCATCCAAATTTATCCCTCAGTGCAATCATACAAGCTTCTTTAATTGGCTTGACACCATTACCATGCTTTGCTGGATTGATGGTAAAGCTGGATGTACCAGGAGGATGAACAATTAGAGAAATAGCATCACGAATTTCCGCTCTAATGATAGACCAATCGCTTGATTCTTCAAAACTTCCAACACTGATTAGAGAAACTTCTTGCACAATTTTCATACTGACTACTCACTGAGTTAGTTAAGCCAGAGTAGTGCAGTTTTGCCTATTTATTGCGAGAGTTAAGCTTTGTTTCTACATCATTCAACCTTATACAATTCCTTATACAACTCATCTGGCTTTTTCAGTCCTGTTGTAGTATTTACAAATTGGATAGTCTGTTATCTTAAATTCTCCACTTTCTAGGCTTGATGCGGTTTAATAAACTTAATCTAAATGTAAACTGCGTTGGAAAAATCAGGCGACAAGGGAGAAATATCAATTCAAAATTCAGAACTTTTTTACTTATTACCCCAATCCCCAATTTCTCACCCCTTTTCCCAATCCCCAATGACTATTCACAACTTTCACTGATAAACTTGAACTTTCCGCCTTGCCAAATAATTAGCGCCTATGGTGCATATAAAAAGGGTTGAACTTACCAATTTTAAATCCTTCGGTGGCACTACCTCTGTCCCTCTGCTATCGGGGTTTACTGTCGTTTCTGGTCCGAATGGTTCCGGGAAATCGAATATTCTTGATTCGTTGCTGTTTTGCTTAGGACTTTCTAGTTCTAAGGGAATGCGCGCCGATCGCCTACCTGATCTTGTCAACACAACTCAAACTAGTAAGTCTCGTAGTGCTGTGGAAGCGATTGTGACGGTGACGTTTGATTTATTGGATCATGAACCAGATGAATTTTTAGATATGGAACCGATTGTTTCCACTGTCGAAGTTGATACTTTCGATGACGAAACCCCCCCTGTATCCCCCCCGTACACGGGGGGGACGGAAGGGGAGGTTGAACCAACAGAAGACGAAAGAAATCGCAAACAAAAAATCCGCGCGATCGCTGGTGGAGAGTGGAGTGTCACTCGGAGATTACGCGTAACTCCTCAAGGAACTTATACCTCAAACTATTACATTAACGGAATTTCTACTACTCTGACAGAGTTACACGAAGAATTAGAGCGTCTGCGGGTTTATCCAGAAGGTTACAACGTCGTTTTGCAAGGGGACGTTACCAGCATTATTTCGATGAATGCGCGGGAAAGGCGGGAAATTATTGATGAGTTGGCAGGGGTGGCTTCTTTTGATCGTAAAATTAAGCAAGCTAAAAATACTCTGGAAGAAGTTAGGGAAAAAGAAGACAGTTGTCGAATTATTGAAACCGAATTAACTACACAGTGCGATCGCTTGTCGCAAGATAAAGCTAAAGCCGAAAAATACCAAAAGCTCCGGACTGAATATCTCGAAAAACAAAAGTGGGAAGCGGTTTTATCTTGGCGTACCCTGCAAAATCATCAAGAAAAGTTAGCAAACCAAATTCAAGCAGGCGATCGCACTTCTACTGAACTCACTGAACAACTCACTCACCTTAACACCCACATTACCCAAAAAAATCTTGAACTTGACCAACTCAACGCCCGTGTGAAAGCATTGGGAGAAGAAGAACTGTTAGCAGTACAAGCAATTCTGGCAAATCAAGAAGCGGAACGTAAACAACTTCAGCGTCAACAAACTGAACTCGAAACAGCATCCCAAGAAACAGCCAAGCGTTTAACTCAAACTCAGCAAGAAATTCAACAGCATCAGCAAACTATAGAACAATTGGTGCAACAACAAAATGTAGAGACGTTACATGTAACGTCTCTACAACAAGAACGCGACGCAGTTCAACAACAATTAGAAAATTCCCGCCAAGCAGCAGCAGAAATCGCATCAGCTTCCGAAGCGTGGGTACAACAACAAACTGCACTCAATCGCCAAATTGAAACTTTGCTGCAAACGGTCGAACCCCAACGCACCGAACAAGCGCAGCTAAGGGAACGAAACAATCAACTACAGCAGCAAATTCAAGAACAAACCCAGTTAATTCAAACAGTAGAACCAGAAATTGCTGATAAACAATCCCAAATTTCTGATGTAGAGACGTTACATGTAACGTCTCTACAACAAATCGAAACCTTAACGCCAAATCTCACCGCTACAGAACAAGAATTACAAATCCAACAGGAAACCCAAAAGCGCCTTTTACAAGAACAGCGCGAAAAACAACGCCAGTTGGATAAATTAGAAGCACAAGCGCAAGCACAGCAAGAAGTCCAAGGGACTGGTGCAAGTAAAGTCATTCTCCAATCAGGAATGTCTGGGATTTGTGGGCTGGTTGTGAAGTTAGGACGAGTGGAACCGCGTTTTCAACTAGCTTTGGAAATTTCTGCTGGGGCGCGGTTGGGACATATTGTGGTGGAAAATGATGCTGTCGCCGCAGCTGGCATTGAATTATTAAAGCAAAGACGGGCGGGGAGAGCAACCTTTTTACCGTTAAATAAAATTCAAGCACCCAGATTTACCCATGATGCAACGCTGCGTTTGGCTCAAGGTTTTATTGGTTATGCTGTGAATTTGGTAGAATGTGCGCCGCGTTATCGTGATGTGTTCGCTTACGTTTTCGGAAATACAGTCGTGTTTTCCACCTTAGAACACGCGCGGAAAAATTTGGGACTTTACCGCATTGTCACCCTCGAAGGCGAATTGTTAGAAACTAGCGGTGCGATGACTGGTGGTAGCGTTTTCCAACGTTCGGCGTTACGCTTTGGTAGTGGTGAAGCGGGCGATCATGTAGAGACTTTACATGTAACGTCTCTACGCAAGCGGTTGGAGGATATTGAAAGAATTTTGGAACGTTGTACTGAGGCGATCGCATCTCTTGCAACTCGCACCAAACAGCTTTCCCAAGAATTAACAGAAGCACGTCAAACTAGGCGCGAACAGCAATTACAGCTAGAACAGTTACAAAAAGAAATCAAAACCCTGACTTCGCAGTTAGAAACCACGCGATCGCAACTTAGCCAAAATACCGAAAAATTAACTTCTGCTCAATCACGCTTGGAAGTTCTGGATCGGGAATTACCAGACCAGGAGCAACAATTACAACAACTACGCCACGCACTCACAGAGTTGGAAGCCTCCCAAACTCCCCAGGAATGGCAGCAAATCCAAGCTGTGATTAAAGAACAAGAGCAACAATTGCAACAACGTGACCAGGTGTTACGGTCAGCCGAACAAAACCTCAAAGACTTAGAAAATCGGCAACAACGCTTACAGGAGAAAATTCAAGAATCAGAACAGCGTATTATTGAATACCAAAGACAAGAAACATCATGTAGAGACACGAAATTTCGCGTCTCCAATGAAATCACCACCACAGACGAACAAATCTCCCAAACCCGCCAGCGTTTGAGCGAAATGGAAGCGAATTTGGGAGAAGAAAAACAAAAGCGCGATCGCACCGAACAGGAATTACGTGGTGACACCCAGCGTCAACAACAATTAGAGTGGGAAATTCAAAAACTCCAAGAAACCCAGCAAACACGACGGGAAGAACTCGCCAATCTTCAAGCGCAACTGCAAACAGTGGTAGCTGACTTACCATCACCCTTACCAGAAGTACCAGATAAAGTTGATTTAGAAGAGTTGCAAAAAGAATTGCGATCGCTTGCCAAACGCCTGCAAGCAATGGAACCTGTTAATATGCTGGCGTTAGAACAATACGAACGTACACAAAAACGGTTAGAAGAACTCAGTCAAAAGTTGCAGACGTTAGAAGCAGAACGCACCGAATTATTGTTACGAATTGAAAACTTTACCACACTCCGCCAGCGTGCTTTTAAAGAAGCATTCGACGCCGTTAATGAAAACTTTAAATCCATTTTTGCCACTCTTTCTGAAGGTGACGGCTATTTACAACTCGACAATCCCGAAGATCCCTTTATCAGTGGCTTAAATTTAGTCGCACACCCCAAAGGTAAACCAGTACAGCGCCTTGCTTCCATGTCTGGGGGAGAAAAATCTCTCACCGCCTTAAGCTTTATTTTTGCCCTCCAAAGATATCGTCCCTCACCGTTTTATGCATTTGATGAAGTAGATATGTTTCTGGATGGAGCAAACGTGGAACGATTAGCTAAAATGATTAAACAACAGGCGCAACAAGCACAATTTATAGTTGTGAGTTTGCGTCGCCCGATGATAGAATCAGCCGAACGCACAATTGGCGTTACTCAAGCCAGAGGTGCTTTTACTCAAGTGTTGGGTATTAAGTTACAATCGTCTAATACATCGGCTTGAGTTTTTGTTAATAATAGTGTATAGATAAACCGGATTCGAGATCAGGGACTCGGTATAGAATGACCTCTGAACAAATAATTAGGCGTTCCGATATTTTAAATACCCAGGTGATTACCCGTGACAACGGTAAACGGCTAGGCATAGTCAGTCAAGTCTGGGTGGATGTAGATCAGCGAGAGGTTGTGGCTCTTGGCTTACGAGACAGCCTGATCTCCGTGTCTGGCATACCGCGCTATATGTACCTCAACAACATCAACCAAATCGGGGATGTAATTTTGGTTGATAACGAGGATGTCATCGAAGACATTGAGGTTGAGGCTTTCAGCAACCTGATAAGTTGGGAAGTAATTACAGAAACAGGTGAAGTCTTAGGAAAAGTCCGGGGCTTCAAGTTCAACGGCGAGACCGGGAAGATATATTCTATCACCATCGCCTCTTTAGGACTACCCCAAATTCCTGATTCCTTCCTCAGTACCTACGAACTATCCATCGAAGAAATTGTCAGCACAGGCCCCAACCGATTAATTGTCTTCGAGGGGGCTGAAGAACGGGTAACTCAGTTAACAGTAGGTGTTCTAGAGCGCCTTGGTATCGGTAGAGCGCCTTGGGAACGCGAAGACGTGGACGACTACAACTACGCGCCGCGTCAAGTCGCACCTGCGAACCAACTACCAAGTGGAGTCCCCATTGAACCAATTAAACCCAAAATTCGCACTCCCGAACCTGTAGCAGATAAGGAATGGGACGAAGACTATTACGAAGAGGAACGTCCACCTCAAAGACGGGTGATGGAAGCACGAGCCTACGAGTCCATCCGCTACGAAGAAGAAGAGGAAGAAGACAACTGGAGTGAAGCTACGGGTAAAGATAGGTACGAAGCCCAACCTTACGAACCACCCCAACCTTACACCAGTAAATCCTACGTCGAAGATTACGAAGATTACGACGACGACCTCAAGCGCGACGCTTGGGACGACGAACCCCCACAACCAGTGAACATTCCCAAGAAAGTCAAAGAGAAAATGCCAGAGTATGAAGAAGAAGGCGGCTATTAAATCAGTTAACAGTGATCAGTTATCAGTGATCAAGGGTTAATAATCTGCGAGTATAGATCCCCGGCTTTAGAAAAGTCGGGGATCTTTCAATGAGGGGTAATTTTGAAAGTTCGTAGTCAGCACTTTAGTGCTTATGGTGTAATGTATTTTTCTTCGAGTCTTAGTGTCTTATAGCACTTCTCACTCGATTGCAATACAGTCGGAACCCCACCCCGGCTTTGCTGACGCAAAACCTCCCCTCCCCGCTTGCCTGCGGTGTACACAGAAGTCTTATAAAGTTGCCTAGTAGCGTTTTGATCCCCCCTAACCCCCCTTAAAAAAGGGGGAACTAGAATCAAAGTCCCCCTTAAAAAGGGGGATTTAGGGGGATCAGAGGATTTATGTGTACACCGCAGCCCCGCAAGCGGGGAGGGGATTAAGGGGTGGGGTACGTATTGGACACAACCGAGAACTGCTATAGTAGTTAAAAAATTGACTTTTGAACCACCAAGGCACAAAGACACGAAGGTGAACTGATAACTGATAACTGATATAAAAATCTCTATCACCAGTAATACCACAGCTGGTATTGTGAAAGCGGCAAGACCAAAGCAAAAGTAAAAAGATGGAAATCGCTACAACCACAGTACCCCGTTGGTTTGTTCGCAGAGATATTGATGGTTTATTTGGGCTGGCGCTCGATAATTTTATTCAAATTTTATTGATTGTTAATTTATGTCAAACAGTGCTTGGCTTTCCTGCGTCGTTGGTTTATGGGCGCATTTTGCCAGGAATTGCTTTAAGTTTGATTGTTGGCAACCTCTATTATGCATGGTTAGCCAAGGAGCAGGGCAAACGTGAGCAACGGGACGATATTACTGCTTTGCCCTATGGAATTAACACCGTCAGCCTGTTTGCCTATATTTTTCTGGTGATGTTACCTGTAAGATTAGCGGCAATTTCTGGGGGTGCATCTAGCGAACAAGCTGCTGAATTGGCTTGGCAAGCAGGACTTGTGGCTTGCTTTGGTTCGGGTTTGATAGAATTTGCTGGGGCTTGGGTAGGAGAGCCACTGCGCCGTCTCGCTCCCCGTGCAGCACTGCTTTCCACTTTGGGCGGTATTGCGCTGACTTTTATTGCCATTGGTTTTCTATTTCGTACTTTTGCCAATCCTGTAGTCGGTTTAGTGCCTCTTGGTGTAATTCTGGTGACTTATTTTGGGCGGGTGCGATTTGACATACCCGGTGGCTTGTTAGCTGTTATTTTAGGAATTGCCCTTGCTTGGACAACAGGTTTGCTAAGTTGGGATCAGGCTAAGTTTGCCGCTACCCTACAACCAATTGGGTTTTATCTGCCTGGATTATGGCTAGGAAAATTTTGGAGCAGTCGTTCAGTCTTGGTGGAATATTTCAGCATTATTTTACCAATGGGATTATTTAATCTTGTTGGCAGTCTCCAGAATTTAGAAAGTGCGGAAGCTGCGGGTGATAATTATCCGGCTGCTCCTTGTCTGGCGGCAAATGGTATTGGTACATTAGTTGCTGCTATTTGTGGTTCCTGTTTTCCGACTACTATTTATATTGGTCATCCTGGTTGGAAAGCTTTGGGAGCAAGAGTTGGTTACTCTGTACTTAATGGCATAATTATGGGCTTGCTTTGCTTGACTGGAACTGTAGCGATGCTGGCTTACTTTGTGCCGATCGAAGCGGGGATGGCAATTGTGTTGTGGATTGGAATTGTGATTGTCGCTCAAAGCTTTACAGCCACGCCGTCGCACCATGCACCAGCAGTAGTTGTGGGACTATTACCGGGGATTGCTGGTTGGGGTGCTTTAATTGCCAAAAATGCGCTGCGAGCAGCAGGTTTGGGTACAGTAGAGAAACCTTTGACACCAGCTTTAATTGAGCAGTTTAAGTTGAGCGATACATATATTGATGGGGCTTTTGCTCTGGAACAGGGGTTTATTTTTTCTGCCATGATTTTAGCGGGCATAACAGTTTATATTATTGAGCGCAAGTTTCGCCAAGCTGCCTATTGGTCTTTGCTTGCTGCTGTTATCTCCTGGGTTGGATTAATGCACAGTTATCGTTGGACTGTCGCAGATACAGTTGTTAATTTAGGCGCTGGAACTGGTACACCTTGGGCTATTGGCTATATAATGCTGGCGATTCTCTTGTTCTATGTCGATTGGCAAGAAAGACGTAGGCTAAAAACTCCGTCAACGAGTGTTTGAACTTCGTTGACGTCTGTTCTCCGTTTCCTTGATCCTACGGTGTACACATAAGTCAAAATTTTTCATGTTGAAACTGTATCCCGCCTAGAACTAAAGTTCCAGGCTCATAGCGAAAGTCCACTCAAGTGGACTGGAACAAACTTTTTTTTGAGTCCTCTGA
>JAESGT010000104.1_pt1 | contig 21931 bp, 6 predicted proteins | sample 9266261 | NCBI WGS metagenome assembly JAESGT01 (sample SAMN15741584, study PRJNA653494) | algae metagenome | isolation source: Pelatocladus maniniholoensis HA4357-MV3 and co-occurring heterotrophs from... | place: USA: Maniniholo cave near Haena, Hawaii | collected 2009-07-28 | reverse complement strand
AAAACTCCTTCCGGAAAAACCAGACCCAATTTTACTTGCCAATATTTTCCACAGAGTTACCAATTTAGGACGCATCCACCCTGCCGATCCTTGTTCTACCAGTTCATAAATTTGGCGAAGGTATTGGCCAACAAGATCGTATTGATTACCTAAACCAGTATTTTGAACTTTATTAGATGCTAAGAGAAGGCGTGGATTTTCAATTCCCCCTATAGCTAAAATAAAAACCCGTGACTCAGCCCAGAATTTTGTTCCTTTTATGCAAGATACTCTTAATCTTGTAACTGATCGTGCAGTATCATTTGTCTCAATATTTACTACATTTGCATGAAGATAAGTTTGGATATTCTTCGCACGTTCAAGTTCCACTTTGTAAGTCTTCCCAAATCGCATTGGTGGCACGGTAAATTGCCATATTTTTGTAATTATCCGGCTACTATGTAATGGAAGTAAACGTAACTCAGGATTTCCTATAGCTTCTACTAAATGTGCAGGATCATAATCAGAATAAGGGAGCTGACATACCTGTTGAGCACGATTGTAGTACGGAATTAGCTCTTGCTTGGTAAAGGGCCAGCCACTGTAGGGAACCCAGGGACGATATTCAAAGTCAATTTCATCAAGTGGCCGACACCATGATTGCCAAACGTTGGTATTACCACCTAAATAACGGGAACTCTGAATGTACTTGAAATATGGCAATCCAACATCCTCCCCCTCAGAACTATGCGTTACCCACATCTTTCTTTACAATCTTAAAACCCTTGTTATATAAGCATCTTAGAGACTGAAAGTTTAGGCGAACTTGACAAATTCGCGTTTGTCCTTCTCGCTAAAATTGTGTTTTTATTGAGAATGGACAACGACCGAATCATGGTTCTAGAGACGTGAGTTAATACTCTCGAAATGTTAAGAAAGATGTTTATAATGGATAGCCCTCAGAAAGGGATTGGGTGAGTTCATCAGGTTCTAGTCCCCCACTTTCAAGAAGGCAGACGCGATATGATGTGCCTAGAAATTCTTTGGCCAGCGTAATTCCTGCTGCCCCAGATCCCACAATGCAAATGTCACTATCGACAACAGTGTCTTCTGCTATAGTTTGCGCGTCAATAATCATAATAATAATGTAGATTTGTGTGTTGGCAAACAAAGGTATAATCGTACTAGCACATCATCAATAAGCAAATTGCTACAGCATGTAGGTACTTGCATTTACTACATAACCTGAATGGATAGATTCGGCTGGGATATTGTGCTGTTGTCAGTTAGGTGGTAGATGCTTGTGAAAAGCTTCGACTGCCCTCGCTACTCCGTCCTCTGCCTGAATCCGTTTGCCCATTGCCGCAGCACGCGATCGCATTGTTGTATCGTTGATAGCAGTTTGAATTGCAACAACTAGTTTCTCTACTGAAGGCTGTTCTTGCACAATTGGCGGTGGACCTAAACCTAACTCCCCTACTCTACGCGCAAAGAGAAACTGGTCGCCATTGTAGGGCATAGTAACTGTAGGAACGCCAGCACGTATACCATTCAATGTTGTACCATGACCACCGTGATGCACCAGTGCCGCCATTTGCGGAAACAGCCAATCGTGAGGCACTGATTGGATCGTAAATATCTCATCTTCTGGAAAATTGGCATCACGAAGCCCGCCTGCTACGGTTCGCACAATTGCTCGCTGTCCTGTCTGAATTAGCACTTTGCGAACTGTTTCTACTCCGATTTTCTCATGCCAGGTTTCAATATAAATTGGCGGTGGTCCAGCAGCCAGAAAATCTACTAGGTCGCTGGGCGGTTGCCAGTTCGACGGACGCTCAAGAAACCAGTAGCCAGTGACATACACCCAATCGGGCCAGTCATTCGGTTTAGGGACAAAAGAAGGACTACAGCTGTAAAGAAATGGTACTTTTTGTTGCTGCATTCGTGCCAACACACCTGACCTGGGGGAAAGAGGAGGTAAGTGCAAGGTTTCCTGTCGCCATTGGTTAATTGGTTGCCGAATAGATTGCCAGATGAGTTGATCGAACAAGGGGTAGGTCAGCCAGTTGTAAATCTCTTCTAAACGCGGAACAGTTGGTAAGTGTATGTGAGGAAAAAGAAAATGAGGCAAAACACGTGTTTGATGACGGGGGTTCACACAAGCTGCGTAGCAAGGTATGCCAAGTTTTTCAGCGATATCGTAGCAGGCAAATGTCTCTGAGTTAAAAACAATTGCCTCTGCATCTTGGCAAACCTGCCAGAGTACAGGAAGCAGACTCTCGTTCACTGGTCGTAGCCAATTGCCCAAATTAGGCATCAAACGGAAGGGATTGTTGCCGAAAGGTATTAGTGGACTTATCTTTTTAAAGTTATTACAGTCCATAGGCACAAAGTCCAATCCGCAACTGCTAACGAACTCTTGCATATAAGAAACAGTAGCTAGTTGTACTGAATGACCAGCCCGTTGCAATCCCAGCCCGAGGGCGACGTAAGCTCGGATGCCGCCTGGTGATGCCAATGCCACAATTTTTATACGCATACTTCCTGTCCTGTTATTTTGGCGTTGTACAATCAGGTTATGGTTTAGGGGATCTCCAAGTAATAAAATGCCCAGCCGTATTAAATATATTTTGGCATCCGCCCAAGTATTTAGGCGCTTTCGCCCTTCAGGCGAAAGCGACGGCTGGGCATTTTATTATTTGGAAAGGCCTAGGTAGGTCTAAGGATGCTCACTGGATAAGACAAGTTGGCTTTGTCAAAAGAGTTTTCACTATATTTATGGCAAAATTTATACCCAAATCTTCCAATTAATTTATACTTAGCTGCTTTAATGTCGCCCCAATATTCAAGGGTAAGTTCGATTTCGTAAAATTAATCAAGATACAATTTCAATTGTTCTTTTAATAATTGGACATGAGGTAAACTCAGCATCGTGTAATGTTCACTTGGAATATAAATAATCTCTACTGGTTTAGAGGAAAGTTCATCCCAACCTAAGGTTGGATTATTAAGCTCACCAATATTGCTGCCTTGGAAGAGGATGATTCGATTTGGATAAACTTGCGGTACATAGTTCAACATGGCTTGGATGTTGCTTTTGAAAACCTGCATAAGATAGTGAAGCTGTTGCTTTCCAATATCTGGAGGTACGAAATTAGCTATCTTCGCTTGTTCCAAGAAATGATTCAGTTGCTCATCTATATCTAACTGTTGCAGCTTGTCATCAAAAACTGACAAATTGTTCTCTCTAGAGCCAGCCATATCCTTAGCGAAATTGGCTAATAGTTTGGCATTGTCATATTCATAATCTGTAGTTTTGTTGCTCTCAACTGGTGCTAAACTGTCTAGCAAAGCAAGCAGGTTTACTTTATAACCCTGCTTGTGTAATTGTTGAGCTATTTCAAAAGCCACTACACCACCCATCGACCAACCTCCTAAAAAGTATGGCCCTTCGGCTTGAACGGCGCGTAACGCTTTTATGTAGTGATTTGCCATATCTTCGATTCTGGTGTAAGGCTGCGATTCCCCATCAAGACCTAGTGATTGTAATCCATAGAATGGTTGATCTGCTCCCAGATGACGTGCTAATTGGTAGTAGCAAAGAACATTCCCACCTACTGGATGAACAAAAAACAAAGGTGGCTTGGAACCGCTAGGTTGAATTGCTACTAAGGGAGAGGACGGCTGGGAATGAGTCTGTTGACGTAGGATAGTTGCCGATTTTTCAATAGTGGCTCCCTGAAAAAGAGTAGATAGAGGCAAGTTGTATCCAAACTGCTTCTGAATTTGAGCCATGAGGCGTACAGCTAAAAGCGAATGACCTCCAATCTCAAAGAAGTTATCTTGTACTCCCACAGGATGGACATCTAAAATTTCCTCCCAAATTTGCGTCAGTTGGAGTTCCAAGGAATCCCGGGGTGCGAGGAAATCTTTTTCTAACTTGAGTCTAGTGTTGTCAACTGTAGGTAGCGCCCGACGATCTATTTTGCCATTTGGTGTCAAGGGCATTGTATCAAGCACCACTAAGACCGACGGGATCATATATTCCGGTAGATGTTGCTTGAGAAAGTCCCGTAGTTCGTCGATGGTCAGGGTGCGATCGCTATGAGGAACAACATACGCCACCAACTGCTGATTCCCGGCTTGAGTTTCCCTATCGAGTACCACAGTTTCCCGCACACCAAGGTGTTTAGCCAGCACTGCTTCAATTTCCCCCAATTCAATGCGGAAACCCCGTATTTTTACCTGCTGGTCAATTCGCCCCAAGTATTCAATTTCTCCATTGGGTAAATAGCGTGCCCAGTCGCCTGTACGATAGAGTTGTGTCCCCGTCTGTTTGCTAAAAGGGTTGGGAATAAACTTAAGGGCGGTCAAGTCCGGTCGGTTGAGATAGCCCCTGGCTAGACTAACACCACCAATATGCAATTCTCCTGCTACACCAACAGGCGTAGGGTTCAAATATTGATCTAGCAAATAGACTTGCGTGTTGGCGATCGCACGACCAATAGGCACACGAGCAAGTTGTTGGTTTTTTTGCCTAATTGGTTCATAGATTGTTACCCCAATGGTTGTCTCAGTCGTACCGTAAGCATTAAGCCAACGGATGCGTAAGTGTCCGCAGGGCGGCTGTTCGCACAGATAGTCTACGAGTTTCTGCCAGAGGGCAAGTTTTTCTGGTAAAACTGACTCGGTTCCGACAATCACTAACCGAAGCGCGATCGGTAATGGTATCTCTTGTTGAGCAATGTAGGACACCCACTCATGCCAGTATGCAGTTGGTAGATTCAGGACAGTTAGTTTTTCGTGCTTGAGAAATTCTTGGAAGTCTGCGATGACTAGCACCCGTTCGGGGCGGATCACAACAGTTGAACCGCCCAACCAAGCAGAAAACAACTCTTCTGCTGCAACATCAAAGCTAATAGAAGCAAATTGGAGAATGCGATCGCCTGGTTGGAGTTCATAAGCTTTAGCAACCGCAGTACTGTGGTTTACCAAAGCTTGGTGCGCGATCGCCACTCCTTTGGGTGTCCCTGTAGAACCGGATGTGTAAATCACATAGGCTAAATTTTTAGCTGTGACATTATTGACTAAATTTTCCTGGTTATCCTGTGGGCATTGCTTTGCCCAGCCAAAAGTGTTCGCCTGCCAGTCGGTATCCAGGCATACTACCTGTGCCCCATGTTCTGGCAATCCCGCAACTAATCGCCCTTGAGTCAGCAGCACCAGAAGTTTCGCGTCTGCCAACATGAAAGCTAACCGTTCTTGGGGATAAGACGGATCTAATGGTACATACGCTCCGCCAGCTTTCAGGATTCCTAAAATTCCTACCACCATTTCTAGCGATCGCTCCATGCAGATTCCCACCAGTACTTCTGGCCTCACACCCAAAGACTGGAGATAGTGGGCGATTTTGTTGGCTTGGTGGTTCAACTCTCGATAAGTCAGTTGCTTGTCTTCAAAAACCACAGCAACGGCATCAGGCGATCGCTCTACAGAGCTTTCAAACAACTGATGGATACACTGCTCTTGAGGATAGTCGGTTTGGATGTGATTCCACTCCACTAGCAGCTGCCGTTGTTCGGCCACACTCAACAAGCACAAGCTACCCAGATGCTGCTCAGGATTAGCAAGAATGCTCTGTAACAAGTTCTGGAAATGCCCGATCATCCGGCTGATAGTAGCAGCTTCAAACAAATCCGTATTGTACTCGAACTCCCCCCTCAGCCCTGAAGAAGTTTCTTGCATCGATAGACTCAAATCAAACTTTGCAGTCTGGTTTTCCAGCTTCAGAAAACTCAAACTCAGACTGGATAATTTAATATCCTGACTAGGGGCATTTTGGAGGACAAACATCACCTGGAAAAGTGGGTGATAGCTGAGATTTCGCTCTGGTTGCAGTTCTTCCACCAGCTTCTCAAAAGGTAAATCCTGATGGGCATATGCTCCCAGCGTCACCTTACGCACTCGACCCAGGAGTTCTCGAAAACTGGGGTTGCCTCCCAGATAAATCCGCAGTACCAGAGTATTGACAAAAAAGCCAATAAGCCGTTCAGTTTCTGGTTGATTACGGTTAGCGATCGGCGATCCTACCAGGATGTCATCTTGTCCACTATAGCGATGCAGTAATGTCTGAAACGCTGCTAGCAGAGTCATAAATAAAGTCACCTTTTCCTGACAACTCAGGGCTTTGAGGGCTTCCATGACATCTATCGGAAGATATAAATATTGAGTCGCCCCGTGGAAACTCTGTACAGCTGGGCGGGGATAATCAGTTGGCAAATTTAGCACCGGGGGATGGCTATCTAGTTGTTGCCGCCAGTAGCTCAGTTGACCTGCCAAGACCTCTCCTTGCAGCCACTGGTGCTGCCAGATGGCAAAATCACTATACTGGATAGGCAGCTTTGGCAGTGGTGTTCGCGTAGCGTCTCGCAGAGAAGGTTTTCCATTACAGAAGGCTTCGTAAAGTGCTGCCAACTCCTGGAAGAAGATTCCCATCGACCAGCCATCGCAGACAATGTGGTGCATTGTCAACAGCACCACATATTTGGTTTGACTCAACTGGAGAAGAGTCATGTGCAGCAATGGATCTTTGGCTAGATTGAAAGGTCGTTGAAGCAACCGAGCAATCAGACGTTGAGCTTCCGCTTCCCGCTCAATCTCTGGTAAATTTTGCAGGTTTATCACTGGCAAAATCAAGGTCAGGGAGGGAGCAATGATTTGGCTGGGTTGTCCTTCTACGGATACAAAGTTTGTCCGTAAGGCTTCATGGCGGCAGACAATTTCGTTGAGACTCTGTGTCAATGCAGCTATATTAAGCGAGCCTTGGAGGCTAAAGGCAGCAGACTCGTTGTAAAAAGGGTTGTCAGGTTGCCACTGGTTGAGAAACCAAAGCCGTTGCTGGGCAAAGGACAGGGGCAGATTTCCCTGTCGTGGAAATCGGGGAATAGACTTCAGTGTGTAACTTGATGCCAGATTAGCCTGTTGCAAAAATGCGAGGATTTCTTCTTTGCGCTCAATCAACTCAGAACGCAGAACAGGTGTTAGCGTTCCTTGAGGAGCGTCGTAGCATAATTGGCGATCGTCATTCCAGATTTTTATATCCAGGCGGTTAAGATCAGATAATAACTTGTCAATGGGTTTCATAATTTTCCTTGCTCGCGATCGCTTACAGTGATATCGGCGATCGATTGCAGTTCTGGTGCTGTGATGCCAAACGCCTGAATGCAATTCGCCAAACCAGCCACAGTAGGATTTTCAAACAAGCTCCGCAATGGTAAATCCAGCTGGAATGCTTGACGCGATCGCGTAATTACTCTGGTAGCTGCCAAGGAATCGCCTCCGAGTTCAAAGAAGTTGTCGTGTATTCCTATCTCTCCCAAATCCAAAATCTCAGCAAAAATGGTGGCTAGAATTTCTTCAGTAGAGGTGCGGGGTGCAACAAAGCTTTCTTTGATGTCATTCCTAGTTAAGTCGGGGACTGGCAAAACCTTTCGGTCTACCTTGCCGTTGGGCGTTAGTGGCAAAACATTTAAAAATACATACGCACAAGGCACCATGTATTCGGGTAGCTTCTGCTTCAGAAACTTGCGTAAATTCTCAGTAATTGAGTCTGGCTTTTGAGTCGTTTGGGGCTGTAACAAATGCTTAGTCCAGTCCGAGTTTATCCCTCCACCTACAAAGCTGTGGAGTAAAACTTGAGTTGATTCCAGGCTAAATAAATCTCGCAAATCTTCAAACTCAATGGAACCAATGGGGCAAAGTCCGATTTCGTGTTCTGGTGCCACCTGCATCAGCAACTGGCTGATGTAACCAGCCTCTAAAAGACAAAAGTCTTTTGCCAATTCCCCATACATCGGAGTAATGGCACGCATTTGCCCGATCAAAAACAGTGAAAAGGCTGATTTCTCAAAAATTGGCTGATTTCCACCATAAACGCTGCTCTTAATCTCGCTAACAGCACTAAGTAGTACTAGACGGTGGTCAGCAGGGTGGTAATAGTATATACCAGATTTCAACCCTTCGACTCCATTGGGTTTGATATATAAGTATGTCTGTACAGGATAGAGGCTCCCAGCAGAAGCATAGCGATATTTAGGTAAAGGAGACTCATCTAGTTTCATCTGTAGCAAGCAGCTCAAAAACTGGCTGAACTTTTCCAGAGAAATAGATTCATCTAGAAATTGCCGATAGCTTTGACGCTGCAAATAAGCTTGGGTCAGAACTTCATTAAATTCCGGTTTAGGCAACTGGATACTGGATTGATTTAGTTGTAGCTGTCGTAATCCTGGTTGCTGCAACTTAAACTCAATGCGCTCTACTGGATCGACCAACACTCCTTCAAATTGCGGGGGTTCGTAAGCTTCAATCAGCTGCTGAGTAGTGGGAACTAGTTCTTGCTTGGGGACTATGTAAGCTACCAGTTGCTTGTTTTTTTGTAACTCTCCGACAGCAGTTACTACTACCTCCCGCACACCAGGATGCTGTTGCAGAACTGTCTCTATCTCACCCAATTCAATGCGGTAGCCATTGACTTTGACCTGAAAATCTTCTCGTCCCAGAAACTCAATATTGCCATCCGGCAAAAACCGCCCCAAATCACCAGTTTTATACAATCGCTCTTTGGTTTGAGGATGAGTGATAAAGCTGGCAGAGGTCTGGTTCCGATCTCGCCAGTATCCCTGTGCTAGTCCTGTTCCAGCAATATAAAGTTGTCCTGGCACCCAAATTGGACAAGGTTCAAGTAACTGATTGAATACGTAAAAACGCTGGTTTGTCAGCGGTTTACCGTAAGGAATACTCTTACTAGCTTGGTTAACTGCCTCAATCGGGTAGAAGATAGACCAGATAGAAGCTTCAGTCGCCCCTCCCAAGCTTACAACTTGGACATTTTGGCACAGCGCTTGAATTTGATCTGGTAAGCTCAGTGGGAGCCAATCGCCGCTCAACAAAATTAAACGCAGTGAATTCGGCAGTTGGGAAGACCGACCTGCTGTGTACTCCACCAGTATCTGCATTAGAGCTGGTACAGAGTTCCAAATAGTGACTTGCTGTTGGTGCATCAGTTCTAACCACTGAGCTGGGTCTTTGCTAGCCGTGGCTTCGGGGATAACAATTGTTCCACCAGCAGCTAAAGTGCCAAAGATATCGTAAACCGATAGGTCAAAGCTGAGGGAAGACAGGGCTAGTACTCGGTCATTTGCGCCGACACCAAAGCGTTGGTTGATGTCGAGAATAGTGTTGACTGCACCGCGATGGTCAATCATCACTCCTTTGGGTAGACCAGTGGAGCCGGAGGTGTAGATGACATAGGCTAAGTCCTCTGGTGTCTGCACCGACTCCAAGGACTGGTTGTATTCCCCTAACTCCAGAGTGTCCACACAGAGACGCTGAAGGCTTTGTGACCAATTTAGACGAGTGTCGATCGCAGTCTGAGTCAGCACTATTTGAACTTCTCCTTGTTCTAGTAAATGCCAACAACGCTCTTGAGGGATATCTGGGTCAATGGGTAAATAGGCGGCTCCGGCGATCAAAATTCCCAGGACGGCTACCACTTGCTCCCAACCTTTGTTCATCACTACTGCCACCAGTTGATTAGGACAAGCTCCTAGTTGCCGGAGTCGGTGAGCTACCTGATTGGCACGGCAGTGCAATTGTCCATAGGTCAAAGTGCAGTCGGGTGTGACTACAGCTGGCTGATGCATTCGCTGGGAAACTTGCGCTGCAAATAAGGTGTGAAGCATTCCTGGAGAAATAGCTACTTGCTGCTCTATCTGTGTTGTGGGTATGAATTGTCGTGTTGTTGCTTCCCAGACCTCCTCCTCAGTAGCAAGCGAATTGAGAAGGCGACAATAAGCACTAAATATACCGTCCAAAAGTCCCTCTGGGAAAAGTTCTTCCACAGCGTCCCAAACAAAGACCAAAGCTCCCCCATCTTCGTAAACTTGATGGTCTAGCCAAACTTGGGAAGTCTGGCTAATGCTATAAACGACTTCTCCCAGGTTGACTGATTCCAAGGTATCCTGGTCTGAAGTACCTTGAGTCAAGGTGCTAGTAAACACAATTGGCATTGCCGCTCTTGTTGCTCCACCTTGAGTCCGCGCTAGTTCTCGCAGAACTTGAATCCCACTAAAGTAAGAGTGTTCTAAGTCTTCCCAAAGCTGCTGCTGTAGTCGTCGCGCCCTTGCTGCAAACGGCTCCTGAATCGAATTATCTACCGCCAGCAAGGTCAAGGAAGTAAAGTCTCCTATCAGTTCATTTACTTGGGGGTGTAGTGGCAGACGATTGAACAGTGTCAAATTCAGGGTAAAACGAGGGTTTCGACTCCAGACAGTCAGGATATCAGCAAAGGCAGCTAACAACACGCCGGAAGGAGTTAATCCTGCTTGATTAGCCCGATTTTGCAACTTTAACCAAATTGTCGGCTGCAAGTCCCCACTCCGGCGCACAAAGTGGGGCTGTGTTACAGAGCTAGGGCGTGTCATCAGCGGTAACTCCGGTGCAGAGGGCAATGTGGAGAGACGGTTGAGCCAATAATCTCTAGAACGCTGGTAAAATTCCGAATTTTTGAGTGAAATCTCCGCTAATACGTAGTCTCGAAATGAAAGTTCTAAAGGAGCTAGTAAGGCTTGAGGATTTCGGTAAAGTTGAAACAGTTCGCGTTGCAGAATCTCCATACTCCAATTATCGACAATCAAAGCGTCAATGCTGATATGAAGTCGAACGCGTTGGGCATCTAAAAGAGAAACTCGCAGATCGAATAAAGGCCAGCGATCGCATGGTAGTATTTGGTGGGACATCCGCTGCCGTATATCTGCTAACTGCGATCGCATTATTTCCGGGTTCTGTCCACGCAGGTCTAAAACCTGAATCTGGTATTTCGGCACAGTTTGTAAAATCTGTTGCTGACCGTCTGGTAGTACCACGGTTCGCAGCATTTCGTGACGCTCGATTAGTTGCCACAACGCTAGATTCAACCGTTCCAGATCCAAATCGATACTTTCGATCTCTTGGTATCCGTGAGTTGCGATATTTCCCAACTCGAAGGCTCCACTGCGACCAATCCAGTAAGCTTGTTGCACGTCAGTCAGAGGAAAAGGCTGATAGCGCTGAGTTGGATTTGGTATAATTCGGGGCAGTGAAGTTACAGAATTATCCTCTGTTCTCAATTGAGTCTGCTGGTTGGTGATCGCCACAGCTTGAGCAGCCACCGTCGGAGCTATAAACAAATTATTCAGAGGTATTTCCACCTGAAAAGCTTGGCGCAACTGAGAGATAATCTGGATAGCGAGCAAGGAATGTCCACCCAATTCAAAGAAATCATCGTAGCTGCCAATTTGCTCAAAACCAAGGAGTTCCTGCCAAACTTCAGCAACAATCTGCTCTGTTTGATTTCGGGGAGTAACATAGGCATTTCTTAAATTTGGTCTTGGATGCTTTGATTTAGATAAAGAAGGCTGGACTAACTCTTGCAAAGCAGTCAACGGTGTTACAGCCTGACTCTGCTCAAGCATCAATTGTAAATCTTGGGTTGAGACAATCAATTGAGGCAGAGTCTGACATAATATTCGATGAAACACATCCTTACCCTCCTGGGACAACATGCCTTTTTTCAGGTTCTCTTCTCGGCGCTGTCTCAGGTCAATAGGCACCGCTGTGTCCACCGCCATACCAACTTCTTGCCAAGTATCCCAGTTAATAGATACTGCAAAGGTTCCATCTTTGGCAGATTTAGAGTAAGCGATCGCATCCAAAAAGGCATTAGCGGCACAATAGTCTACCTGACCAAATCCCCCTAAAACTGAGTTAAGTGATGAACAAAGAACAAAGAAATCTAACTGCTGATTTTGGAAAATAGTATCAAGTACTCTGGCTCCCGTCACCTTGGGGGAAAGCACACTTGCTGCTAATTCTGGAGTTTTGAGTTGAATCACACCCCCTCCTGCAATCCCCGCAGCGTGAATCACACCGTGAATTTCGCCAAATTTCTCAACTACCTGATTGATGACTGCCTGCATCTGTTCTAGATTAGCAACATCGGCGTTTTTTACCAAAATCTCTGCGCCCAACTCTTCAAGTGCTTGCACTTTCCGGATTTGGCGGCTGATTTTATCCTGTTGATAATGATTTTTCAGCCATTGTTGCCATTCTTCTCTTCCAGGGAAACTAGAACGTCCGATCAAGATCAACTTTGCTTGCACAGTCTGTGCCAAATATTCTGCAAGCACTCCTCCAACGCCTCCCAACCCGCCTGTAATCAGGTACACTCCCTGATGACGTAAACGAGGTTTATCTGGGACAGATGCTAGCAATTGCATTGGCTCAAAGGTTTGCACCCATCGGCGATTCCCACGGTAGGCAGTAACTGAGTTAGCTGGTTCCAGAATAAGTTCTGATAATATATCTTCTACAAGTTTTTCTTCGTGCCAAGTTTTCGATTCGGGAATGATAATATCAATGCTGTGGCAAGTAATTTGTGGGTATTCCTGGGGAATAACTTTACAAGGACCGAGCAAGGTGGCTTTTTCTGGATCGAGTGTCTCCATGCCTGTCACTTGCTGCATATTATTGGAAACAACCCCAATTTGCAGAGGATCTGTAAAATTACGTTCTCCTAGTGCCTGAGCTAGAAACAACAAGCTGTAGAAGCCTAAATCTTGAGTTTCTAAAGGAGTGTGTTCATCTAAGGTAACGCTCCATAAATGCACAATAGTTTTGGGGATTTTTCCCAAATTGCAGAGTTCCTGAAGCAAGGGACTATAATCATCACGCTGTCGGGGATTCAGAATATATGTATTATTACTGAGCTTGACAAATTGTTTTCCCACTTTCACGGCGATTACATCCTGGTTTTGTTGCTCCAGTTGTTTCACCATTTGCAAACTCAAACTACAATCATTAATAAATAGCAGCCAGCACGACTTTTGCTTTGCGATTTCTGCTAAAAAGGCTGAGACGGCATAGATTGTTTCCAGATGGGCATATAAAACCAAGAACTAACATCTGGCTTTTTCTTTGATGATGCGGCGTAATTGTTAAGAGTATCTGCCTGTTTTTGTGGTTCGATCCAGTAACGCTGGCGTTCAAATGGATAGGTGGGTAAAGGTAGGCGATTCCTGCGGAAAGCTTCTTTAAGGTGTTTTTCATGTCGATAAAATTTCGACCAATTAATCTCTTTGCCAGCTAGCCAAATTTGACCAAGTGTTGTGAGTAAAAATTCTCGATCTGATTGTTGGTTTTGTGGATGCTTCAAGGTGGATAATATAAGATGATTATCTGCTTTTTGTAAAGATTGTCTGGCAAATGTGCTTAAGGTTTTTCCAGGGCCTACTTCCAGGAACAGCCGATTTGATTCTTGTAACAAAAGTTTCAGCCCATCAGCAAAGCGAACTGTTTGCCGCAGATGTTTAACCCAGTAGTTTGGATCTGTTGCTTCTATATCTGTAATCCAATTACCTGTGATGTTGGATACATAGGGAATTTTAGGAGGCTTCAGGTTAACTTGGTTTACCAGCTGTCTAAATGATTCTAAAATTGGGTCGGTCATCTGGGAATGGAAAGCATGAGAGGTCAAAAGACGGCGAACTTTCAAACCTTGTGCAACGAGGTGATTTTCCAGTTGAGCGATCGCATCTGTAGAACCGGAAACTACGCACAAGGATGGGGCATTAATCGCCGCTAAACAAAGTTTTTCCCCCAACAGGGGTTGCACCTGTTGGGCAGAAAGTGGCACAGCTAACATTGACCCACTAGGTAATTGCTGCATTAGCTGTCCCCGTGCTGCTACCAGTGCCACAGCCTCTTCTAAGGAAAAAATACCAGCAAGATGTGCTGCTACATATTCACCGATGCTATGACCGATCATCGCTTGGGGATGAATGCCCCACGACATCCACAACTTAGCTAGAGAATATGCGATCGCAAACAGGGCTGATTGCGTGATGGCGGTCTGGTTTAGTTGCTGCGTCGCAGTTTCAACTTGTTCTTTCTTGGGATATAACACGCTACGTAAGTCAAGCCCCTGGTGCCCTTGGAAAAGTTCACAGCACAAATCAAGTGCCTCTTGAAACGTCGGCTCAACTTGATAAAGTTCCAAGGCCATATTTACATACTGTGTTCCCTGTCCGGGAAACATAAACACTACGGGCGGGTTGCGGTGTTCTTGGTGAAAAGTCAAAACTCTGGGCGAATCTTTGATTTCTAGTGTTGTGACTGCATCGTTAATATCTTGGCAAACCAAGAACCGTCGATGGTTAAAGCCTCGTCTCCCGACCTGCAAGGTGTAGGCAATATCTCCTAAGTTGACTTCAGGATGTAACCTCAAATGTTCAACTAAATTAACTGTGGCCATGTCTAAAGCAGAAGCGGTTTTGGCAGACAAAAGTAACAATTCCCAAGGTCTGGAAGGACTGGAAGCTTCGATGGGGGGTGCTTCTTCCACAATTACATGAGCATTAGTCCCCCCAATGCCAAAGGAACTCACACCCGCCCGCCGGGGGGTGTTGTTTGTCTCCCAAGGGGACAGAGTAGCGTTGACGTAGAAAGGACTGTTGCAAAAGTCAATTTGAGGATTGGGCTGCTGAAAGTTCAAGCTGGGAGGAATTAACTTGTGTTTCAGTGCCAGAACAGTTTTGATGAAGCCTGCGACACCCGCAGCCGCATCTAAATGTCCGATATTGGTTTTTACCGAACCAATGGCACAAAAACCATTTTTTTGAGTACTCTCACGAAACGCCGCTTTCAGTGCGGCAATTTCAATGGGGTCGCCTAGAACTGTGCCGGTTCCATGAGTTTCAATGTAGGTAATTGTTTCAGCTGCTACCCCGGCGACGGCTTGGGCTTGGGCGATCGCGTTTTTTTGTCCTTCTATGCTAGGGGCTGTGTAACCAACCTTAACGGCACCATCGTTGTTGATAGCTGACCCCCTGATAACTGCGTGAATACAGTCTCTATCTGCTAAAGCGTCCTCTAGTCGTTTTAAAACCACGATGCCAACGCCACTACCAGCAACAGTTCCCTCAGCTTTGACATCAAAGGCGCGGCAGTGACCATCAGGAGCAAAGATTCCTCCTTTTTGATAACTATAACCAACTCGATGCGGCACGCTAATTGAAACACCGCCAGCCAGTGCCATATCACTTTCACCAGCAATCAAACTTTGACAAGCAAAATGAATAGCAACCAGTGAGGTAGAGCAAGCAGTTTGAATCACTACGCTTGGCCCAGTTAAGTTTAATTTGTAAGAAACTTGTGTGGTTAAAAAATCACGGTCATTACTCAATAATGTTTGATAAATGCCAATTGATTCCAGTAAATTTTGATTGTTAACTAAGTTATGAAACAAGTAACCACCGAGGCTCACACCAGCATAAACGCCTATCCGACCTGGATAAATTTCCGAGTTATAACCAGCATTTTCCAAAGCTGACCAAGCACATTCTAAAAATAGCCGATGTTGAGGATCGGTGATTTCTGCTTCTTTGGGATTAAATCCAAAAAAAGCAGCATCAAATAATTCAATATCTTCTAAAACTCCTTTGGCTTTCACATAGTTATGGTCTTGTAAAATCTGTAAATCTACCCCTGACGTTAATAGTTCTCCATCGGTAAAAACCGAAATTGACTCCACACCATCACGTAGATTCTGCCAAAACGAATTCAGATTTTTCGCTCCGGGAAAACGACCAACCATGCCAATTACCGCTATTGACTCTGGGTCATTTAATGATTCTTGATGATTCATTTGAGGACTCCTAATTTTCAGTTGCAGGGTAACTGTTTCTACGTTGGCGTTGCTGCTTTAAGGCTGCTCTACGGGAGGTTGGCAAAGATTCTATTTCCGGCTCAAAAATATCTCCTTGGCTTAGATATTTGGCAAAAGAACTGATAGTTGGATATATAAATAAATCGACTATTGATATATCTTTATGAACAATTTCTCGTAGCTTGCTATGAACTTGAACTGCCAGTAAAGAATGTCCGCCTAAATCAAAAAAATTATCATAAATTCCCACTTTTTCCACATTCAGTACTACTTGCCAAATATTGGCAAGCATTCTTTCTGTTTGAGATTGGGGAGCAACGTAAGCGGCTGCTAGTTCTTTTGGTAAATCGTCAGGCTGGGGTAATTGCTGATGGTCTATTTTGCCATTGGCGGTTAATGGTAGCGCTTCTAGCACCACAAAGGCTGAAGGTACCATATACTGAGGTAGTTTTTCTTTGAGAAAGTCGCGCAGGTTACTAAAACTAGGAATTTTACTTAAACGAGGTACGATATAAGCTACAAGCCGCTTGTTGTCTGGACGATCTTCCCGATTGAACACCACAGTTTGCTGTATATCAGGATGTTGATTTAGCACCGCTTCGATTTCGCCAAGTTCAATGCGGAAACCACGTATCTTCACCTGGTGGTCAATGCGACCAATGTACTCTATTTCTCCAGTTGGTAAATAGCGTGCTAAATCTCCTGTTTTGTACAGGCGTGCTGCTGCATTTTTGCTAAAAGGATTGGGTATAAATTTCTCTGCGGTCAAATCAGGTCGGTGAAAATAGCCCCGTGCTAGTCCTTCGCCACCTATGTGCAGTTCACCTGGTACACCTACAGGAACAGGTTGTAAGTGTTTATTCAATATGTAAAGTTGAGTATTAGCAATTGGACTACCTATTAAAATTACACCAGATAAAGAAGTTTTTGTTGATACCTCATATACACAACATCCAACAACAGTCTCTGTCGGACCATATTCGTTAATTATTTTGGTATTGGGTGCATAAGTTCGCCATTTTGAAAGATTCTTACCATACAAAGCTTCTCCACCTATAATCAAAGCTCTGGTTTGATCTGCAATGTCCTCACTAGGTAACAACTGGTTGAGAATTTCCAGATGCGCTGGAGTAATTTTAATTAAACTAAAATCACTTTTAGAGCACAAAACAGTCTTAAGAGCTTCAATTTCATTTTCTGTTGGAAGAAGAACTATTTTCTTGCCCCCTAGTAATGGAGAAAACAAGCTTGTAATCGTTGCGTCAAAGCTGATTGATGAATGAACAGGTGTGCCACAACCATCCATTACTGGATAAGACTTCTTGCACCAACTCAGATAATTAACCAGTCCTTGATGAGGGATCATAGTTCCCTTTGGTTTTCCAGTTGATCCTGATGTATAAATTACATAAGCTAAGTTCAAAGATGTGACACAACTTTCCGTATTATCCTCAATTTCCTGTGAGATAATCCTCCAGTCTGCATCAAGATCGACTACGTGTATGTCACTCTTAGGAAGTTTATGTAACTGTTTATGCTGAGTCAGCAATACTGGTGTTTGGGCATTTTCTAGAATAAATGCTAATCTTTCTTGAGGATAGCTAGGGTCTAGTGGTACATATGCACCACCTGCTTTGAGGATGGCTAATAGTCCAATGACCATTAAGAGCGATCGCTCTACACAAATCCCTACCAATACCTCTGGTTTGACTCCCAAAGAACGCAAATAATGTGCTAGTTGATTTGCTCTAGCATTGAGTTCACTGTAGGTTAGTTGTTCATCTTCAAACACTACAGCTACCACATCAGGTGTTTTTTCTACCTGTGCTTCAAATAATTCATGAATACATTGCTGCTGAGGATAATCAACAGAGGTATCATTCCAGTCTACTAGCAATACTTGCTCCTGAACTAGTGTTAAAAGCAGCAAGTTCGAGATTCTTTGGTCAGGATTAGCAACAATACCTTCTAGTAAGGTTTGAAAACAGCTCAACATTCGGCTAATAGTAACCTCATCAAATAGAGCCGAGTTGTACTCCATAATTCCAATTAGCCCTTGCTCGGTTTCCATCATTTCCATAGCTAGCTCAAACTTCGCTATTCCTTTTTCAATGTCCAGGGAACTCACGGTCAAACCAGGTAATTCGAGAGTTGTTTTTAGGAAATTCTGAAGTTGAAACATCACCTGAAACAAAGGTGTATGGCTCAAATACCGCTCTAGCTTCAGTTCCTCAAGTATTTGTTCGAAAGGCAGATCCTGGTGAGCATAAGCTTCTAAAGCAACTTGACGCACTCTTACCAAAAGCTCCCGAAAACTGGGATTGCCTCCAAAGTAGGTACGCATTACCAAGGTATTGACAAAAAATCCAATTAACCCTTCAGTTTCAACCCAATTGCGCCCGGAGACAGTAGTGCCGACTAGGATGTCCTCATGCTGAGTATAACGGTGAAGCAACGTCTTGAACGCCGCTAGCAACGTCATGAATAGTGTTACTCCCTCCTGCTGACTAAGAGCCTTAAGCGCCTCGGTTAGGGTTTTAGAAAGTTGCAAAAACTGCGTTGCACCTTGGTAGGTCTGAACAACCGGACGTGGACGGTCAGTAGGTAATTCTGTTACGGAGGGAGCACTAGCCAACTGCTGCTTCCAATAAGCTAGTTGCCTCTCTGGTTCCTCTTGTTGAAACCACTGCCGCTGCCAAAGAGCAAAGTCCACATACTGAATGGGAAGTTCTGGAAGCAAAACAGGGCGATCGCTGTTAAAATTTTTGTAAAGTGCTGACAGTTCCTGAATGAATATACTGAGCGACCAGCCATCACAAACAATGTGATGGATTACGAACAGCATCACGTACTCGGTTTGACTCAATTGCAGTAGCATCACTCGCAGTAACGGACCTTTGGTTAAGTCAAAGGGACGCTGAGCTTGTTCGGTAGCTAATTGCTGAACTTTACGTTCCCGTACCGTTGGCGGCAACTCTTGGATATTTACTACTGGTATCGTCAAGGTTAAAGTTGGGGCAATTACTTGGAGTGGTTGACCATCTACTGTGATAAATGTAGTGCGTAAGGCTTCATGACGCCTAACAATTTCGTTGATGCTACGCTCCCACGTTGACACGTTGAGTTGACCCTCAAAGCGCATGGCTTGAGCAATGTTATAGGCGGCGCTATCGGGGTTTAACTGGTCAATAAACCACAGGCGCTGCTGGGCAAACGATAGGGGAAACGAATTGGATTTTCGACTTTGGGGTGCGATCGCTATTGGTGAGAAAGGATTTCCTTTTTTTTCATTCAGTTTTTGCAGCAGAAGCTTGCGTTTTTCTGGAGAAAGATTGGCGATGCGCTGAGAAAGTTCACTCATTTGGCCCCCTTACCTCAATTAAATGCTCTTGTGAGACAAGTAATGTCTATACCTCATCCTTTGATAGTTGTTCTATGTCTGCTAAGGCTGCTACCAATACGTCTCGATCGCTTTGCTCGATTAATTTTTGGATCAGCGCTTCAGCCAACTGGGCTATAGTGGGTGCTTTAAAAAAGCTCTGATAAGGTAATTTTACCTCGAAGGTTTTGCACAATCGAGAAACAGCCATAGTAGCAAATAAAGAATCTCCTCCCAACTCAAAAAAGTTGTCATAGATACCCACTTGTCCAATACCCAAGAGTTGTTGCCAGATGTCAGCAAGGGTTTGTTCGACCTCGTTACGAGGGGCAACATAAGCATTTCCCAAATTGGGACGGGGGTAAGTTTGTTTGACTTGATTCTGTTGCGCTAATTCCTCTGAGAAAGACTGAGCAGAATCCTGCGTCTGAATTAAGCGCTGAAAATCTTGTGTTGATACAATGACTTGAGATACTGTATTACTACATAGAATACGTCTAAATGCCTCAATTCCCTCTGAAGTCGTCATTCCTGCCGTCAAAGCTTCTCCTGTTATCTGCTTATGTCTTGCTTCGACAGCGATCGCCATTCCTAAATTGTTCCATCTATCCCAGTTAATAGATATAGTGAACCTGTTATATTGATAAACACTATAGTGAGCGAAAGCATCAAGGAAGGTGTTTTCAGCAGTATAGTCTACCATCCCTGGTACGCCCAGAAACGAACTTTGTGATGAACAGAGTACAAAGAAATCCAGCTTGACATCCTTGAAGAGAAGATCGAGAACTATTGTTCCCACAACTTTTGGTGCCAAAGCAGTTGCAGCAACTTCTTTTGTTTGTAGTTGAATCATGCCTCCTCCAGGAACTGCTGCTGCATGAATCACCCCATTTATCTGACCAAATTGCTGATTCGCTTTTTTGATAACCGCCGACATTTGTTCAAAGTTAGCAACGTTAGCGCTAACCACCATCACCTCTGCACCCAATGCTTCTATGACCTGCAATTTGTGGATTTTACAGCTGACGCTATCCTGCTCATCATGAGTTGATAGCCATTGTGACCACTCGTCTCGGTCGGGAAAAGCTGAACGCCCTAGAAGTATTAGCTTAACATGTACTGTCTGTGCTATGTATTCTGCTAGTGCAAGACCAATGCCTCCTAGCCCACCCGTAATCAAATAGACTCCCCCTTCCCTTAATCGAGGATTTCCTTCAACTCTTCCATCTAATCGGATAGGTTGAAAGTCCTGCACCCAGCGATGATACCCACGGTAGGCTATAACTTGGTCAGATGTTTGGGCATATAGCTCGTTCAACAGCCCTTTAATCAGTTGTTCCTCTTGCCAACTTTCATCTGAGGGAATATCGATATCAATGCTACGACAGCTGATATTTGGATACTCTATTGGAATAATTTTACACGGCCCGAGAAGAAGTGCCTTTTCTGGGCATAGCGTTTCTGAGCTTGTCACCTCCTGCATATTGTTTGAGACAATCGCAATTTCAAGGGAATGTGTTTGATTGTTGTCATTAAGTGCTTGCGTCAAAAACAGTAGGCTGTAAAAGCATAAATATTCAGACTTTTCTAAGGAATCAATTGATAATTTTGTGTGGAGATTTGGTGTGACACTCCATAAATAAACAATCTTATTTGGGGTCTTGTTCAGTGCAAGAAGCTCTTTGAATAGTGCGTTGTAATCATCCCGTTGTCGAGGGTTGATGGTATATGCCCATTGAGACGATTTATTCTTTTTACCAAATTGCTCTCCAACCTTGACTGTAATCACCTCGTGACCGTCAAGATCGAGACCTTCGACCATTTTCTCACCCAAGCCGCACTCATCGGCAAACACTAACCAACATCCTGGTTGAGTTGCTTGAACTTTTAAGTCCAAAGGCTGTGGCAGCATCGAGCGTTTCCATGATGGAATGTAGAACCAATCGGCAATGTCGGCTTTCTTGTTTAATGAGACTTGAGGCATCTGATCGGCTTTTTTTTGCTCAACCAACATGGTAAATGCTGGTGGTGCTGATAAATCTCCCGCTGTCGAAGCTTGAGCCACCAGAACATCGTGCCCAAAAGCTTCAATTTCAGATAGAACCACTACCTCAACAAACCCACGCTCGCATAGTGCTTCCTCCCACTGCTGTTTTGATAAAAACGGATTTCCTTGGCTGCGTTCTTCATCCTCAAGCGGATTCATCAGCAGACCGTCAGTCATGTCGAATTCTATTTGAGGTTGTGTAATTTCCCAAATCAGGAGAAAGCCTCCAGGGGCTAACAGAGAGCGTACATGGTCTAAGGTTTGTGCCATGTTTCGAGTAACATGCAGCACATTGACAGCTATTACTACATCAAAGCAGTGTGTTGAGTAACCTTGCTCAGTTGGAGGTCGCTCAATGTCTAGCAAACGATATTCAACAAAAGGATAGGCGCTAAATTTTTGTTCAGCTAGTTGTAGGAACAAACCACCTACGTCCGTAAAAGTGTAATTAGTTTGCTTTGATGGCAAAATTGGGAGCAGAACTTCTGTAGCAATTCCATTTCCACCCCCGATTTCCAGAATTCTCAGGTTGACATCTGGTGGTAATAACTTCACCACTTGTTCTAGACTTGCCCGAATAATCCCGTTACAGTACTCCTCAAAGGATAACTTTTGATTTAAATTTTGATTGAAATCTTGTAGTAGTTTTTCACTCTCCCCCCACAAACGAGAGTTTGCAGCGTAGGTAAAAGCAAGGGGAGGCATCATATGGTAATGTAAAAAAAATCGGCAGTGAAATTTAAGCCAAGGGCGAATGAACCGACTG
>JAESGT010000103.1_pt1 | contig 22716 bp, 25 predicted proteins | sample 9266261 | NCBI WGS metagenome assembly JAESGT01 (sample SAMN15741584, study PRJNA653494) | algae metagenome | isolation source: Pelatocladus maniniholoensis HA4357-MV3 and co-occurring heterotrophs from... | place: USA: Maniniholo cave near Haena, Hawaii | collected 2009-07-28 | reverse complement strand
CCCCAAGAACGCTTTGTCGTTGATATTACTATGCCTTGGGGGACTGGTAGCTATCCTTTTTTTATACCTGTGTTGAGTTCGCGTAGAATTTACGCGAACTCATTCTTTTTTGTCCAAAGTCCAATAAGTAGGTAGGTGTAATTAAAGATAAAATAAAACCTCACCCTGCCTCCGGCTTCCCTCTCCTTACTAAGGAGAGGGATTGAGGGTGAGGTTTTATATTTAATTTGACCCACTTACTTATATTGCTCCAAGCACGATGCACAACAACAACATAATTGTCATTACCGCCTAAGAATCAAAACCTCTGCACGAAACTTTGCTTTGTTCTGAGAATAAGAAATAATAGAACGGAAAGCAACTGTATGTTTTTGAAATAATGTCAGCAGTACCAACAATCAATTTTCGGGAAGCCACCGTTCAAGAGGATGATTTAATTGCTCAACATTTTTATCAATTGTGGCGAGATAATAACGTTGCGCCTGAGTCGATTCGTTCTGATTGGCTGGAGACTATTCTAGAATTTATTGAGCATGTACGTCAAGAATTATACTATAAAGCGTTTGTAGCAGAAGTTGATAGCAAGGTGATTGGCTCTGCTAGTTGTCAGCTTTTTGCTGGTCTTTACCCCGTCCCTTTTACAGATAATTACCGCAAGTATGGATATATTTGGGGTGTTTATGTTGACTTTCCCTACCGTGGTCAAGGTATTGCCAAGCAACTAACAAGTATGGCTATTGATTACCTCAAGGCGATCGCTTGTACGCGAGTGATTCTCCACGCCTCACCTTTGGGTAAACCAGTTTACGATCGCCTGGGTTTTGTGCCAAGCAATGAAATGCGGTTGGATATTATAGATTAGTTGTTGGTTAGTGGTTAGTGGTTGATGGCTAATTAGCCATTACCAAGTATTAATTATTCTTAACCATTGACTCTTGAATCATCAATGGTTGTGCTGCTCGCAGTACTACATCCAGCAACCCCGGAAACGATTCTTCTAAATCTTCTCGCCTGAGTGAATTTATGTGTTGTGTTCCCTCTTTGCGAGTCCAGACCACGCCAGACTCTCTTAAAATTTTAAAATGGTTGGACATGGTAGACTTGGCGATCGCAAAATCAAAGTCGGCGCAGCATTGCTCTCCTTTTAACGCCAATTGTCGCACAACTTCTAACCGCACAGGATCGCCCAAAGCATATAACACTCCTGCCAATGATATATGTTGTTGTTCTGGGTGATACAGAAATCTCATACTTGCACAATCGCATAAATTAGACTATATTTTATTTATTCGATTTTATCGAACAATTGAATTAAATAGGAGGGCAAGAATGTCATCCATTACTAATGTGACAGAAGCCACATTCAAACAAGAAGTCCTAGAAAGTGATACGCCCGTATTAGTGGACTTTTGGGCGCCGTGGTGTGGTCCTTGTCGCATGGTGGCTCCCGTGGTAGATGAAGTGGCTACTGAATACGTGGGACAGGTAAAAGTGGTCAAACTGAACACAGATCAGAATCCCACTGTTGCCAGTCATTATGGGATTCGTAGCATTCCCACGCTCATGGTATTTAAAGGCGGTCGGCAAGTCGATACGGTTGTGGGCGCCGTGCCAAAAACAACCCTAGCTAAAACTCTAGCACAGTATCTGTAATCAGGGGGAGCGGGGATTGGGGAGCAGGGAGCGGGTATGAGACCTCTTGCAAAATATAGACAGAACTCCTCCCCAAACCTGCTCGAAACGGAGCTGCGGTGTACACAGAAGTCTTATAAAGTTGCCTAGTAGCGTTTTGATCCCCCCTAACCCCCCTTTTTAAGGGGAACTAGAATCAAAGTCCCCCTTAAAAAGGGGGATTTAGGGGGATCAGAGGATTTATGTGTACACCGCAGCCGAAACGGAGAGGGAGTAGATATTTCTCCGTTTCCGAGGGACTGAGGGGGTTAATTCGACTTTTGTAAAAGGTCTATTAGTTAAAAATGTATTCTAGTTCCCAATCCCCAATCCCCTACTAGGTCAATTATTTAGCAGCGAAAGCAGAGCAAAATCGGAGGAGAATTCATGATTGAACTTTACTATTGGACAACACCCAACGGCCACAAAATTACGATGTTTCTGGAGGAAGCCGAACTTCCTTATACAATTATTCCTGTAAACCTAGGTGCAGGCGATCAGTTTAAACCGGAATTTCTGAAGATTGCACCTAATAATCGCATCCCTGCAATTATTGATCACGAACCTGCTGATGGTGGAGAGCCGATTTCAGTGTTTGAATCTGGGGCAATTCTGCTGTATTTGGCAGAAAAGGCTGGAAAATTGATTTCAAATAATATACGCGATCGCACTGAAGTCCTGCAATGGTTATTCTGGCAGATGGGAGGTCTAGGGCCAATGGCAGGTCAAAATCACCACTTCAGTCAATACGCGCCAGAAAAAATTCCCTATGCGATCAATCGTTATGTGAATGAAACAGCAAGATTATACGCTGTGCTGAATAAACGCCTGAGCGATCGCGAATTTGTTGCTGGTAATAACTATTCAATTGCTGATATCGCCATCTATCCGTGGATTGTTCCTTATGAACGCCAAGGTCAAAAACTAGAAGATGTTCCCCACCTCAAGCGCTGGTTTGAAACAATTCAAGCACGTCCAGCGACTATCCGCGCCTACGAAAAAGCAGAAGCATTCAAAAATCAGACACTAGACGTAGAAAAATCTCGGTCATTGTTGTTTAATCAATCAGCGCAAACAGTGCAACCATCTTGAGAAAGCGTAATTTTACGACTTACAACAGTATTAAATATTGCCTTTTTGCAGTACAAGTACTACTTGTACTGTAAAAATTCAAAGTTTTCGTAGTAAGCACACTTAGTGCTTAATCGAGCGCTGTACGCACAGCGTTCCCGCAGGGTAGCGCCACTACAAAATCATTAAAGTTAGTGACATAGACCACTAATAACTCAACAAAAGTGCAAGAATTTTGGAAAAGATTTCATGAACGAAAATATCAATTTATTCACCCCATACCAAATGGGTAATGTAGAATTGCCCAACCGTATTATTATGGCTCCGCTTACACGTAATCGTGCAGGCGAGGGAAATATACCATATGAACTCAATGCACAGTATTACGCTCAACGTGCAACTGCGGGGCTAATTATTAGTGAAGCAACTCAGATTTCACCCCAAGGACAAGGGTATCCTTATACACCAGGTATTTACTCATCTGAACAGATAGCGGGTTGGAAATTGGTGACAAATGCAGTGCATGAGCAGGGGGGAAGAATATTCCTGCAACTGTGGCACGTCGGACGCATTTCTCACCCTGACTTGCAACCGGATGGAGCCTTACCTTTAGCACCATCTGCGATCGCACCAAAAGGAGAAGCATCGACCTATGAGGGAATGAAACCCTTTGTCACACCTCGTGCTTTAGAAACTTGGGAAATTCCAGAGATTGTAGAACAGTATCGCCAAGGTGCTGCAAATGCTCTTGCTGCTGGATTTGATGGTGTGGAAATTCACGCAGCCAATGGTTATTTAATTGACCAATTCCTCCGGTATGGTACTAATCAACGTACAGACAAATATGGTGGTTCTATAGAGAATCGTGTCAGACTGCTGCTAGAAGTAACACAAGCAATCACTGGTGTCTGGGATAGTAAACATGTAGGAGTGCGTCTTTCTCCCAGTGGCACATTTAACGATATGCACGACTCTAACCCAGTGGAAACTTTTAGTTATGCAGCACAAGCACTCAATCAGTTTGATCTAGCATATCTGCATATCTTTGAAGCTACAGAAGCAGATGTCAGACACGGGGCGACAGTAGTACCTACTAGCCTTCTCCGGCAAAAGTATCAAGGTACACTCATAGTCAATGGTGATTACACCTTAGAGAGAGGCAATTCTGTCTTGGAAATAGGGGAAGCTGACTTAGTAGCCTTTGGCAGATTGTTTATATCTAATCCTGATTTACCCCGACGCCTTGCACTGAATGCACCATTGAATCAACCCGATCCATCTACATTTTATGGTGGTGGAGAGCAGGGATACACCGATTACCCAACATTAGAAGTGCAAAAAACATACTAAAACATGATTTTTGTAAAGACGTGCTTGTTAATCACGTCTTTACTCAATTTACGCAATTAAAAAAGCAGCTATCACTTTAGGTATAGACCTAAAAGGAATAATTTTTCAGGTCAACAAATTCTCAAACAATCATGAAATTTTTGGCGTTGCTGAATTTGGTCATGAATTATGCTTGTGTACATATTGTTTGATACGAAATCCTTGTAGAGACGCGAAATTACCCTGCGGGAACAAGCTACGCGTCTCTACATTAGTTTTCACAGAGGTCTATTGTTCACGCCCACGCAGAACCGAAAAGCTTTAACAGCGCACTGACTAATCATGCTCAAATTTCCATCTCGGCTTAAAAGCACAGGGCTACCAAGCTCCTGTTAATTACGTGTACATGTCGTAAAATTAGGTTTATTTATGCGGCGTTGCACAATCGTAATTTCTGATGAATGGCAAATTGATTGTATTTGAAGGGGTGGAAGGTTGCGGCAAAACAACTCAGATACAACTTTGTAGTGAGTGGTTGCAAAGCCTGAGAATCTGTGTTTTAGTGACTCGTGAACCGGGAGGAACTTCTTTAGGCTTGCATCTCAGGCGCTTGTTACTGGAAAAATCAATAGATCAGCCAATAGCTGATAGAACAGAATTATTGTTATACGCTGCTGACCGATCGCAACACGTGGAAGAAGAACTCAAACCAAATCTTGCAGCCGGGAAAACTATATTATGCGATCGCTACACCGACTCTACCATTGCTTACCAAGGTTATGGTCGCGGTTTAGACATGAGTTTAATTCATCAGCTTAACAGTATTGCTACTAATGGCTTAGAAAGTGATATTACCCTATGGCTTGATCTTGATGCTGAGGTCGGATTAGCCCGCAAACGCGGAACATCCACAACACTAGACCGCATCGAACAAGAAGCGATCGCTTTTCATCGTCGCATTCAACAAGGATATGCCGAATTAGCCAAAACCCATCCACACAGAATTGTACGTATAGATGCCAATGCCAATGTAGAGATAGTCCAAAAACAAGTTCAAAAAATTTTAACTCACAAGCTAAAAATCATTTAATTGAGTATAATAAGAGCATAACCCCTAACCCCCTAACCCTAATCCCCATAAATTCTATTTTCTAGAACTTATGGGGATTTAAAATTTTTTACAAGGAAAATTGAGCTATTTCCGCCATTCTTCTTGGAAGCCTACACTGACTCTTTGAGTTGAGAGATGGATGAGCGATCGCACACCCATTTCAACTACCAAACCCGAAATTTCTCACTTCAAACCCGAAATTTCTCACTTCAAACCCGAAATTTCTCACTTCAAACCCGAAATTTCTCACTTCAAACCCGAAATTTCTCACTTCAAACCCGAAATTTCTCACTTCAAACCCGAAACTTCTCACTTCAAACCCGAAACTTCTCACTTCAAACCCGAAATTTCTCATTTCAAACCCGAAACTTCTCACTTCAAACCCGAAATTTCTCATTTCAAATTGTTTTCCTATTCCCCAATTATCGGAACTCTAACCCAAATCACTGAATCTGTGGTTACTATTGGTTACGATTATTTGGATTTCATATATTAAATTTGGTCGGGTGTAAATGTCTGTCGGGTGTCGTAAAAATCATATTATTGTTCCTATAACTGTAAGCCTGACTTTATTGCTAGTCGGTTGCAACGATAGCAAAGCCTCTCAATGTCAGCGACTAATTAAGACCGTGAACGAGGGAAATTCTTTATTAGAAATTAATAAAGGTACTCAGGTTGTCACAAGCTTGAAACTGGCTAAGGATTTGGAAGCAGAAACCAAAAAAATTGAGCGACTAAACTTAAAAGATCCCAAGCTAAAAGAATACCAGACTCGGTTTGTCAAAGTATTTACAACACTCAGTCAAAATATCAACAAAGCAGGTAAAGCGCTTAATACTGCAAAGCTAGCAAAAGCTTCAACATCTGGTAGACAACAAATACAAACATCCAGAAGTGAAATTGACAACGCCCTCAAAGCAGCCGAATTTGCTGGAAAACAATCAGATGTGCTTGCGGGACAAGTGAATAAATATTGTAGTCAGGCTGAATAGGGAGTACAAGGGGGGATGCAATTAAGAATCTCTCCGCGTCTCCAACTCACCGCGTCAACGAGTCTATTCCCATGTTTATTGAACTTCCCTAAAATCTACTTGCAGACTGGAGACAGTACTTTGGTCGTGAGTATACATTTAATAAATGTTGGGCTGGGTTGAAATTTGGAATGACTGTAATTAATTCTTCTAAGAGCTTCCTACTGCTAGTTTCACTACTAACTACAGCAGTAGCGTGCGATCAAAATACTCGTGCTTCTGTAGATACTTCCACACCAGTAGCACAAAATTCTCCACAGTCTCAAAATGTTATCCCCACCAAATCACTCTCACCTCAACGCATCCGTATTAATCTTAAAAATTTACCAAAACCCTTCGCGACTAAAAGCGCTTCAAAATCACCTCAAGTTGTCTCAATTCCTGCTAACCCAACACTGCGGGTTCCACCTGGGTTTACAGTCAATGTTTTTGCACAAGATTTAGATGCACCCCGTTGGTTAGCGTTAACCCCCAATGGTGATGTGTTGGTGACTGAAACCAGACAAAACCGCATTCGCTTGCTGCGTGACACCAACGGTGATGGTGTGGCTGATGTGAAAAAGACTTTTGCAACTGCTAAAAACGGGTTAAATCGTCCTTTTGGTATGACTTTTGCAGCCAATTCTTTCTTTTTAGGTAACACCGATGCAGTGCTACGCTTTCCTTATAGTCAAGGTCAGCAAGAACTTAGTGGTAACGGTCAAAAAATAGCTGACATTCCTGCTAATGGCTATAATCAGCACTGGACACGCAACGTCATAGTCTCGCCTGATGGTAATAAAATATATGTCTCTGTTGGTTCCGGTACAAACGTAGATGAGGAACCTTTACCACGGGCCTCTGTGCAGGTGATGAACTTGGATGGTTCCAATCAACAGACTTTTGCCTCTGGTTTGCGTAACCCAGTTGGTTTAGATTTTCACCCAGTAACTAAGCAACTTTACACAACTGTTAACGAACGAGATGGTATCGGTGATGACTTAGTACCAGATTACTTGACACGCCTGCAACAGGGTCAATTCTACGGCTGGCCTTATGCATACCTAGCGCCCAACAATATTGATCCACGTCAAGCAAATAATGGTAAAAGTAAACGCCCGGATTTAGTAAAGACTACCACTACACCGGATGTCTTGTTTCAAGCCCATTCTGCGGCTTTAGGGTTGCAATTTTACAACGGGCAGACTTTCCCGGCAAAATACCGCAATGGTGCTTTTGTTGCTTTTCGTGGTTCTTGGAATCGCGATCGCGGTACTGGTTATAAAGTTGTTTTTGTTCCTTTTGATGCAGAAGGACGCCCGCAAGGATACTATGAAGACTTCCTCGCCGGATTTCTACTAAATCCCAGCATCCCCACAACTTGGGGGCGTCCCGTCGGTTTACTAACTTTACCCGACGGTAGCCTAATTTTTACAGAAGAAGCCAACAACCGAATTTATCGAATTCAGTACAGTGGTTAGGGATCAGTTATCAGTTATCAGTTATCAGTTATCAGTCGTCAAATTAAACTGGTCACTGTTAACTGTTAACTGATTAAAACCACCCTTCCTGTTCTAGGGTTTCAATCAACTGTAATCCTCGCGGATCGCCTACTCCCAAAAGTGCAGCTTTGGTGTCTTCCCGGACTCCTAAATCTTTATCTTCGGCAAAAGCTTGAATTAAAGCATCAATGGCAGTGGCATAAACAATATTAGAAGGTAGTTCGCGACATAATTGTCCGATCGCCCAGGCGCTGTTACTCCGCACTGGTGCTACAGGATCTTGTACCAAAGCTTCGATTAATGGTGGTATGGCTCCAACCACAGTTTCATAACCAATTTGCGCCATCTGTGCTAGGGAACTTGCAGCCCACAATCGGACTGCGGAAATATCTGTTTTCAGGGTATCGGCTAGAGGTGCTAAACAACGGCGATCGCGGCAATTACCCAAGGCCCAAACCACACCTTTGCGTACGTACCCATTCCAATCTCGCTCCAATAGAGTAATCAATGGTTTTACAGCGTCGGGGCTGGGGTTACGTCCGAGTCCATAAGCTGCACTTACCCGTACTAGAGGGCAAGTATCAGTTAGCAAACTAATCAAATGAGGAATTGCTCGTGCATCTTCGACGTCACAAAAAGCACGTGCTGCCAGCATTCTTTGCTGGGGTTGGGGATGCTCTAATAGTGGTAGCATTTCCTCTGGATCGGGTTTTGGCACTTCTGACTCTGCGGTCAGTGGTTCCATTTTATCTAGAGGACTTTCTAGCTCCACTTCTACATCAAGTAGGCTGAGGTCGTCTTCGTCATACATAAATAAAAAGTACCATTCCCTACTACCACTTACCAATTAATTCAATATTTAAAATTGAAAGTGCAAAAAAATTAAAGTTATAAAGGTTTCTTCAGCCACAAAGATTGAGTTTCGTAACCCAAGTGATTATAAAGATTTAATGCAGCTTGGTTAGATTGAAACACCTGCAACCCGATTTGCTGATCACCTCTTTTCTTTGCCCAGTCTTCTGCATACTGCATCAAAGCTGTTGCAATTCCTCGTCGCCGATGTTCTGATACGACGTAGAGTAAAAAAATATGAGCATGGCGATCGCCTGTAATTTGGTCAATCGCATTTCCTATCCACAGACAGGCTACAGAGGATCGGGGGGAGTGAGGAAATGTTGATATATCCCCGTGTCCCAGTATCCCCGTGTCTTTTTCCATTCCTAAAAAATCCACCCACCACAAAGGTGTTTGGCTAGAAAAGTATTGTTGTACTGTTTGTGCAAGATGGGAAAAATCCATAGCAGAAAACATTTCTTGGTAAGTCAATTGCATGAACTTTACCAGCAATGCCCGATCTAAACTGGAGCCATGACGAATATAGTAACCTGGTAGCAGTTCCACAAATCAAAATGCAAGTTTTTGCTCACTAAAATAATACCGGAGCTGAAGACGACATGGAGAATAAAAAAGACACGCTTAATTTTTGTGCGTCTGTGACTCTCCCTATGCTCCCATTCTCCTCAACAGGTGCGGGTGCTGCCATATCCCCAGGTAAGAATATACGAGCACTGACTGCTACTAGCGCAAATAAAAATATCAACACTACGAGTAAGGGAGCTATGTATTGACGAAATATAGCCATTTTTGAGATATGAGACTTAACTGAAGATTTATGAAGTTAACATGATTTATTTTAGCGATGTTCAAGAGGATTCAGTTATCAGTTACTAGTTGATAACTGATAACTGATTTCACCTGCGATCGCGTTCTAAGTCCGCGATCGCTCTTTCCCAGTACCAGCTTTCTGGCATTCCTGGATAGTCTTGTCTTGCTTGTTCAACAAGGCGTTCTGCGGCGGCGGTGTCGCCAGCTACCATGGCAATTAGCTTATTTTTCAGACGGTTATCAGCTCCACGTGGGCTGGAAGGTCTGAGTGTTGGTTCGGTTGGTGAGTGTGTTAATGGTTCGGTTGGTGAGTTTGTTAATGGCTGAGTTGCAGGCTGTGAGTTGCTAGCTTTAGTTCGGTTAGACTGCTTACGCAATTCCCAAAATAAAACATAATAAAGTGTGCCAAAAATCAAAATGAGACTGAATGTTCCCAGAAAAGTTAGGAGGTTAAGTGTAAGAAATCCTAAAACTAACTGTGAAAGCACGTAGCCAAGTAACAGTCCTGTAAACAACAGGATTGTTGTGGCAACAATAATTATTAGTTTTTGCCCCATATATCTTCTTCCTCATCATCTAATCCTGGTCTTGGCATTGCTATAGGTTGAGGGTTCCAAGGAGCGAAAACAGGCAGTAGCAGTAACCCTGGCACGGCGGCAATAATAGTAATTAAGAAAAATGTAGACCAACCTGTGCTTTTGGCGATCGCTCCAGATGGAGCAGCCAAAATATCGCGGCTGACGGCCATTAAACTGGAAAGCAATGCATACTGGGTGGCGGAAAATCTCTGGTTACAAAGACTCATCAAAAAGGCAACAAAGGCAGCTGTTCCCAATCCACCACAAAAGTTTTCGATGTTAATAGTCACTACCAATAATTGGTAATTTTGAGTAAATTCCGGTTGGGCAAGTATAAAGTAAGCAAGGTTACTTAGAGCTTGCAACACGCCAAAAATCCACAGTGAACGATTGATACCTATTCTGCTTAAAACTAGACCACCGACAAGAGCGCCAACAATAGTAGCAATTAATCCCATTCCTACTTGTATTGTCCCAATATCGGTTTTAGTGAAACCAATGGTGAGTAAAAAGGGTGTTGCCATGTTACTCAGTAAAGCATCACCTAATTTATATAAGGTGATAAACACCAGAATTAATAAGGCTTGGACAACTCCTTGGCGCTGGAAAAACTCTCCAAATGGAAAGATAACAGCTTCAGCTAAAGAAGCGGGAGGGCTAATTTGTCGTGGTTCTGGTGCGAGTAAAACACCAAAAATCCCAATTACCATCATTCCTGCCATAAACAAATATACCGAAGACCAAGGCATCCGATCAGCTAATATTAATCCTAAAGAACCAGCAACTAATAGCGCAATTCGATAACCTAAAATAAAAATTGCTGCTCCAGCGCCCATTTCTAATTCTGTTAAAACATCGGTGCGGTAAGCATCAGCAGCAATATCTTGAGTCGCACTTAAAAAAGCAATAATTATGGCATTGATACCTAAAAGCTGTAACGCTTGTTTGGGTTGTTGAAAAGCCATAAAGGCGATCGCGACGATCAAAGCGATCTGCGTCACAATCAACCAACCCCGCCGTCGTCCCAAAAATGGCGGTGTAAACCGATCTAGAAACGGAGACCAAAGAAACTTTAATGAATAAGGTAATGCAGCAAGGCTTAACCAGCCAATCGCCGCCAAATCCACCTTTTCTTGAGTCATCCAGGCTTTGAGGTTATTCCCAATTAATAATAGGGGCAAACCTGATGCAAAACCTAGCAATAATAAAGCCGCCATCTTGCGGCTTTCAAATACCTTAAGCAGAGATTGAATTTGTTGCACAGTATTTTATACGTTTATCAGGAATGAGAATTTAATTTACTTTTGAGAACGAGAATTTAAGGATGAAATTTTGTATTTCTTTATTGTTAGCTATGACTTGCGGATATCTGTGTTTTTCCGGATCAGGAATTAAAATATATTGCCATAACCAGTGTGTAATTTAGTGCCAATTTGGCCCATACGATTTTGGATTGTGGATTTTAGATTTTAGATTGTGGATCGATTCAACATATGAATCCGGGGAATTGTACCATATCTTACTCCCCAATCCCCAATCCCCAATCCCCAATCCCCAATCCCTAATCCCTAATCCCTAATCCCTAATTCATAAACCTGATGTCCTCTAATTTCTACCCCATGTTCAACAAGGCATTTTGTCCAACCTTCACGAGTACCGATATCACTTTTGTGTTTGAGTAATCCTAATTCAACTTCTTTTTGAGTGAGTTGAGAAAATTCGTTGTATAAATGATAATCAGGAGTCACAAATGTTTCTTTACGGTGGAGTATGGGTGGATTTGCTCTGCTAGCATAGTCTCGGTGAGTTATGTATAAAGTTTTTAAGTCAATAATTATACTTGCTTTTAAAGCCGGATGAGGATCAGTATCAAAATCTGGATAAAGTAGATAAGAAATTTGTGATTTCTCGGTATCAAATTTAATTAGTGTGGCATCATCAACACGTCCGATAGTTCGACTAGCGCAGCCTTCGTATATTCGTAGCAAAGCATCAAGTTCACACAGAGCAGAAACGTGAACGTATAAAGCGCTACGTGTGTGTTTCCCGATTTTACTTTTTTCGCAAGCAGTCTTTACTACCCCCGATTTCCCTAAGCTAAACAGCTTCGCATCAGCAACTTCGCAAGCTTCCTCATAGGAACCAAAAAAGGCTTTGATGTCGTGGCGCATTTCTGGTGATAGCTTGTACCATGAAGGGCGAGTTTCAAAATGGGTCAAAGCGAGATAAACTTGAATATCAAGAGAACGACGGTAGGCGATCGCATCCCATTCGGCTTCGTCGGTGGCTTGCAAAACCACAGCAAAAGCTCGGCGGAAGTTACCAAATTCCTTTAATAATTCCTGTTCATTCTCCAATTCGCCCTTGACTGGTAGTCTCCCGCGTTTAGCATGAAAATCCATTAACGGCTTAAGCACATCTTGGTAATCTTCAAACCGTTTGACTGGAATGCGGACTCTAGGCGTAGAGTTCTTAGAGAAGAAGCGTAAGGCTTTGTATTCTTCCTTTTCAGCTTCATCTCGAAACACAAAGTAGACACCCAGCGCTACAGGTACAGCATCGACATTTAGTGTTTCATCAATGTATTTTTTAAGTTCTTCTTGTTGGTAATATTTCTGAAACGTGTTATGGCGGGTGACAACACCGTCGCCATAAGGTATGAGATTGCGGCTTGCAGCATTAACTAGAACTTGGGCAGCAACAATTAATACTTTGCGAGCAAGTGACCAAGCTGCCACAAGGGCTTGACGACGTTCTTCTGTATCTTCAATTACATTCAAGATGTAGCCCAAATTGACCACATCAGCAGAAATGCGATCGCGACTAGGAAAATAATAAGGGTCCCAGCCAGAACTTGTGTAACCTAAATTGGCAATGCGATCGACATCACCACCATATCCACAACCATAGTCAAAAAACGTAGTCTCTTTGTTTAGAATTGACCACTCGATTGCCAATTTTACAGGGCGAGACAAATCAATGCGGAAGATCGCAGCCCGATGGCGTTCAATTTCGATGTAGCTCTCGGACATTAAAACAATTAAATTTGTTAGTAGTTGGTAGTTAGTAGTGTTTGTATTAACCACTAACCATAATTTCAATTCTTGGTCGCTAATTCAATCAAATCTTCAATTTTCTTGATATTTGGATCACCAGCTAAATATCCAATACCACGATGCAAATGCAGGCGAAATTGGGTAGCTAAGGTTTCTTTGTCTGTACCGCAACCGTCGTTGTAACAGCGTTGTTTTAATGCCATTAGCAGAATATCAGACATTTCGCCCCCAAAAACGCGCCAAGTCATCTCGACGTTACTATCATGAGGAATTGGGACTGGAGAAGGTGCTGTGGGTTCAGCAAGGGAACGACAAAACGCCCAACGACACAGAATATTCCATTGGTCGATTTTGGTATTGCGTTTGAGTTTTGTCAGTTGTTCTTTAGCTGTTTGAGATAATTTGATGCGTTCTATAGGAGTTTCCATATATTTTGATTGATTCGCACAGAGCGATTTTGCTTGTTTAGTAGGTAATTATATTAGTTATTGACTTTTCAGATATCCTCTAAGCAGGTTTATCAAGAGACTCAGTGTGTTCTACTGCTTCAGAATTTGTGCCAACAATTCTGGTGCAATCCGAAATCCTGCTTTGCTTATCAGATTATCAATCACAGGTTGCAACGATTCAAGTTCACCTACTTGTTTAGCACGTAGTATAATTCCCAAAATACCTGTTACTTTCAATCCCAGAGATTGAGCAACTTTCCTACCCTCACGTTCATCTAGCAGTATCCAATCTGCTTTAAGTTCAATAGCAAGAGCGATCGCTTCAGCTTCTCCTTTGTCCAAAGTTTGTTTCAATAGCTGTGTAAGTGGCTCATTCGTTACCTCTCGAATCTGAATCCATCCGGCTGAAATTGCTTCACGAATCGTCTGAGAACCGGGTCGCTCTTCACCAATTTTCAACTCATCAAGTACAGCACTTGGAATCAGAACCTCACCAAATTGCTGATACAGAAGGAGAAGTTGATCCACAATAGCCAAGTTCAAAATCGGTGATGTGTTACTCACTATGAGCATAAGTCAAATCATCATCTAATTCTTCAGAACCGTAGTGTCGCACAACTTTGCGCCGACCGAGTAGTTGTCCAAATTCATATTTATCCATTTGAGCCAGTTCTCTTGCTTTACCAAAGGATAGGAAATCTTGTGTATAGAGAGCAATTGCTAATTCTTGTAGCAATTCCTGCTCAATACGCTGTTCAGGCAAACGAATGGCTTGCAAAATAGAATCAGAAATTGAAATCTGTAGTCCCATCTTCTTTTAAGGTTGGTTGAGTATTCATCTATTACTATCATCCTCTGTATCAGTCTCGGACGGAAAGAAGTCAGGGTTTGTCACTTGTTCTGGAGTATAAGGGCATTTTTCTGGAAAAATTTGTTCGCCTAATTGAGTTTCTCGAATTGCTAAAGCTAAACCGAGTTCATAAGCAGCCAGAAAAATTTCATTGAGATAAGGCTTTAAACTTGGGCTATCTTCTAAAAGCAATTTGATTTGGACACGTTGTTCTCGAATTGTACCTAGCCAACTACTGCTACGTTTTTCAGATTGAAACTGCCATTTCAATAAATGACCTAATAATACTCCTAAACGATTCCGTAACTCTTGGCGTTCTTTCCTACCCAAACTCTCAATTTCCTCAATCAGATTACCTGTATCTACTTCATCCCACTTTTGAGCTTTAAGCAAACTGACCTGCTCTTGAGTCCAAGCATAGAAATCGGTTTCATAGAGAAAAGATGTATGCATTTTGAGTACGAAATTTTTTAACAGCTTTGATTTCCTATGAGTTTTAGTCCCTCAGTCCAATATTAGTACAGGTTGAGATTACCAAAAATAACCCGGTTGTATACTTGTTTGGCGGGTAGACGAGTCGTATTTGAGGAGATATTCGCGGGCGATCGCTTCGTTTTCGCGCAAGGTTTTAACTTCTTTTTCTCCAATTTCGGTATCGGTGGAAAGTAAAATTACTTGATGAGAAGCCGAAGGAAAGTAACGTTCGACTAAGTTAGTGCGGTGCGATGAATCTAGCCTACCAAGTGGTGTATCAATCGCTACTGGTAGACGCAGCCCGGAGACTCGTGCCAATCCCCAGAGGAAGGCGATCGCTAAAAGTTGTTTTTCTCCAGCGGAAAGGCGATGCTTGGGTACTGATTGCGACTGCAAATCAAATAGAGATAGGCTAAAAGTATTGCTATCAATGACGATGCGATGCACTAAGTCTGATTTGTGCAACAGATAGCGAAAGCACTCAGTAATTTCATTTTCTAATTTATTTAATTTTCTCAAAGTCAACCTTTCGCGGAACAGCTTGAGGGTTTCTTGAACTCTCGCTGAAGCAGTAATAACATGTTCTCTATTTTTACGATCAATCGTTTGTTCGGTATATTCTTTTAAATCCTTTTTACACTTCTCAATACTTGTTTCTAATTCAACCAAATGACGGCGTACAGTTTCGCAACTAGCTTTAGCTTCAGCAACTTTTTGTTGGGCTTTTCGCATCACATCACGCAGTTGATCGTACTCTTCTGGAGATGCTGCTGTTTGCATTTGTCTCTCAAGATTAATTATTTCTTCTTCTTGATTTTTCAGATTTAATAATTGCTGTTTTACAGAGTTTTTCGCATTGTGTAAGTAATAAATTACATTACCTAGTTGACTTAAAGCTTCATCATCTACTAATAACCAAGATTTTTCTTTTAGTAAATTAGTATTTCGTCTATTTTCATCTTCTTCCAAAAAGGATTTTATTTTTGCAAGTTTTTGATTTTCGATTTCTAACTTACTAATTAAATCAATTAAATCTTTATCTCTTTCAAGTAAAATATCTTGTGCTATTTGCGCTTGTCGAGCGCGAAATTCTTTTTCTCCTTGTGCTTGCACTTGGGTAAGTAACGGTTGAATTAATGCTAAGGGTAAAACATCACCAGCAGATTCACACATTGTCTGACGAATTGCTTCTGCTTCGGTAGTTACTTCTTTTTTTTGTTGTTCCAAATGACTACGTTCTGCGGCTATTTTCCCGCCTTCCGAAAGGAATTTATCAACAGCTTCTTGTTCTTCTTGTTCTGATAACTTTAATTCTGCTTGTAGGGAAGTTAAATTTTGCTGTTGATGATTAAATTCTTCCTGTAGCCCTTTGAGATTTTGTTCAATTTCTTCTAAGTTATCTAAGTCTTGTTTTTCGGCTATTTCCTTGCGTTTGCGATTGACTAAAATTTCTATATCTACCGCTAATTTTTCCGCCAACTCTAGCCCTAAAAGAGTGCGAATTGCATCCACGACCATTGGTGGTGGTACTTCCTGTTCTGCTAGTTCTTTTACCTGTTCTCCATCAAAAAGAAATAAGTTAGAAATTCCTAAAGGTAACAGATTTTCAATATAATCATCCCAAGTATTAACTAAAGCTTCAACAGGCCAGGTATCATCATCACCCAAAATTCCTAAATTATCTTTACCCTCTTTAGGATTTTTTTCCCAAGTTCTGACAATTCTATATTTAATGGGTTTGTCATTTTCAATATGTTCAAATACTAACTCAACACGAGTTTTTTCATTCGGTTCGGCTTTACTATTAACACATTGAGTCAGAAAATCACTATAACTTAAATTTCCACGAGTAGAACATTGAGCGCGATGTCCATAAAGTGCAAGGCGGATTGCATCCATGAGTGTTGTTTTACCACCACCATTCATTCCCCCCAAAAGTAGAATTGGGCGAGTGTAATCATGATTCTTTGGATTCAAATTGATTACCTGACGTCCATTGTAGGGACCAAAGTTTTGCAGAATAAGTTCGAGAAAAATCATAGTAATGTTTGATATTTAATTCTCATACAAATACGCACTAGATAGATCCCCGATTTCTTTGAGGATACAGCTGGCGAATGGTGGGTCTGACCCCTCGTTCACCCACAAATTTGTTTGTAGAGTAGAGACGTAGCAATGCTACGTCTCTACATCTGTTGGGATAACGAAAAATCGTTCAATGAGGGGTGATACCCCTGATTCGCCAGCTGTATCCTCAAAGAAGTCGGGGATCTTAGGTGTTATGTTATGAACACTTCATTATTACCCATAAATTTAACAGATAACTGATAACTGTTCACTATTCACTTTCCTTTTTTTGGTATTTCATATTTGCCCAAGTTTTCGATTTAGCTACTGATTTTGTAGTTGATGAGTTTTCTATAGGATTTTCTGCTAACTTATCTGTTACATTTGTGATTTCTTCAGTTGTAGTCACATCTCCTAAAGTTAGCTGCTTTACTTTTTCCACATCACCTTGAGTAATTGCTGTTTTCAAATCCCTTTTCATGTGAGCAATATCAATTGCTTCTTCGCGAGAACGGGAACTAGTTTCAAAACATTTTTCTAGCGCATCATATATTCCCACGCGACGCGCTCTCTTACGAAATTGGCGTTCTGTATCTAACAACTTCGCCATTAGTTCAAGATGCATAGCGTCATCTGCACAGATTTCTTCTAACACAGCCCATTCATCGCTACCTAAGAGACTATAGTCAGCACCAGGGCGCGGATCTTGAAATTCTTCACCAGTCACTTCTTTATATATGCGGGGTAAACTATCATCAAATTCGTGTCTTTCTTCTAACCAAATGCGGCGAATTTCGCTCATTTCTTCTGAGGTTATTAATGTAATATCGCGCATGTTTTTTGGTGCTGTGTGACGAAGTTGTTGTTGAATAGTTAGAAGTTTTCTAAGCCAATATTCTCGTGCTTCTTTAATATATGGCCCTGGAATAGGTTCTACCGAAATTTCTTCATTGAGGTTACGTTCATAAAGCTGCACATCACCATTTCTACGCCGAAAATCTCGTCTTTCGCGGTTTATTGGTGCATCTAATTCTTTACGAAAATCAAGAAGAGGTTGTAACCATTCTTTTTCTTCGTCATTTTGAATCATTGCAGTTAGTGATTTATCTTCACTTACTAGCGTACAGACCCAGCAGCCAAAACGAGAACTACCACAACTAGGAGTAGATGTATCAACAACTAAAGGACATTCATTATCAGCGCTAGCACCTCTGTACATCGAGAATAAATCTTTGTTGCTATATCCCCAAGGATTTTCCCATTGCATGAGATAAAGCCAAACCTCATCATTTCGCCAATCTTCTACAGGACTGTAAACTAGGGAATTTGGCAAATTCATATTAGGACTGAGGCGATCGCGTACCCGTTTGCTTTCCCACTGTTTCATTCTATAAGCACGTTTTGTGCTTTCCGCTTTGCGAGTACCTAAAACAAGAATAGCTTCACCACAACTACGGATAACATTACGAATAAAGCGGTTAGATGGATTAATTTTTAGACGTTCTGTACACCACCGGAATTTCGGTTTTGGTGCTGGATAACCTTTACCTATTAAACCTACCCAAAATGTTTCTTTGGGTTCTGGTTGTAGTAGATGTGGTTCAAATGGTAGCTTTTGCTCTTGAGCAGCCAATTTCATTTGCTTGAGAGAGTTGCGTACCCAAACAGAGACATAGGGATTTTCTACTAACGTATCTGTTGTAATCACATGAATAGTCTTAGTTCGCTTTTCTGGTGGGAGTTGTGCGATCGCATTCCATACCAACTGTAGTACACAAGAACTATCTTTTCCACCTGAATAACCCACAACCCAAGGTATTTCGTCCAAACAATACAAATCTTGTATTTCTGTAGTCAAAAGTTGAATCTCTTCTACTAACTCTGCTACAGTACGCGATTGCTGACTTTTGTTTTCTGGCTGTTTTGCGATGACCATTTCTCCCTTCCTCTGGAATAACAGGTGATAAATGGCTCAATTCCCTCCATTTTTGGGGAAATAGTGCAATATTTTACTCACCCTTTCTATGTGTACTGTAAAATTCACCCTAATATTCTAAATCTTTAAGGTTTTTAAAAACTTTATCAGTAAAATTAATTTCTGTAGAACAATATTTTGACCACAACTTCAAATCTTTAAAAATTAACATGAATCAAAGCGCAAATAACCCAAGTGCTGACATTGCAAGTGAATATTTAGAACGGGAAAAGAAAGATAAACAGATACTAGCTATTTTGCTAGAAAAGTTCATGAATCAAAAAAACCACATTATAGTTCAGAAAACTGAGATGGGTGGTACTGAAGCATATATCAGTTCTGTTACTTTGGAATGGTTTGCAGGTCGGGTTCGCTTTGCTTCTGCTTTACCTTTGCTTCAGCAAAAATATAATCCTCAGACAGATAATATTGAGATTGATGCAGAAAGTATTGACGAGATTCAGCAACGTCCTTTGGATTGGTCACGTCAACTACCTTTAACACAATATTTAGCAGGTCGCAAAAATCATAAGTTTCCACCTGTATTGGTAGTAATTAACCAAGGGTGGGTTGATGACCCCAAAGCTGCTGAGTGGGATAGTCAAGGACAGGCTATACAATCTACCACAGATTTTACAGTTCTAGACAAAGAAGGAAAAGTTGGTTTACTTAATATTTCTGAAGAGGATGTAACAATCTACGCATTAGATGGTCAACACCGACTCATGGGGGTACAGGGGTTGATGGAATTGCTAAAAACTGGCAAACTCCAACGTTATAAGAAGGAAAAAACCCCAGATGACACTTTCATTACAATCGATGATTTAATTGAGCAGTATCATCTTCAGCCAGCTTATCTGCAAAACTTACCCAAAGAAAAAATTGGGATTGAGTTCATTTGTGCAGTTGAGAAAGGCGAAACTCGCGAACAAGCAAGACGACGAGTGCGATCAATCTTTGTGCATGTAAATTTAATGGCTGCACCTTTAACAAAAGGTCAATTAGCACAGTTGAATGAAGATGATGGTTTTTCGATTGTTGCGAGAAAAATAGCTGTGGTGCATCCGCTTTTGGAACAGCGTGAAGGTAGAAAACCTCGTGTTAATTGGAATAGTGCTACAGTTGCAGCTAAATCAACTGTTTTGACGACCCTACAAGCCCTCACAGATATGTCTGAGCGATATTTAGGGCAAAAATTTCCTCATTGGAAACCTTTGGATAAAGGTCTAATTCCTAACCGTCCAGAGAATCAGGAACTTGAGGAGGGGATACAAGAATTTCACAAGCTTTTTGATGCTTTGGCAAGCCTTTCGAGTTATAAGCTTTTAGAAGATGAGGAGACACCAGCTTTGCGAAAATTTAGCTTTGAAAAAGACGGAGGTGAAGGAAATATGCTTTTCCGTCCTGTTGCTCAAGTAGCTGTTGCACAAGCTTTGGGTATCTTGATTTTCCGCAAAGGTTTCAAATTGGAGAATCTTGTTAAGAAGTTGCGGAAATTTGATCAGCAGGGTGGTTTTAGTGGAATGGAGTTTCCCCAATCTCTGTGGTATGGGGTTTTGTATGATCCAAATAAAAAGCGTGTGCAAGTTGCTGGAAGGGATCTAGCAGCGAAGTTACTAATTTATATTCTGGGTGGTATTCACGATCAGATGGAACGTGCTGAACTTCGCAAAGCTTTGGCTGATGCTAGAACAATTGAGAATAAAACTATGGGTTTTGATGGTAATTTTGTTGAACCAAAACAGGTAGGACTTCCACAGATTATTTCTTGAATTTTTGCGGTAATAGTTTGAATACTTTCTAAAAGTCAACTGAGTTTGGATTTTGGATTTTGGATTGACTCCACAGATAAATCTACTTGCTCTGTACCATAAAGGAATTATCGATTAAGAAAATCAAATATCACCTAGGATGGATATAATTTATTAGTTTTAAAACCAACTATTTTAAGAGAGGAATTTGCTTAAATCGAATTCCTCTTCTTGTTTATCTTTATTAGTTCTTGTATGAGTCAGAATTAACAAAATACGTTCTGTATAGTCTACTGCTCCTCGCAATTCACCTTGCAAAATTTCTAATCCACCATTAGCATACTCTTCAAAAATGTGGTTGCGGTTAGTTTCATATTCTTCTTCGCCCAATGAGAGGATTTTGATATCTTGAGTTTCGGTAATTCCCAGTAGTTTGATTATCCAATCATTACCCACAGATGCAAAGTATTCTAGCCTGATTGGTGATGGTTCTCTTTTAGAAATTTCTCCTAATGGGACTCGTTTTTTATGCTTCGCACCTAAAGCAGCAGCAAACACTATTACATCAGCAAAGGTTTGAAAAGGCCCAGTTCCACCATCAGCTGATGTTAAAGCCTTGACCAACTCAGCTTTATCTTTTGCAACTCTGATTCTACCTGTTTCTGCCATCGTTCTAAAGTATACATTGTTGCAATTTTAACCGAAGCTTAAACCTATGTCTAACGACAAACCGTAAAGTGTTTGCTGAGTTTGTTCTCTGTGTTTTCTTTGCGTCAATTATTGCTACGAACAAACACTTCATTGATGCGATCGCACACCAAACAAAAACCTCTTTTGGCAGAATAATAACGATACCAACTAGAATCGAAGAGTAATCAGAACTACGCCAACTCAGAGGCTGTATTATGGAAGACTTAGAACGACGCAAGCTTTTGTCAGCACTGAGTCATGGAGCAATATTTTTTAGCTCTTTGATTGTGTCTATTGGCATACCCATTGCAATCTTGTATCTCAGCAATGATCCTATAGTCAAGGAAAATGCTAAAGAATCCCTGAATTTCCACATCAACCTTTATATTTATGCACTGGTTTTTGGGTTGTTGTCGATAGTTCTCATTGGTATTCCATTCCTGATTGGTTTATGGATTATTAGTTTGATTATGCCAATTATTGCTATTATTCGAGTTCTCAGTGAACCCAATATACCCTACCGCTACTCATTTATCTTTCGTTTGGTTTAAAAACAAGTGACCTTTTATACTATGTTCACTTGAACACTTATACTATCTCCCTGTGTCAGTAATGGGTAATGAGTAATTGGCTATTACCTAATTGTTGCGATCGCATTATAAAAAATCTCTCTGCATTCTTGCATCTCCCCGGCGCATCTCTACAATTTTTTAGCAAGGCTTGACTTGTGATGATTAATATAGTACAAAAATACTATATTAAATTCAGTCTTGCGTAAAAATCTACCAGAAATAGAAACTGTTTTGCCAATAGGAGAGCAAATAATAGATGAAGCTATCGAAACTTGATTTAAGCAATGTAGTAGCGATCGCTCATTCTCAAGGACATTTACAGTTATTACTCGATCTCGGTCATGAGCTAGAGTTTATAAAAATTCCTGCACCCGTCGAAGCTTTTGAGGGACTGCAACATTTAAACGAGATTGTTGCAGAAGCTAAAGATTTACCTTTATATGAACAATCAATCCCAATGTTGCCAATTCATTCATCAATGGCGACTGCTGTCGGCTATGATGACAACAAAAATATTTTACAAGTTGAGTTTCACAACGGTGCAGTTTATCAATATTCAGATATAGATCAACATACTTGGCAAGATTTACAGCAAGCTGATTCTATTGGTAAGTTTTTCAATGAAAATGTCAAAGGTAAATATCAGTATGAGCGTGTAAATGATAATTTTTGCTGGTAATTACCTCGTTTAAACGTTCCTGGTGCTTCTGGCTAATTGCTAATAGCGAATTGCTATTGGTAATTAGCCTTTACTTTTTGAAGATTTTCGTAACTGCCTAGCTAGTAGTATTTGAGGAAAGGAAAACAGAGACATTACCTTGTAATGCGTTACTTATCACTTCCAGGAGATTAAGACCATGCTTAGATGCAGTCGAAAGAAAAGAACGAATATTGG
>JAESGT010000102.1_pt1 | contig 23067 bp, 18 predicted proteins | sample 9266261 | NCBI WGS metagenome assembly JAESGT01 (sample SAMN15741584, study PRJNA653494) | algae metagenome | isolation source: Pelatocladus maniniholoensis HA4357-MV3 and co-occurring heterotrophs from... | place: USA: Maniniholo cave near Haena, Hawaii | collected 2009-07-28 | reverse complement strand
TTGTTCTCTACAAGAATTATCTCAAACCCTTATTTATTCGTATAGACTAGCTGAATCGCAATGCTTGCATTTGCACCCTAAGAGCTAGTCACATAAAGGCTTTGATAGTTGTCGGAGATGTCTACTTGTTGCTCTTCTTGGTTTGGAAGTTCGTTTAATTCTGCTAACGCGTGGCGATTGGTTTTGAGTAGGACTTCTCGGATGACAGCAGCACGCTCATCGCAATCTCGAGCCTCTTGTTCCAATCGTTCTGCTGATAAGATTTGATTGCGATCGCGCATTCGTTTAGCCATGCGATGTCCCAGAGAAGATTTTTCCTGTAATGCTCTCATTGCAATCCACAACGCATCCTCCAAAGCATCAGATTGCTCTGCTAAGAGAGTTTCTGCTGAGTAAGCATGACCCGTGCGACACCGAAACCGCAACAAATCTCCTTGTTGCAATTCCCACAGACTACCACCACACTCTGGACAGACGAAACCTGATGGTTTACCAGGTCTGTCATCGTTGTTTATTGCTTCCATATCTAGTTCTGCTATGTCAGATTCATATTTTATCTCTTCAGGAACAACGCAGTTTTCTTTCTCTTCCACTAGCGTGTTAGCCAGTTCTACCAGTAAAGCAGGAATCTCCGCTAGTGGCAGAACATAGTCAATGTCGTCTACGTTTTCGATCGCACTACTTGGCATTCCTGCATACATAGCATCGTTGGGGTTTTGAACAATCGCTACACCGCCTCGCATTTTTACTGCCTTTAATCCTGCTGTGCCATCATCAAGCACACCTGTTAAAATGACACCAACTACTCGCCTTCCGTAAGCCCGTGCGGCGGTACGAAATAGCGGATCGATAGCTGGACGATGGCTATTTTCTCTAGGCCCACAAGTTAAGTTAATGTATCCTTTTTTCACTAGCAGGTGATAATTTGGTGGAGCAACGTAGATTTTTCCTGCGAGGATTGCTTCACCATCCTGAGCGTGAGATGCAGGCAAATTTCCAACCCGCTTCAAGATACGAGGCAATACACTTGTACCGTGAGAGGGAACGTGAAGAACAATGAGAATGGCAGCTTTGATGTCTGGAGGTAAATTTTTGACCAGATAAGTAAGTGCTTCAACCCCGCCTGCTGATGTCCCGACTACCATTATATCGTGTCCAGGCATTGATTCCTCCTTATAGCAGCGCAGATGAAATTACTTAATAGACACTGCCTGATTTAACCTTAGTAAGATAGAAATATTTACTCACCTAGCTAAAAGTGGATTTATCCGCCTTCGCTCAAAGCCAGTCCCAGTGAAAAAAGGGTGTGGTGGTGTAGGAGGAGTCATATTTTCAGGGAGCATCCCAAATGTTCAAAAAACCCGCCTGCGATTTCAATTTATAAAAGTCGGAGAAATGAAGTGCGATCGCATTTTCATCGAATCGAATTCAAGTATTACGTAATGCTGGCTTATGGCTTTCGGAAGAAATAGTAAATTTGTTAAAGCAACAAACTGGAGAATAAAATATTTCACTGAGAGTACACAAGCACAGATAATATAGCAATCCGATTTGATTAATGAATTTACTCGTGGAGGCAGGCAATAGGCAATAGGCAATAGGCAATAGGGAAAGAAAGAAAAAAAGGAAGCTAGATGTGTACTGAGTTTTGTAAGCGCAGAGCGCAGGCTACGCCAACAAAAATCAAATAGGAATCCTATACAAATGTTAGATATCTAAAATCCAGGGTGGCTTGTGATAATAACAAATTTTGAGTAAAAAATTACTGCGAAACCATGAGATATTACCATCTTCCACCCATACTAGTAGGCGCATCCATCGTATTGATACAATCACAAATTGCAGTCGCTCTATCTGGACAAAATGTAGAAAGTATTGGTAGAGAAATTACAGTACGGATTGTGGATAGTCAAAATCCTGTTGCGACTGGTTCGGGAGTTATTATCAAGCAATCCAGCAATACTTATACTGTGCTAACTGCCTATCATGTGGTGAAAGATGATAGTAAGTACGAAATAATTACACCAGATCAACAAAGCAACCAGATTAAATCTGTTAAACAATTGTCAGGAGTGGATTTAGCTGTTATTGAGTTTAGCAGTAGTAAGAGTTATAAAGTTGCCAAAATCGGGAATTCTGACAAAGCTACAGCCAGTACAACAGTCTATGTAGTAGGGTTTCCGGGAAGAAGAGGTGCAATTCCCAATCCGACTTTATTCTTCACCACAGGACATGTAAATGCTAACGGTGCGCCACAAGGTGATGGTTACAATCTCATCTACGATAACGATACTTTAGGAGGGATGAGTGGTGGCCCGGTGCTGAATGAACAAGGTGAAGTCGTGGCGATTCATGGTAGAGCTGATGAGCAAGAAATTGGTGAGAAAAGTCAGAGTAAGATTATTACGGGTTTAGGTATCACTATAAATTCAGCTTTGCAGAAGATTTCAGCTGTAGGGGTTGATTTAGGAGTGCGTCCCCCGAATGTTATCGCTACTGCGCCAAAAGCAGATGACTTTTTTATTAAAGCCAAACAAAAAGATCGCAATCAAGACTATAAAGGTGCGATCGCAGATTATACCCAAGCAATTCGCCTCAATCCTAAATATGCACAAGCTTATTACCAACGAGGAATTGTCCGCTTAAATCTATACGACAAAGAAAATGCAGCGAAGGATTTACAGACAGCGACAAAATTATTTTTAGAACAAGGGAATCAAGTTGAAGGCTACAATAGTCAGGCGGTTGCTCGTACGATTTTAAAAGATTATCAAGGAGCGATCGCAGCTTACACCCAAAGTATTAAACTCAACCCTGAAGACGCCCAAGCTTATAATAAACGCGGTAATGCTTACTCTGACTTGGGAGAAAAGCCCAAAGCAATAGCAGATTATAACCAAGCAATTAAGATAGATCCCTATTTTGACGATGCTTACAATAACAGAGGAATTGTTCGCCAAGAACAGGGAGATACTCAAGCAGCATTAGCAGATTACAACCAGGTAATTAAAATTAATCCCAACTATGCTCATGCTTACAATAACCGAGGACTGATTCGTCAAGAACAGGGAGATACTCAAGCAGCGTTAGCAGACTATAATCAAGCGATCAAAATTAATCCTAACCTTGCCGAAGCTTATAGTAACCGGGGAATTATCCGTCAAGATGCAGGAGATACTCAAGGAGCATTAGCAGATTTCAACTCTGCACTCAAGATTAATCCCAACTATGCCGAAGCTTACTATAATCGCGGTCGTCTGCACTACTTATCAGGAGATAAACAAGGAGCATTAGCAGATAATAATCAAGCCATTAAAATTAATCCCAATCTTCCCAAAGCTTACTTAAACCGAGGTAGTGTTCGTGATGATTTGGGAGATACTCAAGGAGCTTTAGCAGATTATAATCAGGCACTCAAGATTAATCCCAATGATGCCGAAGTCTATAATAACCGAGGGGCTGTGCGTTTGAAGTTGGGAGATACTCAAGGGGCGTTAGCAGACTACAATCAAGCAATCAAAATTAATCCCAACTACGCCGTAGCTTATTTTAACAGAGGTGTGCTGCGTTCTCAGATGCAAAACTTACAAGGAGCCTTAGCTGATTATAATCAAGCCATTAAAATTAATCCGAATTTAACTCAAATCTATGGCATTCGAGGTTTACTGCGTGTGCAATTGGGAGATAAACAAGGTGCGATCGCAGACTTACAAAAAGCTGCGGAATGGTTTCGACAACAAGGAAACACGCAGTTGTATCAAACAACCTTGGATTTGATTAAAAAGCTTCAGTAGTAGATGGGATTGGGGATTGGGGATAAACTTAGCAGCAAACTTATTATCTAGTACGTTTGGCTATTGGCTCTTGCGATCGCCTTTGAAACCAGAAATTCCAGGGTTGAAACAAGAAACTTCAGGGTTGAAACAAGAAACTTCAGGGTTGAAACCAGAAACTCCAGGGTTGAAACCAGAAATTCCAGGGTTGAAACAAGAAACTTCAGGGTTGAAACAAGAAACTTCAGGGTTGAAACAAGAAACTTCAGGGTTGAAACAAGAAACTTCAGAGTTGAAACCAGAAACTTCAGAGTTGAAACCAGAAACTTCAGAGTTGAAACCAGAAACTTCAGAGTTGAAACCAGAAACTTCAGGGTTGAAACAAGAAACTTCGAGAGCAGGACTTGAAACTCTAAACAAGATCCCCGACTTTTGATAAAAGTCGGGGATCTCAAGAGCTTATACCATTTCACCTAGCTTTGAAAAATTGTGATTCTCCATCTGTTTGTGTGTCCCACCCACAGGCAGATACGAAGCTTTTGCCATTTTGAGACAATTAGGCCATATGCAACTATTGTCGGGATAAAGCGATGAGCAATAGCAACTTGAGAATTATCTCCCTAATTCCCAGTGGAACTGAGATTCTAGCCATACTGGGTTTAACTGATGCTCTTGTTGGGCGATCGCATGAGTGTGACTACCCTCCCGAAATCCAAGATCGTCCTATATGTACTCAACCTAGACTCAAGACAAATGTCTCTAGCGGTGAAATCAATGAGGAAATTAATAAATTAATACAATCCGCTCTCAGTATATATGAAATCAAAACGGATATTTTAGAGCGGCTACAACCCACCCATATTGTCACCCAAGATCAATGTGATGTCTGTGCTGTGAGTTTATCAGAAGTAGAAAAAGCCGTAGCTGAATTAACTCAAGTAACACCAAAAATTATTTCCTTACAACCTAATTTTCTGAAGGATGTTTGGGCTGATATTGAACGAGTAGCTAACATTTTCCAAGTAGATGCGCTCAAGGTGCTAGAAAATTTAGAAGCTCGTGTGAAAATAGTTGTCCAAAAAACAAAAGGACTTTCCCAAACAGAAAAGTTGCCTAAAGTAGCTTGTATTGAGTGGACTAATCCTTTAATGGTTGCTGGTAATTGGATTCCTGAATTAGTTACTTTTGCAGGTGGAGAGCCTTTATTTAGCATTACGGGTCACGCTGCAACACAATTAAAATGGGAAAATTTGATTGAGAGCAATCCAGATATAATTATTTTTATGCCTTGTGGATTTGATTTAAATCGCACTCGCCAGGATGCGGAGTTGTTGACTAAACGTCCTGAGTGGCAGAATTTACATGCTAATCAAACTGGTAGAGTCTACATAACTGATGGCAATTCTTACTTCAATCGTCCAGGTCCAAGATTAGTAGATTCATTAGAAATGCTGGCAGAAATTTTGCATCCAGAAATCTTTCTATATGGTTATAAAGGTAAAAGTTGGGATAATATTTGAAAATAGAAATTATCAAATAATCTCTAATTTTCTTAATCTAAATGATCTGAATAAAATAACCCGCACAAGCGGGTTTAGTCTGTGTAGCCACGTGAGGTGAACATCGCCAGGGTTGATTATATAATTTTTAGCTAATAAATATAAGTAAGTAGGTCAAATTAAATATAAAACCTCACCCTCAATCCCTCTCCTTACTAAGGCTACGGTGTACACACAAGTCTGAAGTTACTCAAGAATCTGGGGGTTTTACTTCACCCTAACCACTGCTTGAATTCAATAAACGACCACCCGAATTCAATAAACGACCACCCGAATTCAATAAACGACCACCCGAATTCAATAAACGACCACCCGAATTCAATAAACAACTACCCGAATTCAATAAACGACTACCCGAATTCAATGGGATTTAAGAAGAAATTCGACTTGTGTGTACACGATAGCCTTACTAAGGAGAGGGAAGCCGGAGGCAGGGTGAGGTTTTATTTTATCTTTAATTACACCTACCTACTTAGCACTTCTGACTCGATTGCAATACAGTCGGAACCCCACCCCTTAATCCCCTCCCCGCAAGCCTACGGTGTACACACAAATCTAGGTTGAGCGCATCTGTACCGCCTCGGAATAAATTCCGAGTCTCATAGCGCAAGTCCTCTGAAGAGGACTCAAAAAAAGTTTGTTCCAGTCCACTTGAGTGGACTTTCGCTATGAGCCTGGAACTTTAGTTCTAGGCGGAATACAGTTTCAACATGAAAAATTTTGACTTGTGTGTACACCGTAGCCCCGCAAGCGGGGAGGGGATTAAGGGGTGGGGTACGTATTGGACACAACAGAGAACTGCTATAGTTATTATTTTTAATTTCCTCTAGCATTTATCCATTCAATAATTTGTTTTAAACTTCCTGGTAGTCCCGCCTCACTTACTTTTACTGTGTATTGTTGATTATTTTCTTCCACAGTTATAATGTATTGAAAACGGTCAGCCTGGTTACTGGGAGCATTAATTATTGTAGGTAAATTAAAAAAATTTGCGGCTTCCAATAGGTGAGATAGTTGCTGAGCTTCTTCAGAAGACAAATTAGCAGTGTCAACAATAGCTTTCTTACTTATTCCGGCAAAACCACCTGTACGTTGAAGTGATAACCGCATTTTCCTCTCCGTAGTACCAGCTTTTGCTATAAAAAAATACTGGGAATATAAAGCTTTATCTCCCAGTTTAACAATAAAATATAACGACAAAATATAAATTATGGATTCTAAATTAGAAATTTAATTTTTTAGAATTCATAATTCATAATTTTAAATTACTCCTACTTCTTTCCAAGCTTTCTGCACTGCATTCTGTTCTTTACTTTCATTACCATATAATTCACCAGCGACTTGAATGATAATATTTGCAGCGCGTTTAAAGTTAGTTCTAGCACGTAGGCGATCGCGTAAAGCTACATACCAAATTTTTCCTGCTTTTTCCCAAGCATAACCACCAATTTCTGTTGCTGCTAGATAAAAAGCACGGTTGGGAATACCTGAGTTGATATGTACTCCTCCATTATCTTCAAAACCAGTATATTTATTATTCATATGTCCTGGTTGGGGATCTTTTCCTAATATTGAGTCATTGTATGCAGTTCCCGGCGCTTTCATAGAACGAATACCCACCCCATTCACCTTATCTGTAAAGATACCCTCTCCAATTATCCAGTCAGCCTCTTGAGCAGTCTGTTTTTTTACCCATTGTTTCACCAACGAGCCAAATACATCAGAAAATGACTCATTTAATGCTCCAGATTCACCAAAATATTGCAACCCAGCTTCATACTGGGTAACACCATGAGTTAGTTCATGACCAATAACATCAATGCACTTAGTAAAACGTTGAAATACTTCACCATCTCCATCACCATAAACCATTTGGTCGCCATTCCAAAAGGCGTTATCATATTTAACGCCGTAATGCACGGTCGAGTCTAAACGCAGCCCTTTATCATCAATAGAATTACGCTCAAATACTTCATAATATAAATCGTACGTAGCTCCAGCACCATCGTAAGCTTCGTTAACTGCAATATCGTTGCAAGGAGGAGCGCCTTCACCACGTACCAATGTACCAGGGAGTTGCTCAGTACCTTTAGCATCGTAGATAGTGCGGCGCTTTTCACCAGGAGAAACTGCAAAATTTACTGCTCCTATTACATTTCGTCGTCCTCGGAATTGTGACGAAATATTTAAGGTATGAAACGCCCAATTACGTTGTTGCTCATTACCATTTACTACGATATTCTCCAGCATGTGGGGTGGTACAACACAACAAATAGAACATCTTAAGTATTGTTGATGCTCACATCCAAATCCCAATGGTCTTTTATTGTTTCGAGCCATTTAACATATTCTCCTTTTTTACTCAATAGAGTAATGGCAAATACTAGTCTTAACTCTAGTGTGAAAGCGATTAAATAGCCTAATTCAATGAAGAGTTTTTGGTTTTGTGTTTCTACTTTGTTAAAATACTTAACTTCCGCCTTAAACTAAATTATTATCTCCCGAAAACACGTACTACTGCCGAGAGACTTACCATGCAGCTACTGAAAACAACCGACAAAGATTTTTCTACTAAATTCCAAGCATTTGTCAACGAACGCAGGGAAGCAACGGTTGATGTCAGTGGTACAGTTAAAGAAATCATCGCCGATGTCAAAGCGCGTGGTGAGGTCGCAGTCAAAGAATATACCACACGTTTTGATCGCTACAGCCCTGAGTCTTTTCGTCTGAGTGATACTTTTATTGCTGAACAAGCAGTAAAATGTCCCCAGGAAGTTAGATCTGCTCTAGAAGTTGCAGCCCAAAGAATAACTGCTTTTCATCAAAAACAGTTACCGCAAAATATTGCCTACACTGATGAAATCGGCGTGAAACTAGGGTTAAATTGGGTAGCGTTAACAACAGTTGGAATATACGTACCAGGTGGACGGGCAAGCTATCCAAGTTCCCTACTGATGAATGCCCTACCTGCTAAAATAGCTGGGGTAGAACGGATTGTGATGACAGTGCCGATGCCCGGTGGTGAAATTAATCCGGCAGTGTTAGCAGCCGCTCAAGTAGCAGATATTACAGAAATCTATACTATTGGTGGAGCGCAAGCAGTAGCAGCTTTAGCCTATGGTACACAAAGCCTCGCCCCTGTTGATAAAATTGTCGGGCCTGGTAATGCCTATGTGGCAGAAGCAAAGCGTCAGGTATTTGGTAGAGTTGGCATTGATAGCATAGCTGGCCCATCTGAAATTTTGGTAGTAGCCGATGGTAAGAATAATCCAGAATGGATTGCTTGGGATTTGCTGTCACAAGCAGAACATGATCCTAGCGCCCAATCAATTTTAATTACCGACTCGGAAACTTTTGCCCAAAATGTGACAACAGCAGTTGAACAAATTCTCAAAACCTTACCTACTCAAGCAGTAGCCGCTAAAAGCTGGGAAAATCACGGTGCGGTGATTATTGTCAATGATTTAGCAGAAAGTATTTATCTACTGAATCAATTAGCACCAGAGCATGTGGAATTGTGCGTAGACGAACCACAACAGCTTGCCAAGCAAATTCGCTGTGCTGGTAGCATGTTTTTAGGACGCCACACCCCAGAAGCAATTGGTGATTATGTCGGCGGCCCAAATCACGTGTTACCAACAGCACGTTCAGCTCGTTTTGCTTCTGGCTTAAGTGTCTACGATTTTATGAAGCGGATTACCTCTTTGCAATGCGATCAGCAAGCATTACAAACCATAGGTAAAGCAGCAATTAGCCTCGCCGAAGCCGAAGGTTTACCAGCCCATGCAGGTAGTGTGGCGGTAAGATTAGAGTAATGATTCAGACAAACAAGCACCACTCAAGTTCACATCACACAGATCAATCTCATCCATATCGGTACAACTGATATCCGCATAACGCAAATCTGTTCTTGACAAAATAGCTTTAGCCATATTCGCTTTATACAGATCTGCCTTACTCAGATTTGCACCTGTGAGATTTGTCTTACTCAAATTTGCACCCGCCAAATTTGCGCCTGTTAAATCAGCGTAGCGCAGATCCGCACCTTCGAGATTTACATCACTTAGGTCAGCATAGCGTAAATCAGCTAGGCGCAGGTCTGCCCTAGCTAACACGGCCTTGTGTAAATCTGCTTTGACGAGGTTTGACCGAATCAGACAAGCTTTGCTTAAATCAGCCCAAATTAATAAGGCTTCTGTTAAATCAGTTCTCCATAAAGTTGCTTCTATCAGATTTGCTTCATTTAAGTTCGCTCCCCGCAAACAAGCTCCTGATAGATTCGCTCTACTCAAGTTACCCTGACCCAAATTAATTCCAACTAAGCAAATTTCTTTCAAGTTAACGCGTTGCAAGCTCACCTGCAAAAAATGTCTGTTACCCGCAGCGTAGCGCTCAAGAATATCATTAGTGTCCATGATGCCAACACTTATGCATATTTGCTTTACTATTTTGTAAACATATGTAAATAAATATAACAAAAATTAGAAAAAAATCAAGACTGAATCACCAAAAGCATGAAGGTGAACGGATTTATGAATATGATCTAGCTTAAAAAATAGACCTCTTGCAAAAGTCGAATGAACCCCCCTCAATCCCCCCGTGAACGGGGGGAAGATTTAGTTCCCTCCCCGTTTACGCTTAGGGTTAGGGTGGGGTAAAAATATTTTTGCAAGAGGTCTAATAAGGACTTAAGTCCTTACTACGAACTTTCTTATCTATCAATTTAAACTTGACACAGGAGTAGGAGGAGTTACATTTTCCCATGAGCGACTGTTTTGGATTATGGGTTTGCGACTAACTTAATTCCCAATCCCTATAATCCCCGATCCCCAATATAATTACTTACGCCCTATGCTCCTTGTACTTTATGCCTTTTTGTACTACTTATGTTTTAAGGTCATCCCCAGCAGTATTTTTTAAATAAATAATGACAGGCTCTCCTACTCCAGATAATCAACCTCCGTCTAATTCCAACAGACGCTTCTGGTTCCTGCTATTAAGTCGTACTGGTATAACTCTTGGTGTGATTTTGCTAGTTGGAATTGCAGGAGGTGCTTGGTGGGCTTGGATGTTTATCAACAAGAAATTAGTACCATTAGTAGAAACTAATCTTGAGCAATTACTCGGACGACCTGTGCAAATAGGAAAAGTCGAAGATTTTTCTTGGAATAGCTTGCGGTTTGGCTCATCATCAGTTCCTGCAACCTCCACTGATCCAGATAATGTTGAGATTAAGGCTGTTCAAGTACAATTTGATCCTTGGCAAGTAATCCAAAACCGGACTTTAAAGCTAAATGTAACTTTAGTCCAGCCTGATATTTATATTGCACAAGATCAACAAGGTCGCTGGGTGACGACAACAATTAAGTCTAATCCTGAAGAACAGGCTGGTTTGATTCAAACGGAATTAGAAAGAATTCAGCTTCAAGGTGGTGATATCACTCTACAACCATTTTCTCAAGCGAAAAAACCTAAAGCTGCTGTAGGATTTAATCAAGTCAACGGCTCGGCTCGCTTCTTAGAACGAAATCAACTAATTACTTTTAAAATCAACACTACACCCGTCAATGGGGGCGATTTACAAATTGTTGGCAATACACGCCCCAGTACAGGAAAAATTAACCTGAAGATTAATGCTGCTGATTTGTTAGCATCTGATCTGTCTAGGTTAGTGGAGACGCCAGTGGATATACAAGCTGGTCGTGTCGATGGTGACTTAACAGTTCAGTTACAACCTAATCAGCCAGAAATCGCCCTGTTTGGAAGCGTGGGATTAAATCAAATTACTGCACAAGTTGCGAACATTCCCACAAAAATTTCTAACACCACAGGTCAATTGAATTTCCAAAATCAACAGATTGCTCTCGAAAATCTGACTACACTGTATGGCAGTGTACCAGTGCAAGCTCAAGGGACAATCAATACTCAAACTGGGTATAACCTTACAGCACAGGTGAAGCCAGTTAACCTCAAGAATGTTTTAGATTCTTTAAATGCAAAATCGCCTGTACCTGTAGCTGGTACAGTGCAAGCAAATATCAAAGTGCAAGGTTCCTTACAAAAACCCATCGCCACCGGAAATATTAGTACAGTCAAAACTGCTCAAATTGACCGCCTCATTTTTAATCAAATCAGCACTAACTTACGGCTAACTCCCAATGAGTTAGTTCTTGCTGACATTCAAGTTATTCCCAATATTGGAGGTAAAATTACTGGTAGTGGTCGAGTTGCTCTAGGAAATCAAAATAGAGTTGCTTTTAACTTGCAAGGGCAAAATTTACCAGGAGATGCGATCGCCAAAACCTACGAAGCCTCACCCCAAATTAAAATTGGCAATGTAGCGGTAAATACGCAAATTTCTGGTATTCCTAGTAACCTCAAAGCAGTAGCTCAGGTACAAGCACCTGCTGCTACCTATCCGGCGAGATTAGAAGTTGCGATCGCCAGTAACAACTCTGGAGTCATTAGGCTACAAGATGCGGTTGCCAAAATAGCAGGAGGTACAATCACAGCAAAAGGACAGCTTGTACAAAAACGCTGGCAAGGTGTAGTTGACGCCAATAACATTCAGCTAGATAATTTTGCTCAAGTGCCGCCCCAGTATCGAGAGGGAGTTGTCAACGGTGAATTTAATTTAGCTGGTACTACTGATTCTTTTGAGCTTGCTAATATTCAAGCCACAGGTCAGGCGAGACTCAATTTAGCTGAAAGTACTGTCAATCTCAGAAATATTCAGCTTAATAATGGTAATTGGCAGGCAGTAGCAAATGCTTCTCGAATTCCACTGAGTCGTGTTGCCGAAAATATCCAAGGTCAAATCGCTAGTGCTAACTTACGCCTATCGGGAACAACTAACTCTTTCGATCTTGACGATATTCAAGCTGCGGGACAGGCAAGTGTAAACGTAGCATCAGGCACATTAAACCTAAATAATATTCGCCTCAATAATGGTCGCTGGCAAGTAGTTGCCAATGCTGATCAAATTCAACTTGATGCTTTTTCTGAAACTTTACGCGGTCAACTCAGTGGTCGAGTCGGCTTAACGGGGAGTGTAGCATCATTTGGGCCATCCGCCATTCAAGCTAATGGACAAGTGCGCCTGTCTCAAGGTTTAGCTCAACTCCAACAACCACTAACTGCCCAATTTCAATGGAATGGTGAGCAGTTACGCATTATACAAGCAACTGCACCGGGTTTGAGGGCTGCGGGTACGGTGGCGATCGCATTTGAAGACACAACCACACCACAAATCCAAAACTTCAACTTGGATGTACTAGCACAGAACTACAACTTGCAAACCCTGCCTTTGAATTTACCTGAAAATGTCGCGATCGCAGGTACACTTGATTTCGATGGCACAGTCAAAGGTACTCCCAGCACTCCCATTGCTTCTGGTAACATCCAACTAGAGAACTTTAAAGTTAATCAACTGGCATTTGATCCAGTGTTAACTGGTCAGGTAAATTATCAACCAGAACAAGGAACCCAACTGCAACTGCAAGGTAGACAAGATCAAATCGCCTTGAACCTTGACCCTAACTATCGTCCTACTTCATTTTTAGTCAGACGTGATGGTACTGTTGCCACTGGTAGAAGTCAAGGAGACAATCTCTTAGTTAATCTGCGAGACTTTCCTTTATCTGTAGTAGAAGGTTTTATTCCTAGCGGTGCGAAAAATTTTGGCCCTGTGGCTGGAAATGCTTCAGGTAACTTTGTCATTAATTTATCCGAGTCTACCGTTGCAGGTAATGTGAATATAACTCAGCCTAAAATTGGTAGACTTAACGCCGATGAATTTCGTGGTCAGATTGGTTTTGCTGATGGTGTTTTCAGTTTATCAGAAGGCGAATTGCGACAAGGTACAGGTCGTTACTTACTTAGTGGTAAACTCCCAACAACAGGTAATCAGCCATTAAATTTTCAACTCAGCTTTGACCAAGCCAGAATCGAGAATATCTTATCAGCGCTGAATATCTATGATATTTCAGATATTGGCACTGGTTTGCAGTCTCCAAATTTAGCTGGTGCAGAAGTACTGACTACCACCCCTGTTGGTCAACCTAATGCATCTTTGCCAACACAATTAGAGTTATTTAATAAAATTTCAGCTTTAGTAGCACAACAAAAACAGCAACAGCAACAGGCACGAGTACCAACCTTAGCAGAATTAAGCGGCCCAATTAACGGACAAATTCAAGTTACAGGTACTTTGCAATCAGGATTGAATACTAGTTTTAATTTGACAGGTTCTAATTGGGTGTGGGGTGATTACAAAATCAATGAAGTTATTGCTAACGGAAGTTTGACAGATGGTGTTGTCAAGTTACAGCCTCTACGGGTAAATTTAGATGGGTCACTTCTTGCTTTTAGCGGACAGTTGAGTCAAGAACAACTATCTGGACAAGCGCGAATCGAAGCATTACCAGTAGCACTCATTAAGCCTTTCATACCAGATCTACCTGTAGAAGTTACAGGAAATTTTAATGGACTTGTGACTCTAGCAGGTAGTTTGAAAAATCCTACCGCTATTGGAGAAATAGCGCTGGTGGATGGAAGTGTTAATCAGCAATCTATTCAGACAGCACAAGTAAGTTTTAACTATAATAATGCTCGCTTAAATTTTGGCAGCAATATCTCAGTCACGGGAACAGGTACAGAACCAGTAGACATTGTAGGTAGCATTCCGTTAAGCTTGCCTTTTGCCACAATCAAACCAGATAGTGACCAAATTAACGTTAATGCCTACGTAGAAAATGAAGGTTTAGCAATCTTAAATGCCTTGACCAACCAAGTCAATTGGGTTGAAGGTCAGGGAAATGTAGATATTGAAATTAGTGGTACGTTGCAGCAGCCCAACACTACTGGTATTGTCACACTGAGAAATGCAACTTTGAAATCACCAAACCTCTCCCAACCATTGACAAATGTCACAGGAACAATCAGATTTGCAGGCGATCGCTTCAATGTTGAAGGTCTCCAAGGAAAATATAGTCGGGGACAACTAATAGCATCAGGTATTTTACCTATTTTTGCCACTCAAAACGCCCTACAGTCAGCACAGACTAATCCTCTGACTGTTGTCTTAGACAACCTCAACCTGAATCTATCAGAATTATATGCAGGGGGAGTAAGTGGAAATGTGGTAATTAGAGGCACAGCACAAACTCCCCGATTGAGTGGAAATGTGCGACTCCAAAATGGTCAGATATCTTTAAAACAAAATGCTGAGACTTCTCAAACCACAGGTGCAACACCCGCAAAAAATTCTGTAACAAATAACGAGATATTTCTAGAAAAACCAGATCTTACAATTACAAATACTCCCCCAAGCCAGCCACAAGAAACAGCCAATTCTTCCCCTTCTTCCAGTTCAACACCCATCAATTTACCTATAGAATTTGCAGATTTCCGCGTCATCCTCGATAACGATGTACGCGTCATTCAAGAACCACTATTCAGCTTTGTCACAAAGGGAGATATTACCCTCAACGGAACTTTAGCTAATCCCCGTCCTCAAGGAGTGATAAATATTAAACAAGGTCAAGTCAATTTATTTGTGACTCGATTTACCCTAGCGCGTGGTTATGATCAAACCGCCACATTCACCCCTAAACAAGGATTAGACCCGATTTTGGATGTGCGACTAGTCACATTAGTTCCGCAATATAACAGTAGTCGATCTACTACCACACCCACATCGAGCGAGATCAATGATTCTTCTCCCAACGCCTTGGGTACTTTTAACACCGTTCGCATCGAAGCCAGTGTTCAAGGGCCAGCCAGTAAATTATCTGAAAATTTACAACTAACTAGTGAGCCTAGTCGGACAGAAGACGAAATTGTTGCTTTATTAGGAGGTTCTTTTATCAATGTCTTTGGTCAAGCTGATGCAACCAGCATCGGTATTGCGACTCTAACTAACTCCGAGATATTTGCAAACTTTCAAGGCAGAATTAGTCAAATTGCTGAGGCGATCGGTTTAAGAGAATTTCAGATTTTTCCCACCATCCAGCCTACTGCAAGCGGAGAAAGTTCAGTACTGAGTTTAGCAGCAGAAGCAGCAATTGGTATCTCTGACGATATTTCTTTTTCAGTATCACGAGTTTTTTATGGCAACGAATCCTTCCGTTACAACTTGCTTTATGAACTCAGCGATCAACTAGTCATAAGGGGTTCGACAAATTTAACTGATGAAAGTCGAGCGGAAATTCAATTTGAAACAAGATTTTAACCTCTTCTGTCACTCTCCGAAAATAAAACATTTCCGAGACCATTCTATCCATCTGGAAAATAAGGTTTAAATTCATGATATCAACTAGTTGTGAACTACCCAACACCGACCCTATCAGGTACGGTGTGGGCTTCCCAAGTAAAACCGTTACTCACTTGCTGTTTCTACAGCCGTGGTAGATTCTGGGATGGGATTCGTGGATGAACCAAAGGCAACCCGTAAAAAAGGTGGAGCCAGGAAAGTTGTCAAAATTACCATGATAATAATCGATACCTCCAACGGCTTATCCAAAATGCCGCTAGCAGAGCCGATACCGGCAAACACTAGACCCACCTCTCCTCGCGGGATCATCCCAACCCCGATCGCCACTCGATTGATGCCGGGTTGTCCAAACACTGCCCAACCTGTGATCAGCTTGCCGATAATCGCCACCCCCATCAAAAAGACAGCAATCAATAGTCCTGCCCGATTCTCCGGTACCGCAGGGTTCAAAACACCGAGGTCGGCACGCGCTCCCACCGTCACAAAAAAGATGGGTACCAGTAAATCGGCGATTGGTTTGATTAATTCATCTAACTCGTTCCGGGCATCGGTTTCATCAAGCACCAAACCCGCCGCAAAGGCACCCAAAATCGCTTCGAGATGAATGGCGTTACCTAAAAATGCCATAAAGAAAGCGAAGATGAATGCTGGAATCACAATATTTCCACGGGTTTTGAGCTGCTCTACGATCGCCACAAAACTTTTGTTAAAGACACCCCCCAATAAAATTGATCCAATCAAGAATGCCGTAGCACTGACAATCAAGTAAATAACATTGGCGACATCAATCTCACCGGTTTTGGCTAAGCTGGCGACTACAGCCAGGACAATAATGCCGAGGACATCATCAATCACCGCCGCGCCAACAATGATTTGCCCTTCTTTGGATTTGAGTTGACCTAACTCTGACAACACTTTAGAGGTAATGCCGATACTCGTTGCCGTTAACGCGGCCCCTGCAAAAATCGCTGGAATGGCTGCTACATGAAAGAGCATCATTAACCCTGCCGTGCCTGCTGCAAAAGGTACCGCGACTCCGACACAGGCGACAACCGTGGCTTGAATTCCCACTTCCTTAAGTTGCCGCAGATCGGATTCCAGTCCAATTTCAAACAGCAAAATAATCACGCCGATTTCAGCTAGAACCGAAATCACTTCACTTTGCGACTCAAAGATCCGGGTCAGCGCATCCGGTGCCAATTGATTCAATCCTTGCAGCGCTGTCATAATCACCGAGTCAGAGGCAGACAGCCCCCCTTCAGGAAAGATCACCAGGTGCAAGGCCGAAACGCCGACAATCACACCGGCGACCAGTTCCCCCAGGACGGGCGGAAAATCCAATTGCCTAGCGACCTCTGCGCCGAACTTGCTGGCCAGATAAATCACCACCAGCGTCAGCAATACGCCAGACAGAATAATGGGTGAATCCTCAGCAACAACGGTTGCCAGGAATGGTATCGGAGCCATGAGAGCGGACATCCCACTAAAAGGAGGCAGAATGTTGGACAAAATCATGAGTTTAAAGCAATGAAGGTTAAGGGTTTGAGGAAGTTATAAAACTGCGGGGGGAAGGACTTCTGCGCCAGGGTCAACGTCCTGCGGACACAAAACACGGTTACTCAAAAGCCGAGGTCATGACCTCGGCTTTTGGGGTCTGCTTCGTCTCGATCAACAGCCGTCTGACCACAGAAACTCGCACTAATGGCTCGCTTGTTCCTTTTATGGCGCGTCGTTTCGACTCAACAGCCGTCTGGTCCACAGAAAGTTCTCCCGTAGAGTACCTCTGCTTCACAGATATAGATAATGCCCGCATAATCGTTGAAAAACTTGATTGCGACGTGATCCGCAATCTTCTCTGCCATCTCCCGATTTTCGGTGAGTACCTCGAACTTTACATTTGAATCGGTGTCGGAAACGTTGGGTTGTCCCGACGAGCGCACGTTGCGACTGCCTTTACCGCCAGTTTCCAGAACCGTATAACCCGTCGCCCCGCATTCATCAATGATCTTGGCGACCTTTTTCATCAGAACCTTTTCTGTGATGATGACGAGCTTGTTGGCTTTCTTGCTCATGTTTGTTACCTCCTTACACACATGTATATTGATCTAATTGGTCTACCGGGTCAAGGGAGAGCCGACAGACCGTGACCCGTCTGGGGTTAGCCGCCGATCGCCTGGGCCAGACCGATGAAGAAAGGTATACACAAGCCGATCGCAATTGGCGTACCGACGGCTGTAGACGCGCCTATATAGGCGGAGGGATTAGCCGACGGGATACCGGCTCGCAATGTGGGTGGTCCTGAGATGTCGGAACTAGAGGAAGCGATGACAGCCAGAACCACGACACCGCCCATGCTGAATCCCACCAATTCGTGGGCAATCATGCCGAGACCGAAGGCGATTAAACCATGCAAAAACGGTGCCACCACACTATACACGACGTACCATTGGGCAACCTTACGCAGTTCGCCAATTCTTGACCAAGCTTCCATACCCATGACCAGCATCAAGATCGAAAGCAAGCCACGAAAGGCGGGATCGTAGAAACCTTTATAGACACTTTCTGGTCTGGTAAAGATACCAAGAGCGAGACCGAGCAACATTGCCGATAGGGCAGGACCCCGGAGGCTTTCCTCGATGATCGGCCATATCTTGACCCGATTATCCGCATCTCCCTTCTGCTGGCTGCGGTACTCCTGGCGGGTGCTGGGATAATCTTGCTGATCGGGATAATCGCCAGCCGCAACAGTCTGCACAGTAGAGTAGGCTGCTTCTTTACGCTTCTTCTTGTTGAGGTAAATGTTGGCGATAACAATTGCAGTTACGAGGGCGGGGATATCCATGAAAGGATAGAGTGCGCCAGCCCATGGCTCGTATGCCATCTTTTGTTCTTCCAGTACTGTCAGGGCGGCAGCCATAGTAGAGCCACTCACCGCACCAAACAAACCCCCGGTGGCGATCGCATCAACGACTTTGACCTTTGGCAGCTTGGCTAACGTATAGCGCGCGATGAATACGATCGTAATCCCTGTTATTACAGCAAAGAGCATAGGAAAAAGCATAGCCCCCAGGTTGGAATTGCGGATCGCAATTCCACCGGTTAGACCGATTTTGGTGAGCAGCATGAAGACGATGATCGAACAAATCGCCTCTGGAATTACCAATTCGCTACCAAGAGCAGCAATAATCATCCCACCAATCAAAAACGCGAGTGTTGGGGACTGCAACTGCTTAACAAAGTCCATGAAAAATAAGGACAAAAAATCCACGAATACCTCCTTATGACTCCTCTGACCAGGATTATTGCAATAAATGAACTAAGTGAACTCTAAAGAGTTAAAGAGAGTAAGAGTAAGGCACTTCACCCTTACAACACAGCAAGACCGTTTCATTCGTAATTAAATGTATTTTGTCAATATCATTGGCGATAAATCTCAGGGCAAAATTCATAAATTTTTGACTATCTTCATGTCTAAAATTGAATGCCAAGCTCGTTTTTGATATCCTGAACCCTTGCATTTTCAAGCATTTTAGGGAATGAAACAGCCCTGCTACAACACAGGTGTTGCACGAGAACCTATAGACAGGGCTTACGGTCATTGCCCCCGTCGGTTCAGAGATCAAAGTTGGGATACCGCCAAACAGGGCGGCAAAAAAGCCGCCACAAACTGCCCCATAGAGTCCACCGAGGGCCCCCACCCCCAAAGGCCAGAGCCAGGGGTAATGAGACAACAGCAGTCGTGACACCACCTAAGATATCGCCCCCAACGTTATTAAACTGGATGAGACTGGTGATTGCTATCATTGAGGTAAATGAACGGTTGATCTAACGAAATAGAACCGACCCATTTCATAGAAAGGATGGGTTATAGATAAAAGTCGGCTGGAGAATGGAATCTAACATCTGCGATCGCGCACTCAGAAAAGTCTCAACAACAGACTGCCGAGAATGATTGCCGAGCGACTTCAAGCTCTGAAAAACTAAATCGTAATAGTTAAATCATTTGGATATTTTTAACTGTACGCTACTTCGGGTAGTAATACTTATATAAGTGATCAAGAAAAAAGTTTTTGTATGTATAGAAATTCTTCTATGGTTTTTAGATCACTGACACCGCGAAGCCAGGGGTCGGGGGCAGCAGCCCAACTCTAGATTACCAAGTTAATGTTTTGTTACTGTAGTGGAAAATTTCGGTGCCTACCTACTTAAGTAAATCACAATAGGGTTCCCCAAAATTATAAACGCTGACGGAAAATAACAATTGCTTCAACGTTGGTCAGCTGATATCTTGCACCTAGCTCTAAATTAAAATTTGGGCTTCAAGCTAAAGTTGGTTTTTAACCAACTGGCTAAGGTTTTAACCCTTTTTAACGAGTTTAAGCATAGATGAATACCGACAACTTTGCTGACTTGAATCTAGACACAGAGGCTAAACGCTTAACTGAGGAAGCGTCATCCTCAACTCTGACTGATGAACAGTATCGGCAAAAAATGCAGCGACGCAAGCAGGTGCAAGACCAACGCATAGAAAAAGCAATTCCAGACAAAGGCTTAATAATAATTCACACTGGCAATGGTAAAGGAAAAACAACCGCAGCCTTGGGAATGATACTGCGATCGCTCGGTCATGGATACAAAGTGGCGATCGTCCAATTTATTAAAGGTGCTTGGGAACCCTCAGAAAAAAAGGTTTTCAGCCTTTGGCCAGATCAATTAGAATTTCACGCCATGGGTGAAGGCTTTACCTGGGAAACCCAAGACCGCGATCGCGATCTTGAAAAAGCACAAGCCGCTTGGCAAAAAGGATTAGAATACATCCGCAACCCAGAATTTAAGCTAGTGCTATTAGATGAAATCAATATTGCCATTAAACTTGGATATTTGCGTTTAGAAGAAATTTTGTGGGGTTTAGCACAAAAACCAGCCGATAATCACGTTATTCTTACAGGCAGAAACGCACCTCTAGAGTTGGTAGAACGTGCTGATTTAGTCACAGAAATGACATTGGTAAAACATCCCTTTCGTGACCAAGGTGTAAAAGCTCAACCAGGAATTGAATTTTAGCGAGCATCCTATTTGCCTGGAAAATTTTTTGGCAAATAAACAAAAACTACAAACTTTTGTCCCAATTTTTGCCAAGATAATATTATTTCCCTAAAAGTCATTTGGCAAAAATGGGCATGAGTGAAAACAAAATAGAATACTATGGCAAAGGATACCTAGTTCTGCTTTTGCCAATATCGTTTTTAATAATTTTCCTGGTCGCAACCTGGCGAATTTGGCTGGCGTTAATATTTCTGGGGTTAGCTATCAGCATCTGGCAGCGCTATCAGTGGCAAAAATGGTGTCTGGAAGTGAACCCGATGTTTAACCAGTTAATTCGGGAAAATGAAGGCAAAATTACCCCAATGGATTTAGCAATTAAGGGGAATTTTTCTGGAGAAACGGCAAAACGCTATCTGGATACAAAGGTAGCAGAATTTGCTGGCAGTGTTGTTAACTCTAAAGAGGGTGGTAAGGTATATTACTTTATTACTGCTGGTACTCTCGGCAGCATCTTTGATAGTAGCGAACCAGTAAAAGAACTTCCTCATCCAAAGAATACAAAGGATAATAAAATGATGGAATCTTTACTGGCACCACCGCCTTCGCAACCACAGCAAGTAGAACCAGAAACTGAAACTCCACCACAGACACATCAAGAAGAAGTTAAACAACCATTAGAACAACAATTAATTTTCGGTTCTCTAATTCAATCGGAACTAGCGAAGCGTCTCAACGTGTATTCTAGTACTGTATACAAAAGAAGAGATGACCCAAACTTTTCTGAATGGAGTCGCAGCAAAGATCCAGATGGTATAGCTTGGAGTTTTTCACCAAGAACTAAGGAGTTTTTCCCTTTGGAAGAACAAAATACCTAAAGAATGAAGGGTGAAAAGTATAACTGATAACTGCTTACTGATAACTGCTCACTGACCACTACCTACTGCTTGGGAAATGGAATTTAATCTTGTTTGTTCTAACTTAGCAAGCAGTCCTTCGAGAATACCACGGATCATCAATGGGCCAGAATAAATCCAGCCTGTATAAACTTGGATCAGACAAGCACCAGCAGTAATTTTCTCCCAGGCGTCTTCTGAGGTAAAAATACCACCGACGCCGATGATCGGTATTTTCCCTTGAGTTTGCTGCCAAATAAACCGAATGATCTCTGTGGAGCGATCGCGCACTGGCGCACCACTAATTCCACCCGCTTCTGCTTGTGGTGATTTGCCTGTTTTGGCAATCACCTGTGTTTTAAGCCCATCACGGCGAATAGTGGTGTTAGTAGCAATGATTCCTGCCAATTGATAAGTTTGAGCTAGGGAGATAATGTCAGCGATCGCTTCCCACTCTAAATCCGGCGCTATCTTGACAAAAATAGGCTTATGTGCGTCATTCTCTGTTTGTAATGCTGCCAAAATTGAACTCAGCATCGTTGCATCTTGGAGCGATCGCAAACCTGGTGTATTGGGAGAAGACACATTCACTACAAAGTAATCTCCCAATTCTTTGAGTAGGCGAAAACTATTGAGATAATCTTGGGCTGCTGCTTCTAATGGCGTTATCTTAGATTTGCCCAAATTTATACCTATAGGTATGGTTGGAGCGAATTGCTGTTTACATTTTGCTAACCGCGCCGCCATAGCAGCAGCTCCACTATTATTAAAGCCCATGCGATTGAGAGCAGCTTTATCTAAAGGTAAGCGAAATAAGCGGGGACGAGGATTACCCGGTTGAGCAACAAAAGTTACAGTTCCAATTTCTGCAAAACCAAAACCAAAACTCGACCAAATACTAGTAGCAACGCCATCTTTGTCAAATCCAGCAGCCAAGCCAAGGGGGTTGGGGAAATTGAGCCTAAACAGGGTTTGTTCGAGACGTTTATCAGTAACAGACAAAGAATTTTGTAAGCGTTTGACGATCAAACTAGCAGGAGGGCGATCGCCATTGTTTGCTAGCCAGCTAAGACTGCGAATTGTTGAATAGTGCAGCCATTCTGGATCTGCATCGAGCAGATCGAAGAAGAACGGACGAATTAAAGCTTGATAAATATCCAAATTTTGCTTGATTTGAAGTATGGTTGGTTGTTGTTTGCAACTGTGATCTGGGCATCTTATATATTAGCAAGCTATGTTTAACGGTAATCAGATGAGGCAGCAACAAAAATTTACAGCCGCCGAACAACAAATCATTTCTTTGGGACGAGTTCTGCAAAGTCTCAGGGAAGAAGATAATATTGATGGTCTGATTGCAACTACAATTTCTTATCTACAAGATCAGTTTGCATACAGCCTGATTAAACATCTCCAAAATAGTATATTTTGTGGTAAAAGAACGTCAATAGAAGTTTTTTGACACCAAAATATGAGTAACGTACTAAATCACATAGAGGAGAATCCTCAAGAAACCAAGCGATTAA
>JAESGT010000101.1_pt1 | contig 23110 bp, 18 predicted proteins | sample 9266261 | NCBI WGS metagenome assembly JAESGT01 (sample SAMN15741584, study PRJNA653494) | algae metagenome | isolation source: Pelatocladus maniniholoensis HA4357-MV3 and co-occurring heterotrophs from... | place: USA: Maniniholo cave near Haena, Hawaii | collected 2009-07-28 | reverse complement strand
TCTTTTAAAGCCTCTCCCCTTAATAAGGGGAGAGGTTTGGAGAGGGGTAAAAATCTATGCTTCAAAACGAGAAATACAGACTTCCATATTTTTCTTTTTTCGTATGAAACCACCCTGATTACCCCTTCGCCCCTAATCCCCACTCCCTTGGGGGGAGTGGGGGCCCCGAGTTCCCCAGAGGGGACTCCACCTTCCCCAATTCCCCAATCCCCAATCCCTAATCCTCAATATGTCTTATGTCTGAATCAACTCCCATTACCTCCGATTCCAGTACACCCACAGAGAAAGCAAATGCTACTGTTGACCGCAGTGCTAAAACCAGGCAACTCTTGGGTATGAAAGGTGCAGCGCCTGGAGAAAGTTCGATTTGGAAAATTCGCCTGCAACTGATGAAGCCAATTACTTGGATTCCTCTGATGTGGGGTGTAATCTGTGGCGCGGCTTCTTCTGGTGAATATACCTGGACACTTGAAAATGTCTTAAAAGCAGTACTTTGTATGTTGCTATCAGGGCCATTGATGGCAGGTTACGTACAAATAACGAACGATTACTACGATCGCGAAATTGATGCCATTAACGAACCTTACCGCCCTATTCCCTCTGGAGCGATTTCCATCCCACAAGTAATTACGCAAATGTGGGTATTACTTATTGCTGGTGTTGCTTTGGCATTTGCCCTCGATAAATGGGCTGGAAATGAATTTCCCACAATTACAACGATCGCCATCATCGGTTCTTTTGTTGGCTACATTTACTCTGCACCACCTTTAAAGCTCAAACAAAATGGCTGGTTGGGTAGCTATGCTTTAGGTGCAAGTTATATTACCTTCCCTTGGTGTGCTGGTCATGCTTTATTTGGTGAACTCAACTGGAAAATTGTTGTTCTTACCATGATTTACAGTTTGGCTGGATTAGGTATTGGTATCATCAATGACTTCAAAAGTGTAGAAGGCGATCGCCAACTCGGATTACAATCACTTCCTGTAATGTTTGGCGTCACCACCGCAGCTTGGATTTGTGTCGCCATGATTGATGTTTTCCAGATTGCGATCGCAGGCTATTTAGTCTACATCCACGAAAATCTCTATGCAGCTATTCTGTCATTGCTAATCATCCCGCAAATTACTTTCCAAGATATGTATTTTCTGCGTGATCCCCTAACTAACGATGTCAAATATCAAGCCAGCGCCCAACCTTTCCTTGTTTTGGGAATGCTTGTGGCTGGTTTAGCAATTGGTCATGCTGGAATTTAGTGAACAGTTATCAGTTATCAGTTATCAGTTTTTGATAACTGATATCTCTTTGGTAAGAAGTCACAAGTGGAGAATGAGAAGTTAAGATCACTCATAAGACCTCGCGGGTAGTGTTTCCTCCCATAGCCCATTACCCATTACCTACCTCAACGTATAGACTTAAATGTTCAAGCGGACATGATATAAGTTCTCATTTCTCACTCAAATTTTTTTGTAGGTTTTCGCAATTATTGCCGTGTTGCAATGCAAATAATAAACTTTCTTCTTCTTATAATTCCAAAGCTTCTAGTACCGATTTGTTTCGTCAGCGCTTGGGTATTAATGACTATGGTTGTTTGGAGTCTGTGGACTGCAACTCGTGATGGTGTTAAAACAGCCCAAAAAATGCATCAAATTCCCTGCGCTGGCTGTCAATATTTTACCGATGATCATCGTCTTAAATGCACTGTTCATCCTTCCATTGCTAATACGGAAGAAGCAATAAATTGTATGGATTACCAACCACAGACGAATTCAATGCTTTATTAGGAACTGAAGACTGTGGTCTATCGCATTAATTCTGAGGAGTTATACATCCTCGACAACTTTTGCTAAGTCGAGGAGCTGAACACCCACAACTCATCAAAATTAATAGCACAGATTATATCAGGTTCGCTTGATTACTTATGATTCCCTTTGAACCCCACCCCGACTTCGCCATCCCTCCCCGTTTGCGGGGCTACGGTGTACACACAAGTCAAAATTTTTCATGTTGAAACTGTATCCCGCCTCGGAATAAATTCCGAGGCGGTACAGATGCTTGATATTACTAGCCCTTTGGCATTGTTAATGCATAGGCTTACATTGTTAATGTATCGGCTTACATTGCGAATGTATCGACTTACATTGCGAATGCATAGGCTTACATTATGAATGTATCGGCTTACATTGCGAATGTATCGACTTACATTGCGAATGCATAGGCTTACATTGTTAATGTATCGACTTACATTGCGAATGCATTTTTATACCATTTTCATATGAAGATGCATAGAAAGAACCCCACCGCCTTCGGCACCTCCCCTTGGTAAGCTGCGGTGTACACAGAAGTCTTATAAAGTTGCCTAGTAGCGTTTTGATCCCCCCTAACCCCCCTTAAAAAAGGGGGAACTAGAATCAAAGTCCCCCTTTTTTCTAGCGTAGCGGCGCGTCAGCGCGGGGATTTAGGGGGATCAGAGGATTTATGTGTACACCGCAGCCTTGGTAAGGGGAGGTTGGGAGGGGTTAAAATAATGTGCAGCTTTACAGAGAATTGGTATTAGCTCTTAAGTCATTTCCAACAAAACTTTTAACACACCTCTGGTTTGAGCGTGGTCAAAAGCTGCTATTGCTTCCGTAAGTGGGTAATGAGCTTGAATTAGAGGTTGTACGTCCACTTTTCCTTCTGCTAATAGTTTGAGTGCAGGTGAAAAAGGGCCGCAGCGTGAACCAATCAGAGTAATTTCATCTACTACCAAAGAGGAAGCATCAAAACTGAGATTGCCAGCATAGGTACTTTTGAGTATTAACGTACCACGAGGACGTAAAGCGCGGCGAGCGATCGCAAATCCTTCAGCATTACCAGTACACTCTACAGAAATATCAAAACTCTTGTCTGTAACCGCATCTGCAAAGCCTGTTTTAATACTCCGTGCTTCCAGATTAGCCAGCTTATCACGATGTCGCCCTACTACCAAAAGGTCACAGCCTGTCAAAGCTAAAGTTTGGGCTACCAATTGTCCTAGCTTACCATCCCCAACTACTAATACCCGATCATCTGGATGCAATGCTATCTGTTGTTGAATTTCCAACGCCGCAGCTACAGGTTCGGTAAATGTCGCAACTGCTGTGGGGACAGTCTCTGGTACAAGATGAAGATTTTCTACAGGTAAACAAAGATAGTCAGCAAAAGCACCATTGCGGTTGACAATACCAAGCACAGTCCGATTTTCGCAATGAGTCGAGTTCCCGCTACGACAAAAGCGACATTTTCCGCATACAGCGTTAATTTCGCCGACAACACGACGATTCACCAAGTTTTCTGGGCCTTGTTCCACAACACCAACAAATTCATGACCTAAAATGCCAGTGTAAGGGTAATAACCTCTGGTGAGTTCTAAATCAGTGTTACAAATTCCAGCACATAAAACTCGTACTAATGCTTCCCCTGGTGGTCGTTCGGGAATAGGGATATCAGTACGTAATTGGAGTTGCTTATTTTCCAGCCAGAGTCCTTTCATATTAATAGCTGAACTTATCCAGCGTTGTATAAAGAAAATGACAATATTTATTCAAACCAAATTACTGGCGTACGCAAAAATATTAACAAATGAACAGCAAAGCTTCCAAACTAGAAGATTATTTTTTTACTTTTTTGCTTTTACTTTTTACCTGATGATCTCGACCTTACCTGCTTGGGCTGAAACTGTCAAAAGTTCTTGCCCTCCCAAGTTAGTCATGGCTGCACCGCCCAGTAATATAGATGCTATCTTTCCTGACTGGAATAAAAGTTGTGGGAAACCAGAGAATTTTATTTACAGTCGCCCACAGATGTTATCGGAACTAGCACAAGCAAATGTTGTATATCTGGGGGAAACTCACCACAGTTCAGTTGATCATCAAAATCAACTGCAAATTATTCAACAACTCCAGCAGCGTCATCCGAAAATTGTCATTGCAATGGAAATGTTTCAACGTCCCTATCAAAGCGTTGTTGATCAATATCTAGCAGGTATACTTACTGAAAAAGAATTATTAGAGAAAAGCGAATACGAAACACGCTGGGGTTTTCCTTGGGAATATTACGCCCCAATTCTCCGGTTTGCTAAAGACAAACAACTACCAGTCTTAGCTTTAAATACTCCAACAGAAATTACACGCAAAGTTGCTAGTCAAGGATTAGAAAGTCTCACAGTATCCGAGAGAAAGTATATTCCGCCTTTTGCAGAAATTGATACAAGTAACCAAAAGTATCGCCAATTATCATTACAAGCTTTTCAACAGCATCAAAGTGCAGGACATGGTAATAGTTCTGGTGCTGAACGCTTTTTTTTGGCTCAAGTGTTATGGGATGAAACAATGGCAGAAGGAATTGCTAAGTTTGTCAAAGCGAATCCAGATTATCAAGTGGTGGTGTTAGCTGGACAAGGACATATTGTATATGGTTACGGAATTCCTAGCCGTGTTGCACGTCGTCTTGGAAATCAGAAGTTAATGCAGCGATCTGTTTTACTCAGTCCTCCTCAAGAAGCAATCACGGGTAAAGATGAGGTAGCGATCGCGGATTTTGTTTTTAAAGAATAAATTTTAAGTGTAGCTTTGCGTAAAATCATGGTTTTTTAATGCAAAGACTATGCGGAGGTGCGGAGTCTTGACATTGAATGTGGATCAAATCAACAAAATCTAAAAACCACACAAGGTTACGCAAACCTATACAAGTAGCTGCAATGGAGACAATCACGACTAAGAGTAGAGTCGAGAGATTGGTTTGCAACATCATTTTTTCTTAAGATTTTTATCCAAAAAATATTTGTGCTTCTTCCGGAATGCTGAACTTTGGCTTTGTAGCTTACAATAACACCACTCGATGGTGATTATGAATTAAATCTCCTAACTTTAAAGTGCTATATCCTAAACTCACCACACTGCTACAACAGTGTGGTTTTATATTGGGAGTTTAACCGCGTTGCATTTAAATTATGACGGTTCAAATCTTTAATTTGTCCACATATGGCTTAAACGTAGACACCAATTCTGGACGACTGACAACTAAAGTAGGGAAAGAGCGATCGCTATAATCAACTCCACTAGACAAAGGAAAAGGTTCAGATTTGAGTGAGATCCAACTTCCACCCGCCGCTTGAACTATAACCCAAGCCGCAGCAATATCCCAAACTTTTGGTGTTGCTTCAATACTACCAAGTACAGCACCTGTGGCAACTGTCAGAAAATTGTAGCTAGCAACGCCCAACATCCTAATTTTACAGGGAAAATCTTTTTGAATTACCGAAGTACTACGGGAACAAAGGTTAAAAAAGTGATGTTGACTAGGTGCTTCATCACTAGTTTGAATCGGCTGATAATTACGAAAAGCCCCAGTAGATGCGCCTAATCCCGATGAACCTTCCCAGAAACCGTGAAATGATTCTCTCAGTGGTGGTACGTAAACATAACCAAAAACAGGCGTACCTTGATACAACAATCCTAGTGAAATTGACCAGATAGGAATACCCCGCGTAAAGTTAGTCGTGCCATCCAAGGGATCAACCACCCAACACCATTCGGTGCCAGGGAAAACCTTGTCGCCCTCTTCCGTCAAAATCCCATAACCAGGAAATGTAGAGGCGATCGCATTCCGCAATTCTTGATCAGCCCATTTATCAGCACGAGTTACTAAAGATCCATCCGCTTTATGGGAAGCCTGTACTTGCCCAAAATCTTCCATTAACTGCTTACCTACCCTAGCGGTAGTAGTTTGAGCAAATTCTAAAACTGTAGTCCAAAGTTCTGTCATTTTATAAATGGTCAAGGCTTAAGAGTATCTCTGTCAAAATGAGTAAAAACCTGCTTTAATTGGCTGATTTTTTACGATTCGACTTGGTGTCTACCTACGGTAGGCGCGTAGCGACTTCTGCAAGTAGCCGCTTGCGCGTCTAAGGTGTCTTAGTGGTTAAATTAAAATCTATTTCTTCACCACCAAGACACTGAGACACTAAGCTAATCTAATTCGCTTTCCAAGATAGATGCGATCGCTTGTTTGGCATTTTGCTGAAATTCTGTGACATTCACGCGAGTTAATAAGCTAACTGCTAATAAAATCACCACAGCTTGAGTAGCAAACACCAATCCATAAGCTAATAATGGTGTTGTTAGTAAAGATTTACCCAGGTTTAGCATTGCGCCACCAGAAACCGTAGCTAGCGCTCTGGCCATTGCTTGCGCTAATCCCCAAGCACCAATGAATGTGCCAGCAGTTTCCGCAGCAGTCAGATCCAGCATTAAGCTTAACGCCCCAGTTGTTGTTACACCAGAAGCAAAGCCAAACAAGATTAAACTCCATTGCAGGAATTTAGGATTAGCAGTTGTCCCGGCTAGGAGAATTATGATCAGCGAGACTGCTACAGCGATGCATCCGAGCTTAGTTGTATTTTTCTTACCTAAACGAGGGGCTATCAAAAAGCCCGTCACACTCAAGCCGATCAGGGTTCCTGTACCAAAGAAAGCATTTAGTTTTGTCGTTTCGGCGATCGTCATGTTAAAGACTTCACCGCCATAGGGTTCCAACACAGCATCCTGCATAAACAAGCTGAGTGTCATCAACAGCAAAAATGTGAAAAAGATTGCTGTTTGGCGGCTAGCAGTTAACACCCGCATTGCCATACCTAAAGTAATCTTATCTTCGCGGTTAATTGCCATAGAACGCATCGTATAGCGGGAATATTTCTTTTCCACACCGATAGTTCCTAATAGGCAAAGTCCAAACGCAATACCTGGGACAATCAAAAACAGGCGATTGACTTGAGTTTGGACTACCTCTAGAGGTGCGTTTAAGGCAATTTGTCTGAGTAAACCACTGCTGATAATTGCTCCAATAATAATACCCACCATCAGCATTGACCACACAACCCCTACCAATTTTGAGCGGTTGTCTTCATCAGAAACATCAACTAACAACGCTGCAAATGGTGTGGAACTAGCACTAATAGCAATTCCATAGAGCGCAAAAATAAAAGCTAGAAATAGCGCCCAACTAGAAGATTGAGTTGTCCAACTTCCTGATTGTAAACTCAAGCCTAATTGCCAAACGACTTGCACAGCTAAAAATGAAATGATCGCAAATAAAGCCGCACCTACCCAAACATAACCACTACGGTGATAGCCAAGTAAAGGCTTGGTGTCTGACATTTGCCCAAACCACACTCTGATCGGAGCCACAAATTGATGCATAGCGATCGCCCCAGCTACAATTAGTGCTGGTACTCGCAACTCCTCAATCATGACTCGATTTAGCACTCCCAGAGTCAGAATCGACATGATGCCCAATGCCATCTGAAATAGGCCTAGTCGAAACATAGTCCATAGTTTCACTTTGGGAATGGATGTGGATTTTCCTGACTCGTTTGATTCAGAATTGGGTGACACATCACTGGTTGCCATTAGCCACTCCCAATCAAAACAGCAAAATTATTCCATAATAACCAAGATAAACCGTAATCAGTTATCAGTTACCAGTTATCAGTTATCAGTGAATAAAAAATAAATGTAAAGTTAGACTAAATAAAGTAAAAAAATGTAAATAGGATTTATCAAAGTGGAAAGCATCACATTGGGGCAAAATGGGCCAATTGTTACACCCCTGTGTATCGGTACTTGGGCTTGGGGCGATCGCTTGTTTTGGAATTATGGCAAAGAATACGGGCTAGAGGAATTGCAAGCCGCTTTTAATGCTTCCTTAGAAGCAGGTATCACTTTTTTTGACACAGCAGAAGTTTACGGTTTTGGGGTTTCAGAAGAGTTAATCGCGCAATTTATGCAAAAAAAAGACCAAAAAGTCCAAATTGCTACCAAATATGGGCCTTTTCCCTGGCGCATTACAGGACAGTCTGTTGCTGATGCTTTAACAGAAAGTCTCAAGCGCTTGCAAGTCCAAAAAGTTGCACTTTATCAAGTACATTGGCCTTTTGCTTTTTTAATGAGTCAAGAAACTTTGATGAACGCCCTCGCAGATGAAGTGGAACGGGGCAGAATTGCAGCAGTAGGAGTGAGTAATTACTCAGCTTCGCAAATGCGAGAAGCACACCAAATATTAGCTAGGCGTGGCGTGCCTTTAGCTGTCAATCAAGTGCGCTACTCTTTGCTAACTCGCCAAATTGAAAGCAATGGTATTTTTAACATTGCTCGTGAATTGGGCGTCACAATTTTAGCTTATAGTCCTTTGGCACAAGGGTTACTAACTGGTAAGTACAGCGTTATTGGAAGCACTACCCCCAGTGGTGCGAGAAAATTAGACTCGCGCTTTAGCAAAGAAGGCTTGCAAAAAATTGAGCCAGTCATCTCTTTGCTATGCCAATTTGGAGAAAAATATAATCGCACTCCTGCTCAAGTATCCCTGAATTGGTTGATCGCCCAAGGCAATGTCATTCCTATTGCTGGGGCGAAAACAGCGCAACATGTACGAGATAACGCAGGCGCTTTGGGCTGGAGATTATCTGACGATGAAATTACCCAATTAGAAGAAATTAGTCGCCCTTGGCTCAATTAAGTTAACAGTCAAGAGTTCATGAGTACAGAGAATTTCAAATTGACCCTTGACCATTGACCAATGACTACGAAGCAGATTCTCTAGCTTGATGAGAACTGAGTTTTTTCGGCATCGGAGTATCCCCCCGTCTTCCTGTCTTCAGTTTGGGCTTGGCAGAACCGCGTTTATCTCCTTCTCCACCTGCTTCTGATGATACCCAAGAAGAACGGCGGGAGCGGTGTTCACCACTAGACTCACGGTTAGAATCGCGACGGTTTCCACCTCGTAGTTTGGGTTTGGGGGTGGCTCGGAGGTCTTCTTCGGGGTAGTCGGCTTCTGATAATAACCAAGCAGGACGGGTTTGGTCGTAAGCAATTTGTAATGCAGCTGCGGCTATAGCATGAGAGTCATATTGTTCGCTCAACTGGCTAACAATGGATAAAAATGAAGCCATACGTTCACCCACCAAAGCTTCCTGCACTTGGGTTTGTAATTTTTCCAGTTGTCTAGCTTCAATTTGCGCCCGTGTGGGAATCGAGAGTAGTTGCCAACTTTGACGCACATGGCGTTCAAACAACTGCTGCTTGCGTCGTTCAAACGGCTGCACCAAGGTAATGGCAGTACCTTCTTTACCCGCACGACCAGTACGACCGATGCGATGGACATAAGTCTCTACGCTATCAGGTAAATCAAAGTTGATGACGTGGGATAGTTGGTCAACATCTAAACCTCGGGCTGCAATATCAGTAGCTACTACCCAGCGCACCTGACGATTACGGAATCTGTTCAACAAACGTTCCCGTGCTTGTTGAGATAAATCACCGTGGTATTCATCAACGCTGTGACCAGCAGCTTGCAATTGATTGGTGAGTTCAGCGGCGGTGCGTCTAGTACGAACGAAGATCAAAGCTGTTTCTGGATCTTCCATTTCCAAGATGGGCTGTAAAGCTTTGACTTTTGACCAATGGCGCGGTACTAGGTAAGCTACCTGATTAATCTTATTCGGAGCAGCTTTTGGTTGTTCAACGGCGACTGTTACTGGATCGTTGAGGAACTTATTCACCAACTGCCGAATAGATGGCGGCATTGTCGCAGAAAATAAAGCTGTCTGCCGTTCTTTTGGTGCTTGGGAAAGAATCTTTTCCACATCATCGATAAAGCCCATACTCAGCATTTCGTCGGCTTCATCTAACACAAACCATTTGACATTATCCAGTTTCAGACAACCTCGCTCTAGCAAGTCTATGACTCGCCCTGGTGTACCCACAACCATGTGAACACCGCGCTTGAGTTGTAAAATTTGGCGATCAATAGATTGACCACCGTAAATTGCCATGACACGCAATCCTTCGTTGCCAAGAAACTCACTAATGGCAGCTTGAACTTGAATTGCTAACTCCCGAGTTGGGGTCAAAACAATTGCTTGTACTGCTTTTTTACTGACGTCTAGCCGTTCTAGAATTGGCAGAGAAAAAGCTGCTGTTTTGCCTGTACCTGTCTGGGATTGACCAACTACATCACGACCGGCTAAAAGTTGGGGAATCGCTTGAGCTTGAATATTGGTTGGTGTGGTAAAACCAAGTTTTTCAATCTGCTGAATGCGTTCTGGTGAAATACCTAATTCTTGAAAAGAAAGGGTCATTAAATCTCCTAATTTGTATTTAGTTATTACTTATTGGTTAGTGGTTAGTTATGTAATACTAATTACTAACCATTCCGTACAAGTCGTACGTATCAGCTTCTTTGATGGCTACTGGTACGATAGTTCCCAATCTCGCTTGCCCACTAACGTAAATTTGACCATCTACTTCGGGGGCAAATCTTGCAGAACGACCGATTAATTCTCCTGTTAAGGGATTTTCTTGTTCAATCAAAACATCAACTACTCTGCCAACTTCTTGCTGATTTTTATGTAGAGAAATCGGCTGTTGCAGTTCCATCAGTACTTCCCGCCGCTCATCTTTCACTATTTGCGGCAACTGTTCGCTGAGACTGTAGGCTGGTGTTCCTTCTTCTGGTGAGAAGGTGAAAACACCCACATGGTCAAATTCATGGCGTTGGATGAAGTTAAATAAATGCTGAAAATTTTCATCACTTTCGCCAGGAAATCCAACTATAAATGTTGTCCGCAGTACCGCCTGTGGTAGTGCCTCCTTGATGCGTTCGATAATTGCATCATTGACTTGTCCTTGCCATGGACGATTCATAGCGCGGAGAATTTCAGGATGGGAATGTTGCAAGGGCAAATCCAGATAAGGTAAGACATTGGGTGTTTCACGAATTGCCGCGATCACATCTGGAGTCAGCCCTGTGGGATAAGCGTAGTGCATCCGAATCCAGGGTATATCTACTTTCCCCAAAGCACGAAGCAATTCGGCTAATTTGGGCTTCCCATAAATATCTATACCGTAATTTGTGGTGATTTGGGAAATCAAAATGATTTCCTGCACTCCTTGACTTGCTAACTGTTGAGCTTCCGCGACTATTGATTCTATAGTACGCGATCGCTGGTTTCCCCGCAGATGCGGAATGATACAAAATGCACAGCGATAATCGCATCCTTCCGCAATTCTGACATATGCCACACCTTCGGTTGTAGTGCGATAGCGGGGTGTGGTTTCATCGGCTATATAGGTTGGTTCGGTGCTTACTTCTAGTATGCGATCGCCCTGTTCTACTCGTGCAATCACATCAACTATTTTATGATAATCACCTGTACCCACTACCGCCACTGCTTCGGGCAACTCTTCCAACAATTGCTCCTGGAAATGCTGCGCCATACAACCTGTAATGACGATTCTTTTATTGGCTTCTGCCAGGTCTACCAAAGTCCTGACAGATTCCTCCCGAGCTGCTTCAATAAAACTACAAGTATTAACAATAACGTAATCTGCTAACTCTTCATTAGAATCTACGCCATAGCCTGCTTCTACCAGCAGTCCTAACATATGTTCGGTATCTATTCGATTTTTTTCACAACCCAGGTGAGATATTGCAATGGTTGGTTTTTCACCCATACTATATATATAAAGTTTTAGTTTTCTTCACTCCAAAAGTTAAATTTTAACTAAGGATTTTCAGACATTTGCTCAAGAGGCAACTCTTTTGCATCATGCCCACATCACAAAATCCAAACGCACCCAAGGGAATCTATGATCCCAATGAATTGCAACAGAGATCATGCTAATATTTTTTTACTATTCTGTGTTTCCAAGGGAAAAACGAATAGCTGGTGGGTAAAATAGACACTCGTAACTTTTTGTTGCAAATTGCTTTTGGTATTTTACATTACCGCAGCGCGTGCGTTGTGAATCTACTCTACCCTAAAAGGAGCCACTTTCCCCTATGGGATGTGTGGTGAGAAGTCGCTACCATCTGGGAAGATACGCACTAAAATACGCCTTGACAGCAGTAATGCTACCAATAAGTTCAGGTTTAACCTGCAACTGTAACAGAATCGTTACCTGCTTGACGAAAAACAGCCACCTTGTGGAAAGCCGCTCGGCGCCTCGTGCGTCTTGTGAGTTGCAAACTCCTCTTGTAACCAGTTTTTATCTTAACATATCTTATGGAAGGTTTTACGTTAATTTCCATCTTGAGGGGGAGGCGGAAAACCGACCAATACAAAACAGAAGTTGAAAAAGTTAATCAAAAGTCAACAGTCTAAAGTCCTAAGTCAATAGTTCAGAATAATCAGTCTACAGGTTATTGACTGCCAATTTTAAATTCTGGATTGTAAATTTTGGATAAAAATTTTTGAGGAAATACTCCGACTGCAAATCGGCTAGAACAAAACCAAAATTGATCATCTAGAGTCGGCAAGCCCTGGAGTCGGATAAATCCAAAATCCATAGACTCTTCTGCGGCTACCCGCAGGGTAATCCAAAATCCAAAATCATGCCACATGCTACGTGGCTCCAAAATCCAAAATCGGTAGACCATTGACTATTGACCATTGACTATTGACTATTGACTCTGGACTGTGTGTTACGGATTAAAGACGTGGACTTATATCAGCTGTTTAAAACCCACACACCAATAATTGGTGTAGTTCATTTACTACCCTTACCTACCTCGCCTCGTTGGGGAGGTAGCCTCAAAGCGGTAATTGACCGTGCCGAACAAGAAGCAACAGCCCTAGCCAGTGGAGGGGTTGATAGCATTATTGTAGAAAATTTTTTTGATGCGCCGTTTCCTAAAAACCAGGTCGATCCTGCCGTTGTCAGTGCGATGACTATAGTAGTGCAGCGAATACAGAATATGGTGACACTACCTGTTGGTATTAATGTTTTACGAAATGATGCCAAAAGTGCTATGGCTATTGCTAGCTGTGTAAGAGCGCAATTTATCCGTGTGAACGTCCTCAGTGGGGTGATGGCAACCGACCAAGGTTTAATTGAGGGAGAAGCCCATCATTTACTGCGCTATCGGCGCGAATTGGGTAGTGATGTCAAAATCTTCGCTGATGTCTTAGTTAAGCACGCTCGTCCTTTGAGTTCTCCAAATTTGACTGTGGCTGTGCAAGATACTATCGAACGAGGTTTAGCAGATGCCGTCATTTTATCTGGTTGGGCTACAGGCAGTCCACCTAACCAAGAAGATTTAGAATTAGCTGCACAAGCAGCAGCAGGTACACCAGTATTTATTGGTAGCGGCGCATCTTGGGAAAATGTTGCGACATTGTTACAAGCAGCAGATGGAGTGATTGTCTCTAGTTCCTTGAAACGTCACGGGCGCCGCGAACAAACGATTGATCCGATTCGTGTTAGTCAATTTGTGGAAGCCGCCCACCGCAGTTGGAACAACAGAAGCGATCGCAAATCTATTTCTTCTGTGAGCTTAAAATCTTAACTGGGGAGCGGGGATCAAGGATAGGGGATAGGGGACTAGGGATTGAGGAGACAAGGGAGAAAATAAACACCTATTCCTAATTCCCTATTTCTAATTCCCAATCCCCGATCCCCGATCCCTGATCCCCTATCCCATTTACCAATACCTGCTTATGAATCGTCGCCTTTCTTCTACTCCTTGGATTTATCGTCGATCGCGTTTAATCATTGGTGCGATCACCACTTTAGGTGCTTTGACTACTGCTTATCTGACAGTAGTTAAATTTAGCCAAAGCTCTGCTGCTTGTCCGACAAAAAGCTGCGATATAGTATTACAGAGCGATTATGCTACAGTTTTTGGGCTACCTTTGGCTTTGTTCGGCTTTTTGGCTTACGTGGGTATGGGAGTTTTTGCCTTAGCCCCGTTGGCTGTAGACCCAGTTAAAAAGAAAGATTCTCGAACAAAGCTGGAAAATCTCACTTGGTTGCTGCTTCTGAGCGGAGCGATCGCCATGTCGGTATTCAGTAGCTTTTTGATTTACCTATTGGTATTCAAAATTAAAGCACTGTGTCTCTACTGTGTGGCCTCAGCAATTTTTTCCTTCAGTTTGTTGGTGCTAACGATTGTTGGTCGTGCTTGGGAGGAAATCGGGCAAATCCTTTTTACTGCCATTGTTGTCGGCATGGTGACGTTAATTGGTACTCTCGGTATTTATGCTTCTCCACCAAATAACAATAGCGGCGTCACTATTGTAGAAAATCCTGGGAAAGCAGCAATCATCAGTTTTAAACCAGTGGAACAACCCAAACCAGGTGTGGGGTGGGAAGTTACAACTACTTCTGGTGAGGCAGAAATTGCTTTAGCACGTCATCTCAAACAAATAGGTGCTAAAGAATATATTGCTTGGTGGTGTCCTCACTGTCATGAACAAAAATTACTTTTTGGTAAAGAAGCTTACAGTGAAATTGATCATATAGATTGCGCTCCTACTGATAACCCAAATGGGCTAAAAGATGAGTGTCAGGCGGCTAAAATTCAAAGCTATCCGAGTTGGATTATTAATGATAAAACCTATGCAGGAGTACAAACTCTAGAGGAGTTAGCAAACATTAGTAATTACGCAGGCGCACGTAATTTTAAATATGCTTTAAGACGACAATAATTTTTTCTTTTATTCAGTTGAGAAAGCCAGATCCCCGACTTTTTAAAAGATACAGCTGGCGAATCAGGGGTATTACCCCTCATTGAACGATTTTTCGTTATCCCAACAGATGTAGAGACGTAGCATTGCTACGTCTCTACAAACCAATTTGTGGGTGAACGAGGGGTCAGACCCACCATTCGCCAGCTGTGTCTTTAAAAAAGTCGGGGATCTTGTTATTCACGAAATAATTTAGGAATGCTATAACAAGCAATACTTATTCCAGTACAGGTGCTTTCCACCAATTTTGGTGCTGTACCAGTGTATGAACTTGCCAGTTAGGATCTGGTTGGGGATAGTCTAGGCGATAGTGTCCTCCTCTGCTTTCTTTTCTAAAAGCAGCACTTTTGAGGATTAAATAAGCTACATCTAATAAATTATGAGTTTCTGCCCAGAGTCTTAATTGTCGTTCTACATCTGGCAATTTGAGAGTAACGTTTTGTTTTGGAAGTAAACAAAGTAAAAATTGACTTAGTTGTAGATCAGCAAAATCTTGCTGCCAAGATTCTACAGTGGCGATCGCGATTTCTAATCCTGACTGTTCTCGACAGATACCAGCATATTGCCATACTAAACGGGGAATTTTTTCGCGCAAGTCTTCTAAATATGCTTGTTGTTTTTGCCAATCATCCACATTTATAGTAAATTCCTCTGCTGTTGTGGCTGCTTGTTCACTCATCAACTCATTCTTAATTTCCACATGGGCCATCTGCGCGCCGAAAACAATACATTCAAGTAAAGAATTACTAGCAAGGCGATTAGCACCATGTACCCCTGTACTTGCAGTTTCTCCCACGGCATATAAATTGGGAATATTAGTACGGTTCATCATATCTGTGAGAATACCACCCATCCAGTAATGGGCAGCAGGGGCGACGGGAATTGGTTCAGAAAAAACATTGATACCCCAACGCTGACAAACATTAATGATATTGGGGAAACGGTGACGAATTTTGTCAGCAGGGATAGGGCGCATATCTAACCACACGTGAGCTGTTGCAAGGTCAGTGGTGGTGTTTTGTAAGTGACTAAAAATTGCCCGACTGACGATATCTCTGGGGGCTAGTTCACCAGCCGGATGATAATCAAAGGCAAAACGTCGCCCTTCATTATCTATTAAGTGCGCTCCCTCACCACGTACAGCTTCACTAATTAAAAAGCGTTCCGCTCCTGGTTTAGTTAAAGCAGTGGGGTGAAATTGGACAAATTCTAAATCTCTAAGAATTACCCCAGCACGAGCTGCGATCGCAACTCCATCTCCAGTACTTACAGCGGGATTAGTGGTTTGAGCAAATACCTGACCACCACCACCAGTTGCTAGCACTACTGCACCAGCTCTTACCCATGTGATTTTACCTTGATAAAACAAGCTAATTCCCTGACAGACTTGGGTTTGAGGATCGATCCACAAACTCAATGCTAAAGCTTGTTGAATGACGTGAATATTTTTACGTTGTAGTACTTGGGCTGTGAGAGTGGTGATTACTTCTCTTCCTGTAGTATCAGCAGCGTGAAGAACCCGGTGCTTAGAGTGGGCTGCTTCTAGAGTTAAAGCTAAATCACTACCGTGGCGATCAAAAGCAACTCCTAGTCCGACTAGAGATCGAATGCAGCTTGGGGCGTGTTCGGCAAGGAATTCGACTGCGGAGCGATCGCATAAACCCGCGCCAGCTTTGATTGTATCGTCAATGTGTAAACGTGGTGAATCATCCGGAGCGATCGCAGCCGCAATACCGCCCTGCGCCCAATCACTCGCAGACAAACTCACTGTTTCTTTGGTAATCAGACCGACTCGTAAGGATTGTGGTAGACAAAGTGCTGTATACAGTCCAGCAGCACCAGCGCCGATTACTAAAACATCAAATTGGTTAAAAGTTTCTATTTGCACTAAGGTAAAAATTATTCAATATTCAATATTCAAAATTACAAAAATACTAGGCGCAGTGAAAGAGACGCTTCGCTTAATTAAAGATGAAAAATGTAAAATTAAAAATTAAATTGCCTGAATTTTTAATTTTTAATTTTTAATTCCGAAGGCCTTACTTACCTATCAGCTTGACTAGTCCAATTCCACTAAAGTACAGCCCTAGTACGGCTCCTGCTAGGAGAGTTTGAGTAAGGGGATCTGTAGAAGGTGTAATGACAGCACCTAGAACTACTGCACCTAAAATTACATAACGCCAGCCAGAAAGCATTTGTTTTGACGAGACAATTCCTAAAGTACCAAGTAAAAGCTGGATGATCGGTACTTGGAATGCTAGCCCTGTACTGAACAGTAGCAATAAAACAAATTCAAAATATTTGTCGATTGACCATAGCTGTTCTACGACATCTGCACCGTAGCTAATGAAGAATTTTAGTGCAGCTGGAATCAGTAGGAAATAGGCAAATACTAAACCTGCTGCAAACAGTACGCTTGATCCTAGAACTATAGGCCCCAACAAGCGACGTTCTCGGCGAGTTAATCCTGGTAGTACAAACTGGATGATTTGGTACAGGATAAAGGGACTGGCAAGAAGCAAGCCAGTGTAGCCTGCAACTTTCAGAGAGACAAAAAAGTATTCTCCGGGTGCAAGTTGGAGAAATTTTACTCCTTGGGCTGGTACTTCCAATAACTGAACTATTGGCTTGACAGCAAAAAAGCAGCCAATAACACCTACTGCTATAGCAATCAGTGCATAAAAAATCCGTAGTCGTAATTCCTCTAGATGCTCAAAAATGGTCATTTCGACCTCTCCTGGCAATTCATCTAAAGGATTGGTTTCTTTTTGCTCGTCGGTTTCAAAGTCGATCCCAGAAGCAGCCGGAGCAGTTGCAGTGTTTGCGTCTTGTGAAGGCGTCATGATTCAGCTAGAAGCATCATTATGTTAACTATTTTATCTGGGGTGGCAGCTACCAGATCTCGGACTTTTCGTAGAAGTCGAGAATTTGAGCAACAATAATTGCAAATTTAATCTTTACCAGTCGAGCGATCGCGACCAGAGTGCCGTTAACCTAGTTTTATCAGAAACGTCAAAGTTTAAATTACAGTTAAAATCTCAAATCTAAAAATCCAGATGATTGTGATTGAAACACCTCGCCTAATTTTGCGACATTTCACCCTAAATGATGTAGACGAGTTAGCAGCTATTTATGCTGATCCTATTGTTACGAAGTTCTACCCCAGACCATATACTCACGAACAAACACAGCAGCAGGTAGAAAGAATTATGAATATGTACAAAGAAAGGGGGTGGAGTTTGTGGGCAACCATCTATAAGGCTGATCATCAACTAATCGGTCGCTGTGGACTCATGCTCCAATTAGTAGATGAACAACAAGAAGTAGAAATTGGCTATTTATTAGCTAAAGAATACTGGGGACAAGGTTTAGCAACAGAAGCAGCTATTGCTTGTCGAAACTATGGTTTCCAAGAACTTGGTTTAAATCGTTTAATATCATTAATAGACCCTAGAAATATTGCATCTCAAAAGGTCGCCATCAAAAATGGCATGAAACATGAAAAAAATGCTCAAATGTGGGATAAAAGCGTGTGCGTCTATACGATACAGAAATAAGTAATAATATATTCTCGTACTTTTAGCAGATTTTGTGTAAAAAAATCAGAAATCTAGATTTTTTACTTATGAACAAGTGCAGTTATATAGTTATGTGCTGAAAATCTACATTTTATAGTTGAATTAAAGATTATTTATTTTAACAGAATAGGTGGGTTCCTTTGGCGTGGTGATTTCCTTAATTTAATTGATGAAGCAAAAAACAGCTTTACAACTCAGAAACTTGATTTACAACTCAGAAACTTGATTTACAACTCAGAAACTTGATTTACAACTCAGAAACTTGATTTACAACTTAAAAACTTGATTTACAACTCAAAAACTTGATTTACAACTCAAAAACTTGATTTACAACTCAAAAACTTGATTTAACTGATTCGGCGGAATTCCCCACCCGTCTCACGGTGGGGATGGTGTGCTGTGTCAATCAAGGGGGTTCAATACCCCTTTGATTGACAATTTCCGCACTAAGTCGCGCAAGACTTCTGTTTGATTTCTTTCGTTGACATACCTCCTCGTCCTACGTCCTTGTCTAGTTGAAAATGGATACGCCCCAATTTCAGCGAAGCAAGTTGGGGTACTTCACGTACGTCCCACAAGGCTAGCTACGACTGTAATTAACTCAGAAGGATCAACTGGTTTAGGTAAATGTAACTGGAAACCTGCCTGTATGGCTCGACGTCGATCTTCTGCTCTCGCATAGGCTGTTAATGCTGCTGCTGGTATTTTTCCTCCTTGTTCTTTTGAGCGCGATCGCAATTTGCGAACTAAGGAGTAACCGTCTTGTTGGGGCATTCCAATGTCACTAACTAAAACATCTGGTTTCCACTCCTCAACAGCTTCGAGTGCTGCTTGCGCTGAGGCTACTGCTAGCACGTCTGCTTGAGATTGTTTGAGTAAAGTAGTGAGATAGTCACGTGTATCAGCTTCATCATCTACGACTAGTACGCGTACACCTTCTAGAAGCGAGGGTGAGACAGCAAGACAATTTCCTACAGCTTCTTGACTATTAATTGTTGAGTCTTGAGTGTTGGGTATTGACTGTTGACCTTTAAGGAGTGGTAGTTTGACTGTAAATGTTGTACCTTGTTCTTTTCCCGGACTTGCTACATTAATACTACCGCCATGCATTTCTATTAAATGACGCACGATTGCTAAACCTAATCCCAAGCCACCGTGGGATCTGGTACTAGAACTATCTGCTTGTCGAAAACGATCAAATACATAAGGTAGAAATTCAGCACTGATACCAATACCAGTATCTTTCACTGTCATTTGGGCATAAGTAGTTTCAGAAGATGCGGATAGAGAAAGAGGCGGTGATGCTTGTAAAGAAGCGGTAATATTCAGACGGGATGAGGCAGAGAATCTATCAAATAAACTCCCCGTATTTTTATCTTCTCGTGTCTGTGTTTCTTCTTGTTTTACTAGAGATAATCCTACCTCTACTCTACCGCCAGCAGGTGTAAACTTGATGGCATTGGATAGTAAATTCCAGACGACTTGTTGTAAGCGTTCGCCATCACCAGAAACTAGTGCTGCCTGAGAATCAAATATAGTTTGGATATGAATATCTTTTGCTTGAGCGGCTAGATTTACTGTATCTAGAGCAGCCTCTATAATATTTATTAAGTTGCAAGTACGTACATTCAAACGTAACTTGCCTCTGATGATACGCGAGATATCTAGTAAGTCTTCTATTAACTGAGTTTGGGTTCTGGCGTTTCTCTCTATAGTTTCTAAGGCTTTAGTGATTTGAGTTTCGTTAAGTTGGCGAGAACGTAACAATTGTGACCATCCCAGAATGGCATTGAGAGGCGATCGCAACTCGTGGGACAAGATCGCTAAAAATTCATCTTTCATCCGGTTTGCTTCTTGCAACTGTTCGGTTTGTTGTTGCAAAGAAGTGATTAAACGCGCTCGTTCTATAGCGATCGCAATTTGATCGCAAACTGCTTGCATCATCCCAATTTCATTTTGGCTAAATCGCCAGCGACTGCGACTGCAAAAACACAGAGTACCTAATAATTGTCCTTGGGCGACTAATGGATAACCGTAATAAGTCTTAATACCAATTGCCCGCATGAGTTCTATTTTCGGATCAGTTGATTCTTGGACATTTTCAATAGAAATGGGACGGCGTTCTTGGGCAACAGTACCACACATCCCTTGACCAATCTCTAGCCATTTTGCTGCTTGAGCAGTTTCTTCATCAATTCCGTGCCAGGAAGCTAAATACATTACCTGGGAATTTTCAGTAACTAAAAAATTAAAGTAAACATCTAAACCAATTTGATCCGCCAGTTTCTGAAACAAACTTTCAATTAATGCCACAGGTTCTTTGCTAGAAAGTAGATCACTGGCTGTACCAAATAAAAGCTGTAGCCGTTTGTAACCCAAAGATAAAGCTTTTTCTACACGTTTGAGATTGGTAATATCTTGAAATGTTAATACACAAGTAGTTGGATAACCGTGCATCGCTGGTAGAGTATCAGCGTAAATTAGCAAAGAGCGGATACCTGCTGGTGTATGCCAGTCTAACTCTACTCCATCTAAGCGTTCACCACGCGCTACTCTGACTCCTGGTGCTTGTTCATTGTGAATGTGATTACCTGCGGCGTCAGTTGAATAATAAAGAGCTTGATAATCTGCGGCTGAATCTGCTTTGGGAAATTTACCACCAGCAACTTCGTCAGCAGCTTTATTGGCAAAAGTAACTCGCGCTGTTTCTGGTTCGATTAATAACAGAGGTGTGGGCATGAGATTGAGTAAGTCTTCCAACCATTTTTGTTGATTGCGGAGTGCTTCTTCTGCCTGCTTGCGAATTGTGATATCTTCAGCAAATGCCAAAATTTGATAAATTTCCCCCTTGTCATCCACGATTGGCACATATTTAATGAGTGTGGTCAATGTGCCATCTTCAGGAAAATTAATTGTGGTTTCTGTTGTTTGAGTCGTGCGCGTTTCAACTGCTTTAAACAGAATCGGGAGATAAAATTGTGTAATCTCAGTTGGAAAGATTTCTTCGTCAGTGCGTCCAATAACTTCCTCTTTCGCTTTACCAAGACGCTGCAAAGCTGCCGCATTGACAAATTGAAACCTCAGTTGGGCGTCATAAATGGCAAAAACATCTGGCATGTTATCAACCGCCAATCTAAATCGCTGTTCTGTTTGGAGTAGGGTTGCTTCTGCTTGCTTACGTTCGCTCAAATCTAGGATAAAGGCTACAGACTCTTGTTGTTTGTCTCCTACTAACGTATAACCTACTAAAACAGGTATGCGACTGCCATCACGCCGAATATATTCTTTTTCGTAGGGTATGCAAGCGCCTGTTGTTTGGGCTTCAGCAATACCTTGTGCATCCAAAGGCAAATACTCTGCTGGTGTAATCTCCCTCCAATTAATGCCACCTGTTTGTAAATCTTCCCGTGTGTAGCCAATCATGTGTAAAAATTTGTCATTGGCCTGGTTGATACCACCGTAAATATCACCATACAAAATGCCGATGACGTTTGAGTCTACAAAACTTCTGAGTTTTTCTGTATGTGCTTTTAGTGCTAATTTGGCGCGATCGCGTTGTTGACTGAGTTTTTGAATCGCTGCTGCATTTTCCCAAATTACAATCGCAAAAATTGTGATCAGAACAATTGCAAATAGGGAAATTGCAAATCCTGATTTATATTGTCCAGCTCTTTCTCCTTGCAGAATTAACCAGCCTGTGATTATAGGTAGAGCGATCGCAGCTATCAATAAACGACGTGCCAGCAAACCACCATCTGTCTGGCTGGTGATGACTTTCATTACTCCCCGTTCTGGTTGACTCCACAGAATACCCACACAAAGTGCAATCAACCCGATGGCTGTGTGTAGTGCCATTGGTGTGACATGAGGGAACATTCCGTAAAAAATCTTTACTTGATAGGCATAACCAATCAAAGCCAGTAAAACAATCAAAACTGCGATCAAAGTTATAACCTGAGCAAACCAATAACTACGATGGCTTTTTGGTTTCTCTAAAAGCTCTAAAGACCAACCTACCAGCAGAAAGCTCAGTGCTGTATTCACACCCATCCGTCCTGGCTGAGAAGTCAGTGGGGTGTTTGCTTCTTCGTAAAATAGCAACTGATCAATACCAAAATCCCAACCAAATAAATATTGAATTAATGTCAGTGACGCAATTGTCAAAACAGTAAAAGCACAGACTCGAGCAATAATTTTGAGACGAGGTGGTGGGGTAAACTTTGCGTCTAGGTATCTACCCGTCAAATTAGGGCGATCGCTCGAAGTTCTGTTTTCACCTCCCAATCTCCCCATCTGACTATCAACACGAACAGACAAAAACAGCGATAGACCTGATAGAAAAAAACACACAGCTGTGTTATCTTTCATAGTCACTGTGCTGAGATAAAAGCAGTTTTTTAAAAAGTCAATATCGAACCACCAGCCAAGCATGACTGAGCAGCCGATCACTATTGCGATTATGCTTCCAATTCGTGTAATCACTGAAGGTGAAAAGACTGAGTAAAAACCGTGCTGGTGTAAGCGGTTGACTTTTAGCATTGAAGGTGTTTTAACTGCGTTTATCGATTGCAGTAAGGCTATGAAACTGCGATTTGAATCGCAGGCGGGTTTGTTTGAACATTTAGGATCTCCCACTTCAACGTGAAGAGGTAAGGGATAAATAACCGTCTGTTTCCCCCTAATCTCCACAGAGAAGCATGAGTCTCCCCTCAAGCGGAAAGTATTGGATGTGGTGTTGAATGAAAGTTCTCTTTCTAATTGTATATTTCCAACGAGATGCACTACATTACTAATGTAATATGTGAATATATTGGATTTTTTTGAATCTATCTTTATACAGATTTTTTTAATTCAGCAAAAAATAGTAACTGCCTAGCTAGTAGTATTTGAGGAAAGGAAAACAGAGACATTACCTTGTAATGCGTTACTTATCACTTCCAGGAGATTAAGACCATGCTTAGATGCAGTCGAAAGAAAAGAACGAATATTG
>JAESGT010000100.1_pt1 | contig 23212 bp, 26 predicted proteins | sample 9266261 | NCBI WGS metagenome assembly JAESGT01 (sample SAMN15741584, study PRJNA653494) | algae metagenome | isolation source: Pelatocladus maniniholoensis HA4357-MV3 and co-occurring heterotrophs from... | place: USA: Maniniholo cave near Haena, Hawaii | collected 2009-07-28 | reverse complement strand
AACTCCTCTCTAGCTCTGCTATCCGTTCCCGCAGTGCTTGATTTTCTTGCTAAGCGCCTCTCTATTTTTTGATCTTTTTCTTCTGGACTCATCTTTGAACACTACCATCTTTCTTCCCTCATGGGAATATCTCTGACTTTCCTACCTGGGCAGTTACGTAATAATTTATTAATCGAACAGATTATTCAAATTCGGTTGCAATATCGGGTAAAGCTCCCAGATGCGATTTTTGCTTCTACTGCACTTCAAGTTGGAGCTACTTTAGTGACTGCCGATCAGGAATTAACAAAAGTCACAAGTTTGACAGTCGTAAACTGGTGATAACCTATTTTAATACCATTACTCCTACAGAGTATCACACTCTCCTCGAAACCCAAAAACGCGATCGCTTTCCTTATGAATGGGCAAGAAGGCAAAATAACCTGGGTATAACTTACAGTAACCACATTGGTGGAGAACAAGCCGATAATTTAGAAGCTGCCATTGATAGTTTTCAAGAAGCATTAAAAGAAAGCAAAATTCGCTAAAAATCCGAGCCTTCAATTACGTAAGGCGGTTCCCAATCTGGGTCATCCAAATAAGCCGTTGCTTCAGTTGCTTTACGTCTGCTTTCTTGGATTTCTTCATCGCGAATGGCTTGCGCGGACAAATCATCAATATCAATTGCACCCTCTGCAAGTAAATCTCCCAAATTATCGCTAGACGAGACAGAAGGACGTAGCACTATAGGTTTCGGCTGTGGTTCGTTCATAAATTATTGCCTGCTATTCAACATTGTCAATCATAAACAACTATAGGATTCCTATTTGATTTTTGTTGGCGTAGCCTGCGCTCTGCGCTTACAAAACTCAGTACACATCTAGCTTCCTTTTTTTCTTTCTTTCCCTATTGCCTATTGCCTATTGCCTATTGCCTGCCTCCACGAGTAAATTCATTAATCAAATCGGATTGCTATATCAGTAAAAGTAGATTAATTTTTCTCACTAAAGCGATAGTTATATTCAAGTCTAAAGAACTATTACTGCGAAAGTTACAGCAAACTAAATTGAAAGGATGAAAAATTAGACTGAAAACATTTTGACTATGGCAATTACCCTAGAAAATTTTTGCACGAAAACGGGTAAACCAATTATCATCGATGGCAAGCCAATTACGGAAAAAATAGAACATTGTTTGGCAGAATATTTCGCTCCTAATGCCACATTTAAACTAGGTACAGTGTATGCTGGGCTGACAAAAGAAGACGACTTAAAGAAATTTGTATCTGAAGGGCTGTCGCTTCAATTTGCAGCTGATGATCGCTTTTATTTTATGGATGAGCCGTTGCGAGAGCAAATATTTGATGCTCCCCATTTTGGTGCAGCTTATGGCTCAAATATGTTCACACCTTGCAAAAGTTTCTCGGAACGTAAGAATTTGCGTGTCTTGGTTGTAGATGCCAATACGGGAGAAAATGGTGGAGTCATGCCAAATGATAAGGCAATAAAATTAGTCGGTGACGGCGATGGAAAAATAGATGCAGCATTACATGCATCGTTAGGAAACAACGATGCAACTGCTTTTCAAACTCGTTTTGGTATAAAAGAACGACGTATTGGACTTGATGCCAAAAGCGCAACTATAAATACTTGGCAAATAGGAAAAGGAACATTTGCACCCCGCGATTTAAGTAAAGTAGGAAATGGATATGACTTAATTATTTCTACCGACCAACTCAAGGGAAGAAGAGGGGCAGAGGAGCGGGTAAATGGGAAAATTAGGGCTTCCTCTCTTCTGAAATCTGGTGAATATTTAATGACAATGGGTATTGGTAACAAAACTGATGCTTATTACGGAATCACTTCAACAGGCGCTCAATTTTGGAATTTGTTTCCACAGGGTGTAGAAGGGGATGTATTACCGCGATTACAACGACGGTTGGAAGAATTGAAGGATATAGCGAATGACCCCAGAAAAATTGCTCAAGATTATATTAATTCTATGGATAACCGATATAAATATCAGATAAAAATCGAAACAGAATCAGAAGAATTTATTGATTTTGAAAATCTGAATTTAGGAGAATTAGAAAAACTGCTTGACAGTGCATTTGAAAACAGCGACCAAGATGTAATATATCGTATCCTCAAATCAGATTTACAGGGACATTATCAATTATTAGAACATCCCAAAATTATAGATAAACTTCAACAATATTGGCGCGAACAGTACATGGATTGTGCAACAGGTAGGTTTATCAAATTTGACTCGGCGATGGCACAAACTTGCCATGATTTAGCTCCAAATGAAGTTTGTTACCCCAATTTCCCTGATGGTGCAGAAGTCATTGTTTATCGCGGCCCCACCGCCAACTCTAACACTATAGATGTTTACATCAACCGCCATTTACCAAGCGAGCCTCTTGACATTGGCACTATCAAGATGTCACCAAAAGGGCTAAAGCATTCGCTCAGTGACTGTGATGGCGATCGCATGGCAATTGCCCTTGCCTCGGAGTTCCCTCACACAGCAGCAGAGATTAAGGAAAAACAATTAGCTCCTAATCGCTATACCAAAATTATTAAACCCAACAAAAAAGCATACGTTGGTTCCTTTGAGCAAATAGCCTTAAATGCAATGGAAAACAAAATTGGTCAGGTAGCGAATTTATGCATGAAAGGTATTGCTCTTGAGAATGAATGTGTATCAATTCCATCCACAGAAGCTTGGTCTTTGATCAGGGATATCTCCTGTGCTGCGGTGATAATGCTTGCAGTAGAAAATGACCAAAAGAAAGTAATTAATTATCCAGATGATATTAGAAAAGAAATTGTAGAATTAGCAAAACTTTGTCAGTCAGAAATTGAAAATAAAACTGATATTAGCCAATATAATACACTTGCAGAATATAATTACAGCCGAAACAAAAGAAACTTACCTTTACTATCAGAAGATGATGTAGATAAATTTCTAGAAAAATCTCGGCAGTTTTATCACAATGTAGTTGGTGTTTTGGGAGGACAACTACAAATAGAAGTTGATAGGGGAAAAAGTGCTAATCGTTCTGATCCGGAAATTGTCAATGCCTGTAACTTTATCATTAAAAGCTTTGACATTGCCTTTTGGGTAGAAGAAAGGAAAGTAGATGAAGTATATGCTACTAGACCAATGAAAATTAAAGGTCATGGTGCTATCGACATGATGGCTAGAATGACCAACGAGGCATTTGCAGAAAATGCATTAGTCGCTCGTTCAACACAGCAATTTCAGGATTTTTTTCAGGGAGTGGAATTCACCTCTACGCAAAAAGATAGAGCAGCCCAGATAAAGAAAACCTATGACACATTAATGAATCGGGCAATAGAAATCAGTCAGGAAGTTAAAGAAGCACCTGGACTCAGAATCATAGCAACTAGTGTGAATGGTAATAAGTTAGAAATTGTTGGCTTGGCTGAATTTAAACATCCCAACGCTTTTGACAATAAAAAATTTGACATCATGATTGTTGAAAACAATAACCCATCAAATCAAGCCAAAAACAAGTGGATAGCACTTGCTCCTGTCCTTGATGAAAATGGTAATTCTGAAATTAAGCAAAATGGTAAACCTGTCCGTAAGTGTTTGGGGTATATTTCCTCAGAAAGCGCTAAAGAACATCAAACACAAATTAAGCAATATAAAGAACTCAGTAATCTAACCCCAGAAGTATTGCCAGGACTGATGCAAAGTCACGTCCGAGCCGCTTTTAAACAAGTCAGAGAATATGCAAACACCACTAGAGAAAGTATCCCTGACTCCCAAAAAGAAACATTTGCAGCTGCGGTGTGGCAGATTTCAACTGCGAATGATAGAGAACATGGCTTTAAGAAAACATCAGCCGTCTTCGCCATGTTTGGTTTGGAATTAGTAGAGCGATCGCACAAATTACAGTTTACTGAATTTGCAGTGGTGGGAACCCATAAACCCAGTAACGAGCATTTGGGGCGTAAGTGGGTGGGTGAGAAAGTGCGGTGTAACATTGAACAAGCTGCCGATCCTGCCAATCCAACTCAGAACAAACGCTGGTTAGTTGTTGAAGGTAAAAAGCTGGGAGTGTTCCGTAGCGAATCAGCCCAACTACCCATTGGTACTTATTTTGAAGCAGAAATTATCTCCCCACCAAGCGCCTCAGTTACGATCACCAGTACCCAAGGTAATCAGTTAAAAGTGGGTCAGTTGAAAAAGTACGCTTTTTCTAACCATGAGTGGAATGGGGAAGAAGGTATAGTAACAATTAACGTGTCTGGCAGTGGTAAATATATTACACCTATTGCTGAAATCAATGGCAAACCTTTGGGAGTAATTGATAAAGAATCCTTCAGCCTTTTAACTGCAAAGTTAAGTGGAAAAGGTAGAGCAGTCCAAGGATTTCAATTTCAAGCAACTCTAAAATCAGCACCAGCCACAATTGCCAACATCAAAGTAGATCCAGAAACAATTCGATATGCTGAAGTCTGGACGAAGGAACAACCGTTAGTTATAAATCAGAAACTGAGTTATTTAGACGAACTAAAATCGCTCCTCAAAGATAAGTGCAAACAGAAAAATAATGAAGGTCTACTGCATGACGATGAAGCATCATTAGGGGCGGTGCTAATGGGTAGCGAATACTATGAAACCTTGATGCAACAGAAGGGTAAAAATGCAGAATCCTTCAAAGCACTCTCCGAGGAAATTGATAAAAAGTTTGGCGTAGAAAGCTTTATAGGAGTTACTCACAAAGAAAATACTGAAGAATTGTACTTCTGCGTTACCGTCCCTACCGAGCGATGTCAACAAAAAACAGCAACCAGAATCAGTGATACTCTGACTTTCCCCTTAGAATATGACCAGTTAGAAAACGGACAGAGAACGAAGTTTATAGCAATTCCTTTGGACGAGATGCAAGAGCTAATTTCTCAGATCCAAACCAAGATGCAACTTCATCGGGATGTGTTAGTGGCTGCTAACTTGAGCATTTCCCAAGAAACACAAAATCAGAAGTTAAACGAAACAGCTGCTCCTTCCTTACCTAAAGATGTAGCGGCAGTTGAAGTCAAGCGCTCAAGATTGGAACAAAATTTAATTAATGCTAGTTTCGCTGCCATTCAAGCTAATTCTGCTAACCAAGAAGCTGTGCTACAAACTGCTCCCGTTGCCTCCAAATACGTTGCAATTTATCATACTCAAAGAGAAACTTTATCAATTCTTGATGATAATCAAGAAATTATTTATCAGGCTACTAAAAATCAGAAAGCATCTATCAACAAATTAACTCCTGAACTGCAACAATATTGGAATAGCCCAGCAACACAAATAAATCAGCAAAAATTTCATGGCTTGACAAACAGTGATTAAAACGCTACTGTTTTATACCTCGTTCGATTTTAGCAATGCTATAGACACCATCACTATTGTAGCGGTAGCTATTAAGAAATGATTCAATTCAATTTACTTTTAATTACAAACTAGCATTACAAATGACAAATATAGCTTTTTGTTAAAATAAGCTTCTATTGGTATTTAGGCTGAGATGATTCGTTTACTAAACTTGTAAATCAACATATAAACATTATAAAACCATGAAGAGCAAGATAGAAAAGCTACTACGTCAAGCATTGCTGAAAAATGGGAAAATGGAACATTCGCTATTTGAATATGAATTAAAAGAACATATTGATTATTGGTATAAAGGTTTGAAGAAAGACAAAGAAGAATTTGTATTTGTCGTGACGGAGAATAGAGGACATGTTGCAATGGTGTTGATAACGAAAGAGAAAGAAATTTATATCAATGAAGATGCCAGAGACAAACTAATGGAAATATGGAAGTATGTTTACAAAAAGAATATGGAACTTATGATTCCGATGATGGCAGATGATTTAGTCAATGGTATTCTTGCAGTAAATGGCGTTAAAACTGCATCATCAAATTTCAGCAATATATGGACTGGAGTGACTGGAAAATCAGATAAAATTGGTAAAATAGAAGCTAATTTACAAGCTTATCTGGATAAATATAAAGGTTTTTTACCTGATAAAAATTCAGATTAGCAACTTTATATTGTAATTCATCAGCTTGAGTTAATTGACGCACAATTTCCCTTCTTCTACTGCGCCTAATGGTTTAAGGGTGGCGATTTCGACATCTGTTAAGCCTTTAACACCTGTGATATTCATGTTTTCATAAGGGCGATCGCTAGCACCCATTCAGTTTCTAAAATCACAGTATCTGGGATAAAAATCGTTTGTGTCTGGAAAATTTCTAGACTTTTTTGATACTGAGCTTCGTCATCTTGAGTTAATAGACGCACAATTATGTTAGTATCAACTGCCACCATGCCATGATTCCTCTACACCTTGACGGATAGCATCATCCATATCATCTAAGGATTTTGGTGTGCCTTGATATTTTAAGCAACCTGCAACTTCATTTAATGTGGTTTCTGCAAAAGGTTTTTTAGGCTTCAGAAGAATTCCATCACCTGTATCAATTACAATCAACTCCTGACCAGCTTCCCAGCCATGAGATTTTCGTAATTGTTCGGGAATAATTACTTGTCCAGAGTTTGATATTTTTGTTATTTCCATGTGCGGGAAGTTTTGGTTGTCTGGTATTTTTAATTTTACATTTCCCCATCTTCCACTGCACCTAATGCTTTGAGGGTAGCAATTTCGGCATCTGTTAAGCCTTTAACACCTGTGATATTCATGTTTTCATAAGGGCGATCGCTTCTCAGAGTTTTTAAACACTCACCAGTTTCAATATCCCAAATTTTGATTGTTTCATCATGGCTACTACTACCAAGAGTTTGTCTACTAGGACTAAAGGCAACTGACCAAATTAAGGAGGTATGCCCTAAAAAAACTTTTAAACATTCACACGTATCAACATCCCATAGTCTTATTGTGGTATCTAGCCCTGCACTAGCCAAAGTTTTACCATCTGGACTGAAAGCAATTGCGAACACCCAATCGGTATGTCCTTGTAAAGTTTTTAAGCATTTTCCTGTATTAACATTCCATAGTTTCACTGTGTGGTCATCGCTACAACTTGCAAGTATTTGATCGTCCGGACTAAAAACGACTGTCCAAACCCGACTGGTATGTCCTTGTAAAGTTTTCACGCATTGACCTGTATGTATATCCCAAAGTTTTATAGTTTGATCTTCGCTGCTGCTAGCAAAAACGCAACCATCGGAGCTAAAGCTAACTGAGTGTACCCGACTATTGTGACCCAAAAAAGTTTTGAGGCATTCACATTTGTTAACATCCCAAAGCTTAATTGTATGGTCATCACTTGCACTAGCCAGAGTTTGATTATCTGGGCTAAAAGTAACTAAATTTACTAAATTTATGTGACCCTTAATACTTTTAAAGGATAGACCATTGTATATATTCCAGAGACATATTGTTTCATCATCTCCACTACTAGCAAGAATACAGTCATTCTGACTAAAGGTAATTGATTGCACCCGATTGGTGTGTCCCTGTAAAACGTGTACAACTTTCTCTGTATTAATATCCCAAATTTTTACCGTGTAGTCATCGTAACCACCAGCAACAGATTTACCATCTGGGCTAAAAGCAACCGACCAAACTCGATTAGTATACCCTTGCAAAGTTTTGAGGCATTGTCCTGTGTGAAAATCCCAAATTCTTACTGTTTGATCTTGACTGGTGCTAGCGAGTATCTGACCATCTGGACTAAAAGCTACTGACCGTATCCAATTGGTATGCCCTTGTAAAGTTCCCAAACATTTCCCTGTAAGAACATCCCAAAGCTTATTAGATCGCTAAACACACAAATAGATATTGCTAGTAGATATTTTTCCTCATCTGTTCCAACTTCTGTAATTCCATTTCTCCACTGGCGCAATTTTTCTGCCAACACCTCGTCGAGTTTATCTATATTATTTGTAAGCAAGGAGTAAACTACCTGCACGTCACCCTTACTGTCTGCGGTTGCTTGTAGTACCTGTTGTAAAAATTCGACATATGCATCTAATTTCTCTGTTTCCCCTTGTGTTTCAGGTGATTGGGGAATTTTTAGAACTTCTGCTATTTGGTTACTCAAATTTATCAACCGATTTGCCCTAGCCGCCGCTTTTTCACTTTTTCTTTGCGAAAACACCGCTGCTACAGTGTCCATAGCTTGCAATAAGCCAACATCAATTAAATCGTAATTTGCTGACAAAATCTGTGCTTCCTCACCACTGAGGCAATTTAGCAGGCTTTGAATCAGGATGAAATAGGCTTCTTGACGCTGTTCATTCATAAGTGCAGGCTAGTATCGGTTAATACTTCAAATATATGAAGATATTCAAAACCTTCAAGCCTAATTTCGTAAGAATACTTAAAAAATTTGTTGCTTAATCGATTGACCCTTTGCTCGATTGTATAGCGGCTCTCTCCGAATATTACTATCTTCAGACCTACAGCAAACAAGTCCGCAAGTCCGCGATAATTTTTGCTCTCATCAGTTTGCGATCGCATGTATTTTGAACTCTGTTTTCCCCAGAAAAACTCTCAAAAAATAAAAAATATTCGTAGTAAAAGTGATTCTAATGGCTAAGTATTTCAACTTACTTGTGTTATTGCATTTAAGTTGAAAAGCTTTTAGTGATCGCGTCTCACTCTCAAAGATTACTTGTATGTGATGGGGGTGTCACTGCGTAATTTGCAATAAGCTACATAAACTAAGGAGTCTTCACTCGCAACAAACAATATTCAGATACCATACCCTGACCCCGTTCCCTAGCCACTAGCGATCGCTGACCAGAAATTTTGGTGCAATGAAGGTTAATCAGACTCTCTGAGTTCCAGGTAACAATATTCCGCGCCAGCTTGCCTTGAGGACTTTTTGCCCACTGTAAAGTTTCTGCCTCAGCAACTGTCAGCAACCTTGGTTTTCCTGGCGTGTACCCACCAGCCAACCACACCGGAACAGACAATCCTGCCAAGATGCCAAACCCAATTGCCGCTACTAGCAACCCCATAGCTGGTAGCATTACCCTTAAACGACTTCGCTCTTTCGATTCGCAATGGGCAATCAGTCGGTCTATCATCCTGCGGATTTCCACTTCTTGACCAACGGTTGCGGTGCGCTTCGCCACCTCCAAGTGGTCGTGAATTGCCTCAGACCAACGTTGGAATAGGCGTTCTAACTCCGACGGCTTATCCTCCAGTAAAACCTGAAGTTGCCCGGTTGCCAGCATAACCAAAAATAAAGGGTCATTTGTCGAAAGTCCATGTTCAACTGCGATCGCCAGCACCCGCCTTTGAAAATCAGCGTCTTTACCTTCAAGTATGCGATAAAGAAAGCTTTCATTTTTGGCTTGCCGCAAACTACGCACCATAATCAATTCCTTTTTGCTGTTCAACTGCGGCGTTGTGAGTTTCTACAGTCACAATTGTCTCAATTTGTTTTTCAAGGGAATTTTCAAAGTATCTAGACACCTCTACTTCCTTTGAGTGCAAAATATCATTAAATTTGAGCGCGTCGGTATCTTTCAATTCATCTAATACAGAACCGTCCAAAGTTGCAGCAAGAATAGTGTGTCCGTCTTCAGAAGAACACAAAACAAAATAATCCTCTTCAACGTGAATTGTTACCTTCCCAAAAGGTGGTAGGATAAACTCGCTTATGTCTTCTGAATATTCGTCAATAATTCTGTCAATTAGGGCTTCTTGAATTTCCAATACCTCGGTTTTTTCTAAGTTTGTTGTTTCCTCTCCAACAGAAATTAAAACTTCTAAAGGCATGATAGGGATAGCTGATTCCACTTCCTCAAAAGATGTAGTTTCGTTTTGTTGTAGGTTAGCTTCTTGTAATTCCTCTAAGGAAGAACGCAATAGCAAATCCCTCAATACATTCAAGTTAGGAATACTTGTACTAAAGTCGTGCAATAAACTTGTGTCAATTTTCACAGGTTGACTTCCATCTGAAAAGTTATTGTCATCACCAAAACTTTCACTTTTGAATACAACAGACTCAGACAAATTTAAAGCTTGGTCATGACGCAACTGCAAAATTGCACTCACATATTCTGGGCTAAATACACAGTCAAAAATTTCACTTTGGGTGGTGTATGCCAAACTGGGTTCTAAACTTTTGTAGGATGACAAACTCCATTGTCCCTCAATATTAATATGACCACAGATAAAGAAATCTCCTGATTCATGAGCGAGGAACCACTCTTTCTCAATTCCTAATTTCAGTAGTTCTGGGTCTTCTGTAGCAAGGATGTACAGCCGTCCCATGTATTTATCTTCACCACTTTTTGTGACATCGCAGTTAAAAGCGGTACCTGTAGAATACAAGGTGTGAAATTCGTAGGACATGGCGCTATCCCCCAACACCAGCTTGGAGTTTGACAGCATCTTTCTTTTTCGGTTGCTGGTCTTTTGCCCACAGCTGAGTATTCTCGATCGCACAGTGGGAGTCTTCTAAAAAAGTAGACAGTCGCTGTTGTGACATTATGGGCATGGTTTCCTCAATATCGGGAGCATCAAACCGGAATTTTTTCGAGTCGATAAAGTACCTGTCTCCCGGATATAACAAAGGAAAGTCAGCTATTTGCAGTATATTTTTGTACTTTTTCTGCAAATCTTGATAAGTAGCATCATTCTCTAAAAAACTCCAATCATCTGTTTTACCAAGATTTCTCACGAAGACGTGGAGCATTTTATCTTTGTGTAAATTCATTGATTGATAAAACAAGTCGATGGATTCAAAACCCCCATCGCAGACAAACCACTTACAAATATCTACGCCATATTTGTCAGCAACTTCTAGCAATCGTCCCTTTTTAATCCAGTTATTTACTAGGGGAAATACATTGGCAGGAAGATTAACAATAACGGGTTTATTCCTTGCTAATTCAAAAATTATGTCAGCCCTGTCTCCCTTATTAACAGCTTCGCTAAACTCTGCATCAACAGCATAGTCGTAGAAGCGCTTGACATCTTGGTTGGTCATATCTGCATCAACCAAAGCGTGTTCCAATTTTTTGTCAATTGCATACTGCACCATGACGCGAGTAAACAGCGACTTGCCAACGCCACCTTTTTCACCATCGATTAAATGTATCCTTGCCATATTTAGGCGCATCTCCTAATTAAAAGTTTCGCTATCTGTGGTAATTCCTGCCAAATTCCATGTATTGAGGTCAAAATCATTTAAATTGTCCAATTCCAGTGCGCTATCGGCATTACTTGACTCGGCTTGAGCGCTTTGGAAAAATAGTGGTATTTGAAAGGCACTGCACAACACGTTGCCCACACGCGCTGGATCTACATTCAGTGCTGTACAGGCATATTTGAGTTGATTGACAAAAGCAGTAGCTGAATCTAAAAGTATCAATTCCAAACTTTCACGAGAGCAACTACCCTGACTATGCAGTGCCAGGGGCATGTAGTAGGCTGTAAGGGCAGCCATGATCATCGCTGTCTTGTCTTGGGATGGGTGCAAATCTTGGTTCTGAATATAAGTCAGCATCTTTGCTTTGTCCGAACTCAGATTTGGTTGGTAGCGCCAAACAAAATCTTTTTTTCTCTCACCCATGTGATGCGATCGCCTCCGTTCCCTGCAATCTGGCACTCATCCTCACCTTGGCTCCGTGGTATACAGATAATGCCCACACATCAGCTAGGCGGTTTCCCAAAAACTGCTCGTTCAGAGTCGGCGGAATCTCTACGCCACCGTGCCAGATAATTGGAGTTGCTGGAAACACGGTATCTAGTTCTTGGCGCAAGTAGTCAGCCGTACCACCACAGATAATCGCTTCGTCTAATTCGTTTTTGGGCGGTAGTGATTCTTTGAGCCAGTTGGTAAGGGCAATGACGTACTCTGTCCTGGAGTCACACACCGCAGAGATAATTTTCTCGATCTCGCCAGAGCGAATGTCGCTTCCACTGGAAAGGTTGTGAAAGTGCTGGGGTTTTGGATCGTCACCAGCAGCAATCATCGCTCTAATTAGCTGCTCACTCTCTAATCCTGATGTGCGCTCTATCACCAAATCAACCATTCTCGCCATGCCCAGGTTAGCTGTTTTGCCCCTGTCTAAAATGCCGCGTCGGGATATCAAAACCGAGGCGTTGCGATATCCCACCATTACCAAGGCAAGGACTTTACGCTTGATTGCCTCACCCGTATTTTTGCAGTACATCGCATAGATACCGCCGCCCTCTGGAAGACACTCGTAACCAACCAAGTTAGCGATCGCAATACCTGTCGGTGTGTCAAATTCAGCTAGAGCATCCTTTAACATCGGTTTTAGTAACGCTGAATCTTCAAATTCTCCTGGTGGTAATAGCAGTGCCAGAGATAAATAGAAGGAGTCAGGCAACTTAAATTTCTGCTTGATTACCCACACAGCCGCCAGCGTTTTATACACTGCTAATTCGTATTTTCGCGGTTTTAGCCTTGGTATGGCGCTGTAGGTACTTCGTGCCAAATATCCCACTGCCCGATAATCTTCACCTACTCCCACCCAAGCGGTATTCTCTGGATAGGCGTTGCCCAAGTTGCGGGTTTTATCTGTGAGGGAAGCATGAGGAGCCTCGATCACAGCAGGCTCCATCCAAAAAACTGTTGGCTTGCCGCCTTTAATTTGTACAATTCCCTTTGTCCCGCTTCCCCCAAAGTCGAGTGTCAGGGTAACTTCGGGATAAGCATCTTTATTTAGTCTGCCCATTTATACTCAGGTCAATTTTTTCTGTTGGCGTTGGTTCCAAGTTATCAAGCAGCAACAGCCAAGGGAATATATCAATAGTGATTTTTTGTCGTATCGCTTTAGACGTATATCTTACACAAGGGATTTGGTAGGGATGTGGTAGGGTTGAAAACACTGATTGCGTTAAATTTCCCTACCTTTTCCCTGCTGTTCCTTTGCGTTGCTTGCAGGCGATGGAGTTCTTCTGGTGGCGTGTCGGTGGTGGAGCAAGCAGTGGTGGTATCCGTATTTCTTGCTTCGGAGTGTCTTGCGGATAATGGTTGCGCCCCCGGATAATTATCAAATCCTTCAGACGACCAGTAATAAAGAGTTCGCCTTCATACAAAAATCCCAAGTCGCCTGTACGCAAAAATGGTCCTTCAATAAATTATTGTTATTACTTGCTTCACTTTTATACTTATATTTTATATGTATTTATGTAACTCAGACGATTAATAAACATCAGCCTGAGTTAATTATTCTTATTCTTAAATTTCGTAAATATTTAATATATTTTTTCAACAAAATCAAAAATTTAAAAATTATTTTATTTGAAGTATGGGCAAGTTTGACGGACAGTCTTTTGACATGGATCGCTGCTTCACGCATGATCCGAAGATTATAGATAGATATACTTTTGCTCATTAGCTTATCAATTGAAGAACCGAGAAAGTTAAATGAGCCTACGTCTTACCCTTATTGAACCTTGATATATGTAAATCGAGGAGCTTGACTTTTTTTCCCACCTTGGTATTGTAATAATGATTATCGTTATACTTCTTCGGCAGTACTTCAACAAATTTTTTGGTGAATAAACCTTAAGTAGTTTGACAAGCAAACTTTAGCTGGGTTTTTAAACTCAGCAAAGTCAGATTGGTTTACTGCTTTTCCATACTGCATCAGCAGAAATTGGAGTTATTTGTGTTGAAAACGCAAGTAATACCTTTTTGTTGTTGTAGTGTGCAATGTGGTGTGGAGGAAAATTTTGAAACAAAGAAAGTTGGTTTATTTAGGAATTTTAGGAGCTATTTGTCTGCTAGGAACTCAGCCTGTAAAAGCACAGGGAGAGGAAAAGTTGACTAAAGAGGGTATTTCCAGCACAAAGATTCTGCAACTCAGTGATATTCAGATTCCCTACACCAGTGTTAAAGACTGGCTAGCACAGGATCAACAACAGAGTGAAGTCATACAAGTAACAGGGGTGCGCCTTTCTTCAACAACTAATGGTTTAGAAATCATTTTAGAAACTCCTGCTTCTGACAAGCTGCAAACTACAACCAAAAGTGAGGGGAATAACTTTATCGCAGATATTTCTAACACTCAACTGCGGCTAGCAACAGGCGACTCCTTTCGCCAAGAAAAACCAGCTACCGGAATTACAGAAGTAACGATAAGGAACCTAGATGCCAATACTATCCGAGTAACAGTCATAGGTGAAGCAAGCATACCAAAAGTTGAACTGTTTGACAGCAATGAAGGTTTGGTTTTCGGTATTATACCAGCTACATCCTCCACACCTCAACAGCAGCCACCAAAAATACCAGACACGGTTAAGCCTGAGAGTGAAACTCCACCAACACAGCAAGATAAACCTAGTAGTGAAACACCACCAGAACAACCATCTGCTCAGGACGATCAACCCATTGAACTGGTGGTAACAGGTGAACAGGAAGGTGAATACAGTGTACAAAATGCTCCCAGTTCTACAAAGATTGATGCATCTTTACGCGACATTCCCCAATCCATTCAAGTTGTTCCTCGGCAGGTATTAGAGGATAGACAAGTCACACGTTTAGACGAATTCACAGATAACTTACATCTTGCACCAATAAAATTTGATGTGTTTTAATTACTCAGTATTAAGCTAAAATCCTTGATTTAGCGATAAAAGCCAATAAAAATAAGGTAGCTTTATGGGGTATATTTTTAGTTTATCTGGGTTTATACGGATAGGTGCAAGATATGAGATAACGTTAGTGGTGTACAACGGATATTTGGCTTTGGTACTGCATCAGGCTACAATATTCGTGGTTTGTTTGCAGGGTATGAAAACCTCCGCAACGGTTTCCGGGATCAGGGAAATCAGCGTGATATTGCTAATGTTGAGCGAGTAGAAATTCTCAAAGGCCCGTCATCAGTTCTTTATGGTGGTGGTAGCTCTTTTTCCTTGAGTGGGCTAGTTAACACAGTGACGAAAAAGCCGCTTGACAGTCCCTTTTACCAAGGTCAGTTGACCATCGGGAGTTTCGATTTTTACCGTCCAACTATTGATATCACTGGGCCATTGTTAAGCGATCGCTCGGCTTTATACCGCTTAAATGTCGCTTATGAAAATAGTAACAGCTATCGTGATTTTGTCTCTAGGGAAAACTTTTTCATTGCTCCCGTTTTGACTTTGCAACTGAGTCCACGTACAACTTTCACCACTGAATTTGAATATCTCGACTATAGTTATATTTTTGACAAAGGTTTACCTTTAGATCCCGTATCTTTACAACTGCCAGTTAACAGGTTTATTGGCGAACCCAATCTCGATCCCACTACCGGAAATGTTGCTTCAATTACTGGTAATTTTGAACATCAATTTAGTGAAAATTGGAAATTTAGACAGGGGTTAAATGCAACTATTAATAATACTGAAGTTGGTAATGCTCGGATATATTCAATATCTTTACAAGATGATGGTCGTACACTAGATAGAACATCTTCTGTAGGAGCGCAGAAAACAGAAAATTACTCCTCGCAAACTGAAATTTCGGGAAAATTTAATACAGGTTCTTTACGTCACAATGTTTTATTTGGCGTAGAATTAGCTCGATTTAAATATGGCTATGATGTTTTTGAAGCTCCTTTAGCTCCTATTGATATTTTTAACCCAGTGTATGGTGCAAGACCAGGAGAATTTACTCTCAGTTTTGCTGGTGAGCAAGGTGGAGACAATATTGGCATTTATGTCCAAGATTTAATAGAAATTTTGCCTAATCTCAAAATTTTGGCAGGCGGTCGTTTTGATGTGGTTGACTCTTTCTTTAAAGACCGTCCAACTAATACAGTAGTAAATGAGCAAACAGACAGCAGATTTTCGCCACGAGTAGGAATAGTTTATCAGCCAAGTCAGTCTACATCTGTTTATTTCAATTGGACTAATGCTTTCGTTCCCCAAATCTTTAGTAGAAGCCGGACAAATGAACAATTCAAACCAGAAATTGGCGAACAGTTTGAAGTAGGAATTAAGCAAGATTTTTTTGATAGTCGGGTGTCAGCAACTTTGGCATTGTATCAAATTACTCGTCAGAATGTTTTAACACCAGATCCAGTTGATAGAAATTTCAGCATCCAAACCGGCGAACAAAGAAGCCGTGGTATTGAACTAGATATTACTGGGGAAATATTACCAGGTTGGAAGGTAATTACTAGCTATGCCTATATAGATACTGCTGTTACAGAAGACAATGAGATTCCCATCGGAAACCGACCAGCAGGTGTACCGGAACACAGCGCTAGTTTGTGGTCTACTTATGAAATTCAAAATGGTAATTTGCAAGGTTTAGGTTTTGGCTTGGGGTTAGTATATGCAGCAGAACGTGAGGTATCTTTACCCAATACATTCACAGTTCCCTCATATCTAAGAACTGACGCATCTGTTTTTTATCGTCGGAGTAATTATAGAGTTGGTCTAAATATCAAGAATCTCTTTGACGTTAAATATTACGAAGTAGATGGTTTTAGTCTTCTCCCCGCAGCACCATTGACGGTATTAGGTACATTTGCAGTGGAGTTTTAGTCATGACAAAAATTGTATTTTGTATTTGGCGATTGCAAGGCGAATTTTATGGCACTTTGAAATTGGCGAAAACTCTAAAATCTCTTGGTCATGAAGTGCTTTATTTGGGGATACCAGATTCTGAAGAAAATGCTCAAAATCATGGTTTTACTTTTCTACCTATTCTCGAAAGATGGTTCCCAAAAGGTTTTATGCGAAAAGTCGATGATAATCATCTTAAAACTAGTGGGCTTAAGCTGATCTTAGAGCAAATTAAATATATCAAGTATTTTAAGTCTATGATTAATTCTTTCCTAACAGGAGAGAACCGCGAAGTACATACTTTGCTCAAACAGACTCATCCCGATTTACTTTTGATTAGTACATCCTCCCCTTTGTTCTCAACTTTACTGGCTTTAATAGCTTATGAATGCCAAATTACAAGCATTTATTTAACGGATATGTTTACGGCGCTACCACCACTTAATTCCAATCGACAAATAAAATTTTCTCCTCAGTTCTGGATACAACAATTTAAATTAGCATTCAGTTGGTTAATTGGTATCGATATAAATATTAAAAATATTATCAAGAAAATTGCTATCAAGAGTAAAGTCCCTCTGGAATTGCTAGATTTTCAACAGGTGATTCCTTTAAAATTACCACATTTATTTTTATGCCCTGGAGAATTAGATTTTCCGGAAACTGTAAGACCAGGATGTTATTATGCAGAAGCTTCTATAGATTTAGAAAGACAACAACCTGATTTTAATTGGTCAAAAATCAAGCAAAATAAAGCTCTAATTTATTGTGCTTTAGGAACTACGGTAGGAGCTGTAGAAACTTTAACTGTAGCTAAAGCCAAACAATTTATGCAAAGCGTCATTGATGCTATCTCCAAAAAACCTAAATATCAATTAGTGGTTTCGGTGAGCGATTATCTTTGTGTTCAAGATTTTACTTTTATTCCTGATGATGTCATCATAGTTAACAAAGCACCACAATTAGCACTTCTGGAACGAGCTTGTTTAGCAATTATAGCTGGAGGAATACATACTATTAAAGAATGCATATTTTCAGGAACACCAATGATAGTATTTCCGTAAGGATTCAGGTAGAGGGGTATTGACAAAAGGGACAATTAGATAGAGTATCGCTTCCATGAACAAAAACCTGCCACCAGAACAAGACAGAGAAAGACTAAACCAGTTGCCGAAGGAAGAACTGGTAGAAATCATCATCAGGCAGGCGATCGTTATCGAACAATTACACAAAGCAATCGCAGAACTAAAACAAGAAATAGAGAAATTACTCCTCAGTAGAAACTTAGATAGCAAAACCTCATCAAAACCACCATCAAGCGACCTACTCAAAAAGCCGGAAACGCAGAAAGAAGAAAAACCAGCAGTAGAAGAAAAACCATTACGCCGCCCAGGGGGGCAGCCAGGACATACAGGAAAAACCCGAAAGGGATTTGGTCGAGTAGATAGATATGAAATATTGCGACCAGACCAATGTTCATGCTGTGGGCGCACCAAATTTATGGACTCCCCAGTGCGAGTGGAAACACAGCTGGTAGCACAGCTTGTAAGTACCTATGCAAAATTAATTAGACATTTTTTATTCTGTATCCTTGATTTGCCAAACCAAAGAGGCAAACGAGATATATAAATAATTTTGCTTAACTACTTAGAACGTCCGATTGAAATCGTCGAGTATCAAAGACAAACCTGTCAATGTCAACATTGTGGGGCAACAGAGACTGCAAACTGGCCAGTAGAGATGATACCAGGGCAAGACTTAGGAGTATCCCTGCAATCATTTTTAGTATGGATGGGAAATTACGGTCATCTGCCCTATGAAAAGCAGCAAGAAATGTTGTGGGAACTCGGACAAATCGAAATTGGAGTCGGTACACTCGTGGCTACGAATGAGCGGGTAGAAACAGCAATCACCAAGAGTGTGAACCAATTACAAGAATGGGTAAAACTTGGACAGCCAAACATTCATATCGACGAAACCCCTTGGGCAGTCAAAGGTATCAAAGAATGGTTGTGGGTGATTACCAATCCCCAATTCTGTTTATTCCATGCTGGTGATACTCGCTCCCGTGCCGAGTTAGAAGCTATCTTGGGCAGTAAATATCGTGGTGTGATCAGTAGCGATGATTTTAGTGTCTACAATGGCTACGATGTTGCGGCTCAACAAAAATGCTTGGCGCATTTGCGTCGCCACTTCAAAAAACTGATTCAACTACCAGGTCTTCACAACAAAGCCATTGGTGAGACGTTTATCAACTTAATTGATGAGGTGTTCCAAAATTATCGTCAATGGCAACAAGGAGGCGACGATGCCAGTTACAACGATTGGGCAACTCAATTCAAATCCACGCTGCGATCCACTCTTCATCAATGGTTTGAGTTAGCTGGTGGTAGTGCCAAGAAACTGCTGCGGTCTTTGCGAGATAAAGCCGAACAGTGGTGGTACTTTCTTGACCACCCGCAAGTTCCTCCTGACAATAATTTGGCAGAACGTTCTCTGCGCTTGGCTGTTACCAAGCGTAAAGTTAGTGGCGGCTCTCGGTCTATGCAACGTTTTCAAGATACTGCCAATTTGTTAACTGTAGTTCAAACTTGTCGTCGCCAAGGTCGGTCTGTGATTCATTTTTTTGAGCAAGCTCTCCAGGCTCAAGTTCATCCTTCTCAATTTGCTCCGTCTTTGATTCCACAATCTTCGACCTGAATCCTTACGTATTTCCCATTTGTGCTGATCAACCGGAAAATGCTAGAAGGATTCAATATCATGGATTAGGATTGGTGGGTGATATTCAAGATGTAACAGTCCAGAAAATAACTAATTTCATTGAAACAATAGAAAGTAATTCTTCATGGCAGCAGCAAGTAGAAGCATGGGGTAAAAAGTTTAGAAAAATCGAAAATTCTGGACTTTCTGTCAAAATCATTTCCCAAATCTTAGCTACTGCAAAATCAATTAATTAAATTGTTTGTTAAAGTTTTATTTTTTATAAAAAATTAGATATATTTTTCCAAATTAATTCAACAATTTTTATTCAAAATGTGAGAATAATTAAAGTGAATTTAAGTATTTCTAGATTGAAAATCTGCGAAATCAAGTGGTGGCACTGGTTGTCGAATCTATTACTGGTGCAGATATTGGCTGCTTGTAGCCAAGTTTCTTCACATCCACCAGCTACTAAAGTTAGCAGTGAATCCAAAGATGAGATAGTGCTGGCTTTTTCATGGGAGGATTTTGACGACAAGGGGTTCGACCCAACTATGGGTTGGAATTATTACGGCCCTCCACTTTTTCAAAGTACACTACTGCGCCGTAACGAAAATCTAGAACTGGTAAATGACCTTGCCCAAAACTACACCATTAGTAGCGATCGCAAAATCTGGAAATTCAAAATCCGTCAAGATGTCCGTTTCTCGGATGGTCAACCCCTCACAGCCGAAGATGTTGCCTATACATTCAACCAAACTAAAGAAAGTGGCGGCTTGGTAGATTTGTCTGTGTTAGACAAAGCAGTTGTCACAGGAAATTACGAAGTTGAATTACACCTCAAACAGCCTCGGATTACCTTTATAAATCAAATAGCCAGCTTGGGAATTGTACCAAAACACGCCCATAACAAAAACTACTTCCGCAATCCGATTGGTTCTGGCCCCTATCGCTTAGTGCAATGGAATCCTGGCGAACAGATTATTGCTGAAGCCAACCCTTACTACTACGGAACGCCACCAAATATTAAACGGTTGGTAATTCTTTTAACTCTCGAAGATGCAAGCTTGGCTGCTGCGAAGGCGGGTAGAGTTGATGTGGCGCGTATACCCCCATCGCTTGCTATTCAGCAGATACCTGGCATGAATTTATACGCCCACAGAAGCGATGGTCATGCAGGATTGATGCTTCCTTATATCCCTAATACAGGCAAGAAAACATCTCAAGGATACCCCATTGGCAATGACGTAACCGCAGATCCGGCAATTCGTCAAGCCATTAACTATGCTATCAATCGACAGGTTTTGGTTGATGCTATTCTTGAAGGCTATGGTTCTCCTGCCTATACTCCAGTCAGTGGTATGCCTTGGGAAGAAGCTAAAGCTAAAATCCAAGATGCCGATGCTAACAAAGCTAAACAGATTCTTGCCGTAGATGGCTGGCTGGATAAGAACGGGGACGGCATTTTAGAAAAAAAAGGATTAAAAGCCGAATTTAGCATTCTCTACCCTGCTAAAGATAGCCAGCGCCAAGGACTAGCATTAGCTGTGGCGCAAATGCTTAAACCAATTGGCATTCAAGTCAATGTAGAAGGCAGAAGTTGGAAAGAGATTGAACGCCGATTGCATAGCGATGTAGTTCTCTACGTACTAGGCACTTACGATCCACTTATCCTATACAATCTTTACCATAGTTCAGTTGCCCAAGGAAATTGGCAAAATCCTGATAGTAAAGTTGACGCAGTAATCACATGGCTGATTGATGTGTTCCTAAGTTTACCTCATATTGTGCTAATTATCCTGATTGCCTTTGCACTTGGTGGCGGGGTTCCAGGCTTGTTGATTTCCGTCAGTGTCACCCACTGGATGGGTTTGGCTCGACTTTTACGGGCTGAGGTACTGCAAATTAAAAACTCAGACTATGTACAGCTTTCCTACAAACTAGGACATTCTTCCCTGTGGATTGCTCGTCATCATCTGTTGCCTCATTTGATACCTCAGTTCATGGTGGGACTAGTATTGCTATTTCCCCATGTGATTTTACATGAAGCCGGTCTGACCTTTCTGGGGTTGGGTTTACCACCGGAAATGCCAGCAATTGGCGTGATTTTAAGTGAGGCTATGCGTTATCTGTCGGCTGGTTACTGGTGGTTGGGAGTTTTACCAGGAGTCGCTTTGCTAATGGCTGTGAAGCTGTTTGATATTTTGGGTGCTAGTTTGCGATCGCTACTTGACCCGAAAACAAGCCAAGAATAACACTACAAGGAGCGTTCAGAATGCTTTGTGTACAAAATCTGAGTGTCACCTTTACAATGTATGACCAGGGTTTAAGTCAAAAACAGACTACTGCGATCGCTGATTTGGATCTGAAGGTTAATGCTGGTGAAGTTGTGGCTGTTGTTGGTTCTAGTGGCTCTGGTAAAAGCCTTTTAGCACACGCAATTCTCGGTATTCTACCCAAAAATGCCCAGGTAACAGGTAAGATAACTTACAACAATGAGCATCTTACTTATAAGCGTCAAATCGAATTGCGGGGAAAAGAGATAGTACTAATTCCGCAATCTGTTAGTTATCTTGATCCCTTAATGAGTGTGGGTAAGCAACTAAATCGGATTGCACGTCTGAGGGGATTATCGACAAATGCATCTCAACAAATTATTGACCAAGTTTTAGCACGTTATAAACTTGCTTCCTCAGTCAAGCATCTGTTTCCGTTTCAACTTTCAGGTGGGATGGCTAGGCGAATTTTAGTAGCAATGGCTGTGATTGGGCAAGCTAATTTAGTCATTGCTGATGAACCAACTCCGGGGTTGCATCCAGAGGTGGTAGTGGAAACTCTCAATCACCTCCGGGAACTTGCCGATGAGGGTAAGGGTGTATTGTTAATTACCCATGAACTAGAAGCCGCATTACAAATAGCAGATAAAGTCGCTGTTTTTTACGCAGGTACAACTGTGGAGATAGCTGCTAAAACTGATTTTACTCATGGAGGAAAAGCATTACGTCATCCTTATACTCAAGCACTCTGGCGTTCTTTGCCGCAGAATGAATTTATTCCTGTATCGGGTACACAACCAAATCCTGATTCCCTTCCCCTTGGTTGCTTGTTTGCCGAACGATGTCCAATAGCTACTACAGATTGTTTAACTCATCGTCCACCCTTACGAGAAGTCTGCAATGGTTTAGTGAGGTGTATTCATGCTTAGAGGCGAAAATTTATCTTTCCGCTACAGGCAAAACCAACCTTGGATACTGCGGGATTTTAACATAGAAATAAATCCTGGCGAAATCGTGGGTTTGAGTGGAACTAGCGGTTTGGGAAAAACAACTCTGGGTAAAATCCTGGCTGGGTATCTCCTAACGATGGAAGGCTCTGTCATTATAGATAATCAGCCTTTACCAATGCGGGGTTATTGTCCGGTGCAAATGATTTTCCAGAATCCTGAGTTGGCTATGAATCCTCGTTGGCGGATTAGCAAAATTTTAAAAGAAGGGCAAATGCCTTCTGGGGAATTACTCCAAGCTTTAAATATCAATCAAAACTGGCTGAATCGCTGGCCTCATGAGTTAAGCGGAGGCGAACTCCAGCGCATAGCTGTTGCTCGCTCGTTAGGAAGGCTTACTCGTTACTTAATCGCTGACGAGATGACGGCAATGCTAGATGCTAATACTCAAGCTTTGATTTGGAAAGCTGTTATCGATTACGCTCGTAAAACTGAGATAGGTATTTTAGTTATCAGTCATGACTTTTGGCTGCTCAAGCGTTTATGCGATCGCATGATTAACTTGCATCAGCAAGCAAATGGCATTTAGGATCGTATTTATACTTAAAAGCACTTAAGCTCGCCCAAATCCGTGACCCCGCGTTCTAGGGCAAGCGCATCTTAATTTTAAAAAATCAAAATTATTACTTACGTAATTTCCACATGCAAAAATTTTAGTCAGAGAACTATATGAATTTTTTAACATTGAAAATAAATTAATAATTAAAACAAA
>JAESGT010000099.1_pt1 | contig 23292 bp, 10 predicted proteins | sample 9266261 | NCBI WGS metagenome assembly JAESGT01 (sample SAMN15741584, study PRJNA653494) | algae metagenome | isolation source: Pelatocladus maniniholoensis HA4357-MV3 and co-occurring heterotrophs from... | place: USA: Maniniholo cave near Haena, Hawaii | collected 2009-07-28 | reverse complement strand
AGAAAAATCGACCCTTGGGGTTATATTGCGATGGTTCTTACTCAGGCTCGTAGAGGTATAAAACATCCTCCTATTTCTGTTTCTCTCTAATCTCTTTTTACCGGGGGAGAGTGAAAAACTACATCTTGTAGTGTCTGTGTTGGTCTCTCTTGATTCAAAGCTACATACAACTCTAACGGTTGCTGTTTACCAGTTAGTATGTTTGCCAAAGTTTCTCCACACTGCTTGACAACATCTACTACTTCGGGTGTATCAGCACGGACTTTTACTTCTTCTAAAAAAATATTAATATCTGTTGAAAATGGCACAAAGTTGGTAAATAGTTCCCGATCTTGCTGTAGTTGACCTTGCTCTACAAGTATGTTCAGCCAACGACACAATAATTGGCGGTAGCGAGGAATAATTTGACATTGCTCAAACAACTCCTCTATGGAATACCGTTTGTTTGGATTGCCAAAAGCACCTAAATCCTTTAGAGCAAGATTCATGTAAGCAGTGCATAAATCCTCTAAGTATTGTTTGTTCGCTAAATATAATTGCTCGTCAAATTCCTTAGCTCCTACAACAGCTTGAGTCTGACCAGCCTTAACCAAAGATTTCCACAGCAGGGAATTGAGAAGCTTGTTGGTCTGTCTTGCATCCTTTGTTACGTGTACCAAGGAAGCCTGTGGTTCAATCCAGTAACGCTGACGCTCAAAAGGATAAGTAGGTAAGGGTATGCGATGACGCTTTTCATTTGTGTAAAAACCAGACCAGTCAATTTCAACTCCTACTAACCAAAGCTTACCCAAGCTATTGAGTAAAAATGCGACATCTGATTGTTGCTCTTGCGGATGCCGGATAGAAGTCAGTGCTATCAACTCCTCTGCTTGATGTTGTTTAGCCAAACTACTTAGCGTCCGTCCTGGACCAACTTCCAACAGTACACGCTGTGGCTGAAGGAGCAACTCACTAACGCCTTGAGAGAAGCGCACTGGCTGTTTTGAATGCTTAGCCCAATAGTTGGGGTCTTTCGCTTGCTCTGGGGTAATCCAAGTTCCGCTGAGATTGGAAACAAAAGGAATTTTCGGGGGATTGAGTTTTACAAGTTGTAACGACCGGGTAAAAGTCTCAATGATGGGTGACATCATTTGAGAATGAAAGGCATGGGAGGTATGCAAGCGCCTACAACTGACACCTGCTGATTGTAATTCCTGTTGCAATTGGTCTATTGCTGATTCCAAACCGGATACAACACAAGCAGAAGGTGCATTAATTGCCGCAACAGAAAGGTTTTCATCAAGACAAGATTGTATTGCCTCAAAAGAAAGTGCAACCGAAAGCATAGCACCAGATGGCATCTGTTGCATAAGTTGTCCACGAGTAGCAACAACTGCTAAAGCATCTTCTAGAGAGAAGACATCTGCTAAAGTGGCAGCGACATATTCTCCGATACTATGACCAATCATTGCCACAGGAGATATACCCCACGCCATCCACAACTGAGCTAGGGCATACTCAATCACAAATAGTGCAGGTTGAGTAATCTGAGTTTGTTGCAGTTGCTGTGTGGCAACTTCTATTTTTTCTTCATCTGGGTATAAAATTGTGCGTAAGTCAACACCTAGATGAGGTTGAAGTATTTCACAGCATTCGTCTACATGTTTCTGAAATACTGGCTCAGTCTCATATAACTCTCGACCCATGTTTACATACTGTGAACCTTGACCAGGAAACATAAACACAATTTGTCTGTTGCATGGTTTTTGGAAGTTAGTGAATATCCTTTGTGGGTCTAGGTTTTCTAAAATTGCAACTGCATCGTCGAAATTCTGACATAGAAGCATTCGACGATGTTCAAACTCTCGACGACCAACTTGTAGGGTATATGCAACATCAGCTAAATTTGAGTCTGGATGCTGTTTGAGGTAAGTGACTAAATTTGTGGTCGCAGTTTCTAGTGCCGAATCAGTTTTTGCACAAAGCAATAACAATTGCCAAGGGCGAGACAGACTAGAAGCTGGAGTAGGCGGAGCTTCTTCCAGAATCACATGAGCATTAGTTCCACCAATACCGAACGAACTCACTCCAGCACGGCGAGGAGTACCGTTGCTTTTCCACTCTGAAAGTGTAGTATTAACGTAGAAAGGACTATTGGCAAAATCTATCTGTGGATTTGGCTGTTGAAAGTGCAAGCTCGGAGGTATTTGTTTATGTTTTAATGCCAGGACTGTTTTGATTAATCCTGTCACACCTGCTGCTGTATCTAAATGCCCAACATTGGTTTTTACTGAACCAATTGCACAAAAACCTTTTTTATTTGTGCTACTACGAAAAGCTTGCGTGAGAGCCTTAATTTCAATCGGGTCTCCTAATATAGTTCCTGTACCGTGTGTTTCTACATAAGTAACAGTTTCAGGTTCGACTCCAGCTAAGGTTAAAGCTTCTAAAATAACTTGCCTTTGACCATCAACACTAGGGGCTGTATATCCAACCTTTAAAGAACCATCGTTATTAACAGCTGAACCTTTGATTACTCCATGAATATAGTCACCATCAGCAATAGCATCCTCTAATCTTTTCAAGACTACTGCACCTAAACCACTGCCACCAATAGTTCCTTTTGCTTGAGCATCAAAAGCTCGGCAATGACCGTCAGGAGATTTAATTCCTCCTTGCTGATAGTAGTAACCAGTTTTTTGCGGCACTCCAACGGTAACACCACCCGCTAAAGCCATATCACTTTCACCATTAAGTAAACTTTGGCAGGCTAGATGGATAGCAACCAATGATGTCGAACAAGCAGTTTGAACATTAATACTTGGTCCTCTTAAGTTTAATTTGTAAGAAATTTGTGTTGGTAAAAAATCTTTATCATTCCCAATAATAATATTGTTTCTTAATTCCATCAAATTTTGATTGGAATATAAGTTTGAAAGCAGGTAGGAGCTTGCCGCAACACCAGCGAAAAGACCAATTTGACCGCTATAAGTTTCCGAGTTATAGCCAGCATTTTCTAAAGCATCCCAAACACATTCCATAAAAAGACGGTGTTGTGGGTCTGTAATTTCAGCCTCTCTGGGAGAAAAACCAAAAAATGAGGCATCAAATAACTCTATATCCTCTAATATACCGTTTGCCTTGACATAATTGGAATCGTTGAGCAATGATTGATCTACACCAGCAGATATTAGTTCCTCATCTGTGAAAAAAGAAATTGACTCTACACCATTTTGCAGTTTTTGCCAAAAATTATCAACATTTTTTGACCCTGGAAAACGCCCAGCCATACCAATAATTGCAATTTCGTTTTTATCAATTAAACTAGCTTGTCTTCGACGAGATACTGAAGCTGTCCTATTTTCAGAATGCTTTATAGATGTTTCTTCTCTTGATTCCTGACTAAAAAATTTAGCTAGGTGGCTTATAGTTGGATATTGAAACATTTCTACTAAAAGAAAATCTCTTTGAAATAGTTTTTGTAATTTACTATAAACTTGAATCAAGAGCAACGAATGACCACCCATCTCAAAGAAATTATCATGAATTCCTACGTTTTTAACATTCAGTACTTCTTGCCAAATATTAGCAATAGCCTGTTCCACTTCAGTTTGAGGTGGTTGAGAAACTACTTCCAATTCTGGACGTACTTTATCAGGTGCGCTTAAAGCTTTCCGGTCAACCTTACCATTTGGTGTTAGTGGTAGTGCTTCCGATGTGACAAAAGCTGCTGGCATCATGTAGTTTGGTAACTTTGACTCTAAAAAGCTACGTAGCTCAGGAATTGTCAGTGTCTGTTCTTCTTGAGGAACTACATAAGCAACTATTCGTTGAGAATTTACCGATTCTTCGCTGACTACAACTACATTTTCTCGTACTGCGGTGTGTTGATTTATAGCCGATTCAATTTCCCCTAATTCAATGCGGTATCCTCGAATTTTGGTTTGGTTGTCAATTCTACCTATATACTCAATATCTCCACTTGGTAAATAGCGTGCTAGGTCGCCAGTTTTGTAAAGGCGATCGCCTTCTTTTTTACTGAAGGGATTGGGGATAAATTTCAAGGCTGTTAATTCAGGTTGATTTAAATAACCTCTAGCTAGTCCAACTCCACCAATGTGCAACTCACCCGATACTCCTATTGGTAATGGTTGTAAGTGAGTATCCAGCAAATATATTTGGGTGTTAGAAATGAGGCGACCGATGGGAATAGTATGGCTTGATTCATAGTCTTGACAATTGCAGACACTACTCCAGACGCTTGCTTCGGTCGGCCCGTATTCATTGAAAAGTGATGTTTGGGGTAATAGTTGACGGTGATGTTTGACTAAGGCGGGTGAACAAGTTTCTCCCGCGACAATCACGGTACGCAGAGAAATTAATTCAGCAGGTTGGATATGGTTTAACAACAATGCGTACAAAGAAGGAACACTCAACCAATGGGAAATTTGATGTTGTGCGATCGCCTTTCCTAAATGCCAAATATCTCTTTGTCTACCTTCGTTAATTAATACTAAGGTTCCTCCTTGACACAAAGTCCAGAAAATCACCGCCACCGAACTATCAAAGGCAAATGAAGGAATTAATAAAAAACTGCGAACGGGTTCTGAGTAATAAGCAATTCTGGCACTGGTAGAATGCACTAAATTTTTATGAGTCACTGGTACTCCCTTCGGTTTACCAGTGGAACCAGAAGTGTAAATAACATAGGCTAAATTTAATGTGGTTGTTGTAGTAATTGGATTTTCATTTTTTTGTTGGTTTATAGTTTGCCAATCACTATCTACAGAAATAACTTGAATTTCATTTGTAGCCAAATCTGCCAATAAATGCTGTTGAGTCAGCAGTACTGGCATTTGGGAATCGTTTAGTATTAAAGCTTTTCTTTCTAAGGGATAGCTTGGGTCAATCGGTACATATGCACCACCTGCTTTGAGGATGGCTAATATTCCGATGACCATTAAGAGCGATCGCTCTACACAAATCCCTACCAATACCTCTGGTTTGACTCCCAAAGAACGCAAATAATGTGCTAGTTGATTTGCTCTAGCATTGAGTTCACTGTAGGTTAATTGTTCATCTTCAAACACCACCGCTACTGCATCAGGTGTTTGTTCCACAACACTCTCAAATAACTGATGCAGACATTGTTTTTGATTATAATCTGCTGTTGTATCGTTCCATTCAACTAACAGTTTTTGACGCTCGGTTGCACTGAGAATTTGTAACTCATTAATTAATACATCTGAATTAATAACGGCACTTTCTAATAATGTATAAAACTGTTCTGCTAAATTTTCAATGGCTGCACCTGAAAATAAACTAGAATCATAGTGAAATTCTGTAGTCAAGCCACCTTCTATATCTTCACAAGACAACTTGACTTTGAATTGGTCAAAGCAAACATACTTTTTATCAACTGTAAATGAGATTTCATCGGCTAAGTAAGTTGTTTGACGTTCCTCAAATTCAAAACAGTATGGAAAAAATGATAGTTTTTCCTTATTATGAGCTTCATTGACTAGTTGTTCCCAACAGAAATACTCTTGCCATTCTTCTACTTGGCATATTGATTCGCTAACCTTTTTAATAACCTCGCTAAATTTATCGTTTTCTTCTAAACAACAGTGAACTGGTAAGCACTTAGCAAACAGTCCCATCATGTCTTGGAGTTCTTCATAAACTCGATTATTACAAGTAATTCCTACTATTAAGTCTGATTGTCCAGTGAGTCGCCAAAGTAATATTTGCCAACAAGCTAGAAAAAATACAGCACCTGAAATGTTATGTTCCTGGAGAATTACTTTAATTTTCATCTCCAAGTCATGATGAACAGTGCATGATAAAACTTTGGGTGCAAATTCTCTTTGCTCCAAAAACTGATTTTCAATTACAAGCTTGAAATTCAGCAGAGAAGAAATATCCTTGCTACGCCAAACTTTGATTTCTCTCTGTACATCCGCTGATTCTACTAATTCATTTTGCAATTCCGAGAATTGAATATATTGAATTGGTTCAGCTAATGATTCCCGATCTTGGATTTTGTATAAAGAACTAATTTCTCTGACTAAATTGTTCAGTGTCCACCCATCAGCATATAAAGAATGTAAAGCGATCGCCAAAATATATTCTTGTTGAGACAGAGTAATTAGAGTAGGACGTAAAATATAAGTTTCTTTTAAATCACAAATATATCTACTCTCCTCCGCCCAAAAATCATTAATTTTATTTTGTTGTTTCTCCTTTGAACATCCACTGACATCAATATATCGCCATAAAATATTCTGATATTTTTGTATTACCTGAACTGGTGTTTTTATTTCGTCTACTGCTTGTAAAGTTGTCCGAAAAATCTCATGTCGTTCTCCAACATGATGTAAGGCTTTTTGTATACGCTGAATATTGAGATTACCTGCAATTAGTATAGCTAATTGAGCGCGATAAGCTACACTATTCTGCTGTTGTAACCAGAGACGTTTCTGCTGATGCGAAAGCTTAAATCCTTCAATAATATCAGCTTGCATTTGCTCGATTTATCCTATATTGAATATGAGAAAAAAACAATTGATAAATGAATTATCTTTGTAGTAATTAAACAATCATCAATCAAATATGACTTCTGATTTTTGAATTCTCACTCTCTCCACCAATCTTTTGTTATGATGTGAGATTTTGTTTCATCTACTACCCGCCACCCTTCTTGGATATATTGTGCAAATTCAGTCTGCTCAAGTGACTCAAGAGCCTTAACCTCACTGTTTGTCAGTTCAGGATGCCAAACATCCACAATCAAAGCAATTCTACTTGAGGTAGCATTAATCCTGACTTCATGTTCAAAAGAATCATCAAATACCAAACACTTTCCTTCTTGCCATGTCCTTGTTTCGTCTCCAACACGGATAGAACATCCCAAGGGGATCTTTAAGCCTAAATGACATTTAATTCTGGCATTTGTAGGTCCGCAATGAGGTTCTATGATTGTGTTTGGACTTAAAGCAGAAAAACAAGCTACTCCTGTACGTCTGGGAATTGCTTCCAGAAGTTTTGTTGTTTCTGGACACTGAAGGCAGTTCTCTTCAAATTTTCTGCCTTGAAGGTAAAAATAGTATTGGAACCAGTCAGTACGTTGTCTATATTGTCTATAATTGTCAGAGGTTTCTGGTTGCATATATGATACAAAACCTTTTTTATTACACAAGTTAAAGAGTTCATTTTTAATTATTTGGAATGAGTTTTCTAGACTTTGTATCCATTCAAAATCAGCAGCATTGTGCCAAGGTTTAGCGGTCAATCCTGGATAAAATAAATCGGGATTTTGCCCAGGCTGTGTTGGTGGGCGCGTTTGTAATCCTTTCACGATTCTCAGAAATTCATTTAATCTTTCATCTGAGTTGTTTGGCAAGCTTTTTGAGGAAGTATTCATATTTAAGTTCCTTTTTTGAGGAAAGAGTCTGAAACAAATTACAAATGATATTGGGTGTGAAGAATATAGGTAGATAAAAGTATTAATAAGGTTGAGTCTAGGGCAATACGTTGACGTTCTGTCATTGTAGGAAGTTTATCTAACAAAGCAATAACTGTTTTTTGGTCAAAGAATGGTATTGATGCCATAGCTGAACTACGTAAAGATTCTTGCATTAATGTGTACAAGCGATTGTTGCTTGTCAAAGTAGCAGGTGGAGCAGTAAAAGGATGCTTTGGACGGTGATAAACTGTATCTGTCAAAAAAGGTCGAGCCGCCTCCCTGAGTAGATATTTTTCTTGCATTCCATGAGTTAACAGCGAGACGGGCATTTCACGCACTAACTCGAAGAGATGGTGATCTAAAAATGGGACACGAATCTCAACAGCGTGTGCCATTTCTAAACGTTCTGCAAATAATGAATAGTTGGGCAAAATTGATTTAGACCACAAATATAATGATTGAATGATTGGATTTCGTCCGGCAAGTTGTCCTGGGAAATCAAATTGTTCTAAAAAGAGGCGATAAACATCTTGTTTAGCAAATTTCAAAGCATAATCAGGTGCAAGTAAAATAGGAAAAAAAGCTCTGTCTACAGCTACATTTTTCAGCCAAGATGGCACAAACCCCAAGGTTTGTTGTACGCTTGCTAAAAAAACGGGCGTGCTATTGGGTAAAGTATTTTCTAATTTCTGTTTTGTATGATTGAGCCGCAAGTCTTGTTTTACATGACCATATCCAGCGAATATTTCATCAGAACCATCGCCGGATAAGATAACTTTATAGCCTGAATCATGTACCACCCGACTTTGTAAATATCTGGCAACACCACGAGAGTTAGTATCTAACGTCTCGGCGTGCCAAATCGCATCAGTAATATGGTCAGCAAAATCAGATTGTTTGAGGAGAATGGGCTGAAAGTCTACTCCTACCCGTGCTGCTGTCTCGCGGGCAATTGCTTCTTCATCATAACCAGCTTCATCGAAGGTGACAGTGAAAGCCCGAACTGTTTGGGAACTATGTTTTGCTGCTATACCTAAGACAGCAGATGAATCAAGTCCACCACTGAGAAAACTACCTACTGGCACATCAGCGCGTAGCCGGATTTTAACAGCTTCTTCCAATTTGTGCCGAATTTGTTCAATATATTCAGTATTTGTGGATCGTGGTTTTGAATCATCATCTCTTGGGTAATCAAGATCCCAATAACGCACAAGTTTTACACTGTGGCGTGTTCCCAGAAGGTAATGACCAGGTGGTACTTGATAGACACCTGCAAATAATGTGCGGTCTTGGTTTGCGTAAAGGAATAACTGTTGAAAAAATGACTCGTGATCCCAACGAGCCGGAACACCTGCTGCAAATAAAGCTTTGGCTTCCGATGCTAAATAAAGGATGTCACCGACAATTGTATAGAAAAGTGGCTTGATACCGAAGCGATCGCGGGCAGCAAAAAGCAGCTGCTTCGACTCATCCCACAGTATAAATGCAAACTCACCTCGGAGATGATTTAAGCATTGTGTCCCAAATTCCTCATATAAATGGAGAACAATCTCGCTGTCAGAATGAGTACTTAATCGATGTCCCTTTTGTTTCAACTCACCCTGAATTCGTTCAAAATCGTAAAATTCTCCATTGACAATGACGTGTAATTGTGAATCTTCATTGGTGATCGGCTGATCTCCTGTGGTCAAATCAATAATACTGAGCCTTGTATGTCCCAGTCCAACTTGTTGATGAGCAGCTATCCACTGACACTGCTTGTCTGGGCCACGATAGCTTAACCGCTGTGTTGCTTTTGCTAACGCCTCTGTTGAAATTGGCTCTCCTTTCGAGAACATTGCCACAATACCGCACATAAATTACACCCCTATTTATTCAAAACTTACGAAAACCCCTCCCTCTTCTTTTTTCTCTGTGTTCTCTCTTGCCTCGTGTGGTTCTTTTAAAAAACAATTCTCATAACTCAAACACACTTGCTATAATCCGATCGCCTTTGGTCTAATACTCTTTAACTTGCTAGCATTTAATTGCCGACGTGCTTCCAAAGCCAGAGATTTTTCCTTTCTTTCCAATTCATCAATGATTCTGATTAAATTCCCCAGTTGAGTATCAGGATTTGCGACCATAGCTTTGATGATTTCTTCAAAATGGCTCAATATTTTGGCAACTGTCACGCCACAGAAGCGGCGTAAATCGTAGAGCAGATGTAGGCATAAATTTGCGCCAGGTATTGCGACGAGCGCTAAAAGGTAATGAGTACTCGCAAACGAACGAATATTATCAATTTTTAAGTTTTGTGTACCTAATTGAGAAATATCTACTTTGGAGTTTTGAACTACTAAAATACTCTCAAATAAAGGCAAATTTTTAGGTATATTACTCCAACTCTGAACTTGTACTAAGGGACTATATTCATATCGACGCAAATTTATGTGTTGGATTTGAAGAGATTTTAGCCAAGGCAAAAGCAAATCCTCAGAAGCTATTTTTACTCTTGCAGGTAAAGTATTGACAAAAACCCCAACCATAGCATCAATTCCTGTCAAGGTAACTGGGCGACCAGACAAAACCGTGCCAAAAACGACATCTTTGTTGCTGCTATAGTAACTTAAAAGTAAAGCCCAAGCTCCCATTAATAGGGTATTTAAGGTTAAATGTTCCTGTTTTGCCAGAGAAACTAATGCTTCTGTGGTAGTTAGAGAAAATTCAACTTCCTGTTGAGGATAACGTTCCTCCTGAGCAGATAATTTAATGTTATTTTCGTCTATTCCTAGAGTGGTAGGTATTCTCAAATCCTGAAGTTCTCGCCGCCAAAATATTTCTGCTGCTGTGAGATCCTGCTGTTTTAACCAGGTAATATAGTCTCGATAGGGACGGCTTGGTTGTAACTCAATATTTTTACCTTGGTCAAATGCCTCATAAAAAGCAAAAACTTCCTTAAGCAGGATAGCATCAGACCAGACATCTGAAATTAAGTGATGACAACTCCAAATTAGCTGATGAGTGTTTGCTGCTATTTGGATGATTGCTAAACGCATTAAGGGCGGCTGAGAAAGATTGAAACCACGCTTGCAATCTGCTTGTAAATAATCTTGTAAATGAGCTTCTTGAGCAGTAGGAGAAAGTTCAGACCAGTCATACTGACTTATTGATAATCTTGTTTGACGGTGAACTATTTGAATTGGTTTATTAAGTCCTTTCCAGACGAAAGCTGTCCTTAAGGTTGTATACCTAGCTACTACTTTCTGCCAAGCTTGATCAAAGGCAAAGAAGTTAAATTTTCCATGTAAAATGCACAGTTGGTGAGCAAAATACATCCCAGAGTCGGGATTGTAAAGGATGTGAAACAACATCCCCTCTTGTGTAGGTGAGAGTGTGTAGATATCTTCGATATTTTTAGGGTTCATATCTAAAGATTTGGCGTTGCTGAGTGGAAAATGGTTTCATGCAGAGGCGCTCCAGAGGAAGATTTGAGAAGAGTTGATTTGAGATTTCCATCCTTATTGGTTGAGTAAAAGCTGATTGAGTTCTTCTTGAGTTAATTCGGCTTCGGGAAAGTCTGAGGGTGTAAAATTTACCGTATCTGTAGATTGAGAAAGAGCAATTAGCGATCGCAATCCCTCTATAAAATCAATAGCTAGTTGTTCTACGGTGGATTTCAAATGAATATTTTCGCTATATCCCCAACTGATTTCTAGCTGTCCTCCCATGACTTTCCCTATAACTTGTAACAGGTGAGAACGACTAGCACTAGGACTTATAGTCGCACCGGGGGATTCACTAGCTAATCGAAAGATGGAAGATTCTCCAAAAACGCGATCAAACTGCCCTAAGTAATTAAAAATAATCTCAGCTTGGGGAAGTGTACTTAATTTTCCTGCCTCACTTTGGTCTTCGCAACAATAACGTAGCAAGCCATAACCTATTCCCCGCTTCGGAATCCGGCGAATTTGTTCTTTAATTGATATTAAGGTATCAATGGGTGCTTGAGACTTTTCTATACTCAAATACACAGGAAATACGGAAGTAAAAAAGCCCACTGTACGAGATAAATCCACTCCCGAAATAACTTCTTCACGTCCATGTCCTTCCAAGTCAATCAGCAAATTATCCATCCCTGTCCACTGGGAAATAGTCTGTGCTAAAGCTGTTAGCAACACTTCATTAATTTGGGTATTATATTTTGCCGGAATTTCTTGCAGTAGTATACGAGTTTCTTCTGGTGTGAGGTATACCGATACGATACGAGTCGAGGCTTCAGTATTCGCACCTCCTCTTAAATCCACAGGTAAAGAGCTAATTTGTTTCGGGTGTGCCAACCAGTAATTCAACTCTTGTTTGAGTTCTGGTGAATTAGCGTAGTTCATCAGCAGACAAGACCATTGCTGAAAAGAAGTCGTTTTAGGTGGAAGATTAATTACTTCTTGGCGTATAAGTTGCTGATAAGCTGTTTGCAAATCTTCCACAAGTACCCGCAAAGAAAAAGCATCTTCCGTCAGGTGATGTAAAATCAACAGCAAGCGGCTGGTTTGATGAGAACCGAGATTGAAAAAAGCAACTTTCATTAGCGGCCCTTGGGATAAATCTAAGCTGCTTTGTAGTTCAGATGCTATCTTTTCAATGGCAGATGTTTGTTCTGTTTGAGATACATCTGATAAGTTGAATTGAGAAAAAGCTACTCTTTCTCCCAAACCTTCATTCACCTGTTGCCAGATTCCTTGTTTTTGTTCAAAACGTAAACGCAGCGCATCATGATGTTCTAGCAACTTCTGGCACGCTTCTTCTAGCAAAACTGGGTCTTGTCCTGGTTGTAATTCTAGTAGAACCGCTTGGTTCCAATGGTGAGGTTCTGGAAAGTTCTGCTCAAAGAACCACTTTTGTATAGGTGTCAGGGGTATTGCTCCAATGATTGGCTCCTGTTGAGCCTGACGAATGGGAATTGTACCCACAACTGTTGCTAACTCTGCGATACTGGAATACTCAAATAACTGACTGGTGCTGAATTGAAGACCTAACTGATGAGCTTTGGCGACAACTTGAATACTCTGAATTGAATCTCCTCCTAGAGCTAAAAAATTGTCGTGAATACCTACCTGCTTAATTCCCAATGCTTGACTCCAAATGGTAGCAAGTGCCTCTTCCACTGGTGTACGGGGAGCTACATAAGTTGTTTGTGCTTCTGTAGTTTCTTCCTTCATCAGCATTTCCAGAAGTTCACGCCTTTCTGTTGAAAGCAATTCAATACGCTTTAAAAGTTCGTCACTCATGCCAATTTTGGATTTTAGATTTTGGATTTTGGATTATTTGGAGATTTTTAAGCAATGCTATTTATGGTTTTTGCGTAAAATCGTAGGGAATTGAGGGTTGGAATTTAAACGCAAAGGAGCGCTGAGGTAAGTGCAAAGGTACGCAGAGAATTCGCTAGTAATTAATGAAGTGTTGTACTAAGTTTGTATCGATAACTTTTTTTTGGAAAGCATTGCTTTGACTTCATCTTCTGAAAGTTCCTCCAGCATTTTGAGAATTTGAGCCATTTTTTCATTCTCAGATTGTGTTTGTTCTGGTGCTGGTAAACTCTGGCGATTGACTTTGCCATTAACTCCCAATGGCAAAGTATCTAGGATAAGGAAGGCAGTAGGAATCATATATTCTGGTAACTTCTGTCTCAAATAACTTTGCAATTCACCCTTGGTAGGTGCGGGTATTTGTTTAGGGACTATATAAGCAACTAAGCGTTTGCTACCCGAATCTTCTTCCCTGACGATGACAACAACTTCTCGAATAATAGGATGTTGTAACAAGACCGCTTCAATTTCTGTTAGTTCAATCCGATATCCTCTCAGTTTCACCTGATAATCGCTACGTCCTAAAAACTCGATGTTGCCATCAGGTAAATAACGCGCTAAATCCCCAGTTTTATACAAGCGACTTCTGAGAGTGGGGAGTTTTGAGTTTTGAGTTAGGAGTGAGGAGTTAGGAGTTAGAAATTCTCCCCCTGCTCCTCCTGCTTCCCCTGCTCCCCTGCTCCCTCCGAAGTTCCGAGCGGAGGAAGCCTCCGCTCGGACTTCTCTCTGCTCCCCTACCTTTTCAAAGGGGTTTGGAATAAACTTTTGCGCTGTCAGTTCTGGGCGGTTAAGATATCCCTTGGCTATACCAAAACCACTGATATGTAGTTCACCTGGAACTCCAATTGGTACTGGTTGTCCGTAAGAATTGAGCAAATATATTTGGGTGTTGGCAATGGGGCGACCGATTGCAACAGGAGTCGTAATATTATGGTTTTGACAATCGTAGACGGTAGTCCAAACTGTTCCTTCTGTTGGCCCGTATTCGTTAAATAAGGATGTCGAAGGTAGCAGTTGATGATGACGTTCTACTAACTCGCTAGAACACGTCTCCCCTGCGACAATGACGGTGCTAAGAGAAATTAACTCGGCCGGATCTATATGCGCCAACAAAGCGCTGTAGAGCGAAGGAACACTCAACCAATGCGAAATCTGATGTTGAGCGATCGCCTTTGCTAACTGCCATATATCTTTTTGGCTACCCTCCTGCACCAGTACTAAGGTTCCTCCTTGACACAGTGTCCAAAATATGCACGCTACTGAGCTATCAAAGGCGAAGGACGGAAGCAATAAAAAACTGCTAACGGGTTCTTGGTAGTAGCTCATCCTCGCATTGGTTGAGTGAAGCAAGTTTTGGTGAGTGACTAGCACTCCTTTGGGTTGGCCTGTGGAGCCGGAAGTATAGATAATATAAGCCAGGTTTTCTGGAGTATTGTTATGGATGGGGTTGTATGTACACTCCTGACTCAAGGTATTCCAGTGTGAATCTAGGCAGACTACTTCAGATTTATGGGCAGGAAGTCTTGCTACTAGATGTGTTTTAGTTAGCAGAACTGGTACTTGGGCATCCTCCAGGATAAAAGTAAGATGTTCTTTAGGATACGCTGGGTCTAGCGGAATATAAGCACCCCCAGCTTTGAGAATACCCAGAATTCCCACTATCATTTCCAGCGAACGCTCTATACAGATTGCAACTGGTACATTGGCAGTTACTCCTAGACGCTGCAAGTAATGAGCTAGGGCATTAGCTTGATGATTTAGCTGTTGGTAAGTTAGAGACGCGACGCCAGTCGCTACAACGGGGGGAACCCCCGCAACGCCCTGGCTCATTAATCGCGTCTGTACATCTGCAAAGACGATCGCAATTGCATCAGGATTTTGTGCTGCCATAGCCTCAAAGTGTTGATGGATACAGCAGTCTTGAGGATATTTCCTGGTGGTGTTATTCCATTCTTCGAGTAACATCTGTCGTTGGCGATCGCCCAAAAGACATTGCGACTCGTAACGTGCTAACGGCTGTGAAGACATTACGCTGAGTGTTTCTTGAAAATAAGTGCCAATAGTTTCTAACTGGGCATGACTTATCTGTGTCAAGTCACACTCTAAATCGAGTTGGATACAATCTGAGGCATGATTAAGATTAAACTCAGACCGCAAGGTAAAATGAGTTTCACCAAAACCCCTAGCCCCTAAAACTTCCAAATCTTTGAGACTTTGCAGACTCTCATAAACATGAAAGTTAGTATAATTAAAAACGCTTTCAACTAAAGGCTGGAGAGCCTGACGACCAACAAGTTGGTGTAAATCTGCGTAAGGATAACGCCTGAAGGGTAACAACTCTCGTTCAGCAGTAAAAACCTGCTGCACCAACTCTAACCAAGTTCCCCCCGTCAGCTGCAAACGCAAAGGAACCGTGTTCAAATGGATTCCCAGAGTTTTTTCGCCGTCAACTTCTTCCAATCGACCATTCGACTCCAGCCCTGTGAGGATATCACTCTCGCCACTCAACAAACTCATCACCCTGACGTGTGCAGCTAACAAGACGTTTTTCAGGGGGACTTCTGCTAACCGAGCTAATTTTTGCAATTGCTTGGAAAGCTCAGGGGAAATAGGGACATCTAAAAAGCCAATTTCCGGGGTATTTTTGCTGTGGTGAGCCACCACCCAACGGGCTATTCTCGTAGTTACACAACCTGCTAATTTTTGCCTCCAAAAATCTTGAGCGTCTGGCGATCGCAATGTTGCACGCTCCAAAGCCACAAAATCTCGATAAGTTATAGCTGGGGCTGGTTCAATGGCTTTGCTTTTACCCTTGAGCAGAGCATCATAATAATGTAGTAATTCTGTCAACAAACAAGCTTTGCTCCAGCCGTCAAGAATAGAAGTGTGACAGCTAAAGGTGAGATAAAAAGACTGCTCTGTGAGGCGGTGAATGAAAAAGCGAATAAATGGTGGGTCAGACCAATCAAAATTTCGTCGTTTTTCAGCTTTTATCCAGGTGGAAAGTGCTTGTTGTTGTTGTTCTGGCGAGAAATCGCGCAAATCCTCGACGTGAAAGGGAGCAGTAACTTGTTGATGAACTAATTGTAGGGGTTCGCTAAAGTTAGTTAGATTGAAGGATGTCCGCAGGATAGCATGGCGATCGACAACCTGCTGTAGAGCTTTTTGAAACAATTCAATGTCTAGATGAACTTGCAAATTGTACAGAAAAATATCATGGTACATCGGCTCATCGGGCATAGACTGAGTGTGAAAAATCACCCCAGCCTGAACCCTAGCCAAAGGATAGGCATCTTCTACATCTTTGGGTAGATTTCGCCGTTCTGCGGGGGCAATCAGGCTAAATGGCTCTGTTTTCTGAGTTCCTAAAGCACTGGGTTCAACAAAAGTAATTTCTTGTGCCAGTGATTCGATAGTCTGATGCTGGAAAATCTGCGCTAAAGAGAAGCTTAAACCTTTTGCAGTGGCTCTAGCTAACACCTGGATGCTGCGAATCGAATCTCCTCCCAACTCAAAAAAGTTGTCGTGAATGCCCACTTGTTCAATGTCCAGCACCTCTGCCCAAATCTCTGCCAATGCTTGTTCTATAGGAGTGCGAGGTGCTACGAAAGCTTTTTCCAATTCAGGTCTGACTTTACCAGGAATTGGTAGCGATCGCCGATCTACCTTACCATTTGGCGTTAAAGGCATTGCATCCAGTAACACAAAAGCCGCAGGAACCATGTAATCAGGCAGCTTTTCTAAGAGAAAGCGACGCAATTCGCTAGTGGTGGGTGCTGGTTGATGACGGGTAACGCAATAAGCAACTAATTGCTGATTGCTAAAATCTGCCTGAGAATTAGCTAATTCTCCCTTGAGTAAGCGACGCAAACCAGTAATTGTTGATGAATTTTCTACGTCAACCAGTGGTGTAAAATCTCGGTTCTGTTCCTTCTTCTCAATTTCTCTGATCAAAACAACAACTTGTTGCAATGCTGGATGTTGAATCAGTACCGCTTCAATCTCTCCTAGCTCAATGCGGAACCCCCGCAATTTAACTTGATCGTCAAGTCGTCCTAAATATTCAATGTTGCCATCGCTCAGGTAGCGTGCCAAATCCCCAGTTTTGTAAAGACGTTCTTCCCCCCTGCTCCCCCGCTCCCCTGCCCCCCTGCTTCCTTTAAAAGGGTTGGCAATGAATTTAATATCTGTTAATTCTGGTTGATGCAGATAACCCCGTGCTAAACCCACACCCCCAATGTGTAGTTCCCCCGGTACGCCAATAGGTACTGGCTGCAAGTGATTATCTAACAGATAAATTTGCGTATTGGCAATAGGGCGACCAATGGGAACAGTGTGTTTACGACTCTCTCGTTCACAAGCCCAGAATGTAACATCGATCGCAGCTTCCGTTGGCCCGTACAAATTATGTAAGTCTGCATCCAACCGCGCAAAAAATCGTTCTTGTAGTTTCAAAGGTAGTGCTTCACCACTACACATCACCTGTCTCAAGCATTGACACGCCTCAAGCCCCGGTTCCTCAAGAAAAACTTGCAACATGGAGGGAACAAAATGCAGTGTGGTAATCTGTTCCTGGGCAATTATCTGAACAAGGTAGGCGCTATCTTGATGACCTCTTGGACGAGCTACTACTAAACGCGCTCCGGTAGTCAAAGGCCAAAAGAATTCCCAAATGGAGACATCAAAGCTAAAGGGTGTTTTTTGCAACACTTTATCTACTGTTGTCAGTTGATAAGTTTCCTGCATCCAAGATAGACGATTGCAAATTCCTCTATGAATGTTCATTACCCCCTTTGGTTTGCCAGTGGAGCCGGAGGTGTAAATTACATAAGCTAAATTATCAGTTGTCACCTGACTAACTGGGTTGTCTCCACTTTCACTAGTCCAAACCTCATGGTTTTTGTCCACCAATACCACTTGCGCCCCATGTTCGGGCAAAGCAGCGAGGAATTTCTCTTGAGTTAGCAACACTGAAACCTGAGCATTTTCCACCATGAAAGCTAGACATTCTTGAGGATAGGAGGGATCTAGAGGAACGTAAGCTCCTCCTGCTTTGAGAGTTGCCAAGATACTCACTACCATTAAGAGCGATCGCTCTAGGCAAATGCCAACCAACACCTCCGGCTCTACTCCCAGAGTTTGCAGATAATGTGCTAATTGATTGGCTTGGCGATTCAATTCGGCGTATGTGAGTTGTTCTGTTTCAAATACTACCACCACTGCATCTGGTATCTGCTCTACCTGAGCCTCAAATTGTTGATGAAGACAAGGTTTACTGACGTAATCTACTTGGGTAGTATTCCATTCGACTAATAATTGTTGCTGTTCTAATTCGGTGAGGAGTGGTAGAAGTGAGATGTGCTGCTGTGAGTCAGCAACAATACCTGCTAGTAAAGTCTGAAAATGACCAGCCATCCGCGCAATAGTGGCAGCATCGAATAAGTCTGTGTTGTATTGCCAAGAAGCAGATAGTGTTTCATCCACCTCAGCCATGATGAGATTGAGGTCAAACTGAGCAATTCGCTGTTCCAGGGCTAGGGACTCTAGCTCTAGTTCTCCTAATTTTATTTTTGCTCCTGTTTCCCATAAAGCAAAAGCTGCCAAACCTGATTCATTAAGGAGGTGCGCTTTCTGCAAGACAAACATCACTTGGAACAGAGGGGAGCGACTAGGATCGCGCACTGGTTGTAGTTGCTCAACTAGACGGGCAAAGGGGTAATCTTGATGTTTGAAAGCATCTAGTACACAAGAACGCACTTGCTTGAGAAATGCCGCAAAAGTTAGGTTTCCCGAAATATGCGATCGCACCACCACAGGGTTGACAAAATACCCAACTAATGCTGCTAAATCTGCCCGACTTCTACCTGTTGTTGGCGAACCTACTAAGATATCTTCTTGACCTGATAGGCGGTAAAGCAGCACCACAAAAGCTGCTAACAAGGTTGTATAGAGGGTAGTACTGTTAGCTTGACTCAAAGCTTTGAGTTTTGCTGTTAAATCTGCATTTAGTTTGCATAACTGCGAAGCCCCTTGAGAAGTTTGCACAGGTGGTCGGGGTCGGTCTGTAGGTAAATTTAAAACTGGTAATTCCCCTGAAAGTTGTTTTTGCCAGTATGCCCAAAGCCTTTCACATGTAGGACTAGCCAGCATTTCTCTCTCAGCGCGAACATAGTCTGTGTACTGTCGGTTGGGGGGGATGAGAGTATCTTGCTGGCCAGTTTTTTGTGCTTGGTAGATAATTCTCAACTCATCTACAAGCACTGTTAAAGACCAGAAGTCAGCTACGATATGATGTACAGCCAACAGTAGGATATGTTCATTGTTTAACCGCGCGAACAACTGCACCCGCAGTAAGGGGCCAGTTTCCAAATTAAAGGGACGGTAAGCTTCTGCGATTAAGCGGTCTTTAAGAACTTCCTCGCTCCAGGTTGCAGCGTCCTCTTGCTGAAAACAAACCTCTAATTGTTCGTGGATATGTTGCGTGGCTTTTCCTTGGTCAGCACTAAAAGTAGTTCGTAAACAAGGATGACGTTCTACTAGTATTTGAAATGTACGTTGCAGGGCAGCAATATCAAGTTCGCCATACAAACGTACAGCATTGACAATATTGTAGGCGGGGCTTGAGGGTGAGAGTTGATGCAGGAACCACAAAGCTTGCTGACCAAAGGAAAGGGGGTACTCAGTGACAACTTCTGGTACTGGAGTGAAAACGATTTCCGGGGATGTCTGTACTAACCTTGCTAAATCTGCAATCGAAGAACCTGCGAGAATGTCCGCCATTGGCAAGACAACACCTAGTTGAGTTTCGATGCTGTTTTGTAGTTCAATAGCGGTTAAAGAGTCGATACCTAAAGTACTCAAAGGCTGCTGGTAATTTAAATGCGATCGCTCTATTTTCAGAACTTGCGCTACTAGCTCTTGTAATTTAGCAACTAACTCTGACTGTTGCGCCTCTGATTCTAATTCCAACAAGGTTTCACGGGTCAACAAGCTAACTATAGAATTAGATTGCTCCAAAATGCTGCTGCATACAATATCTAGACTGTTATTAATAAATCCTAATCGGCAAGCATGACGCTGAATCTTGCCACTAGAAGTTTTGGGGATAGAGCCAGTTTTCAGCAACAGCACTGCATAAACTTGTAGTTCATGTTCTTCCACTACTGCTTGACGGATAGCTCTAATAACTTCATCCCCATCCAAATTTTTGAGATAAGTGCGTTTCACCTCTATCGCCAGCACCAACCGTTCCTCATCAGCTACCTCAACGGTAAATGCGGCACTACTACTGGGTTGCAGTGTTGGGTGGCTCTGTTCTGCTGTTTGTTCAATGTCTTGAGGGTAATGGTTACGCCCTCGGACGATAATTAAATCTTTCAGTCTACCAGTAATGAATAGTTCGCCCTGGTGTAAAAATCCCAAGTCTCCCGTCCGTAGAAAAGGGCCTTTTCCAGTATCTTGCAGGTAAGCTTGGAAAGTCTGCTGTGTCTGTTCTATCTGGTTCCAGTAGCCTTGAGCTACACTCCCACCTGCTACCCAAATCTCACCCACTTCATTACTGGTGCAACGAGTCAAAGTATCAGGATTGGCAATCACAATCTGCAAATCCTCTAGGGGTTGACCACAAGAGACTAGCATCTTTTCCCCAACAGCCGGGACAACTTGATTTCGAGCCAGTGCTGTTTGCTGGAAGGGTTGCATTATTGGTGCGGCTGTCTTCAGTCCACCAGAAACCATCAAAGTAGTTTCCGCCATACCGTAACAGGGGTAGAAAGCTTGGCGGCGAAAACCACATTCAGCAAAAGTTGTGGCGAAGCGTTCCAACGTATCAGCTCGTATAGGTTCTGCTCCGTTAAAAGCGACTTCCCAACTACTTAAGTCAAGAGTCGCTCGTTGTTCGGGAGTAATCTTATTCACACAGAGGTCGTAGGCAAAATTCGGCCCACCGCTAGTAGTGGCTTTGTATCGGGAAATCGCCTGTAACCAACGTACAGGGCGCTGTAGAAACGCAACAGGAGCCATGAGAATACAGGGGATACCCAAGTACAAGGGCTGAAGCATATTTCCAATCAGTCCCATATCATGGAACAGCGGCAACCAACCGACAAAGATAGTCTTGGAGCTATGCCCCATAGCCTGCTGGATGATGCGTTGGTTATGTAGAAGATTGCCATGACTCACCATTACCCCTTTAGGTGTGGCAGTAGAACCTGATGTGTATTGTAGAAAAGCTAAGGTATCACTACTAGGTTGAGTCTGTTGCCAGTTATTTTCTAGTCCACTCTGAAGATTGTCGGTAGTCACCCACTGCATGTACTGGAGGTTTGGAGTTTGCGGCAACTGATGTTCTATCTGGGTAAGAATCTTGGTGGTTGTTAGCGCCACAGTTGCTTGTGAGTCAGCCACAATACCTTCTAATCTGGGCATGGGTCGATTCAGCCGAGGTGGATAAGCAGGGACGGCAACGACGCCAGCGTAGAGACACCCAAAAAAGGCGGCAATGTATTCTAGACCTGGCGGATACAGTAGTACAGCACGCTCCCCACTGACTAGGCAATTTTGTAGCCTTGCTGCAATAGTTCGAGCTTGACAATCGAGTTCCTGATAAGTCAAATGGGCTTCTTCTGTTTCTCCATCAAGCAAAAAAGAATAAGCTTTCTGGTTGGGCTGTTGACTGGCTTGAAAACGAAGAATTTCTACGAAAGTAGAAAAATCAATTGGTAGCCCTAAAGGTTGATTGCCCATTTGTCATACTACTCACTTACTAATCATGGTTATGAGTTCGAGCAAGATTCTTCAACTACTAAATCTAGTTATTACCTGTGTCAAAAGACAAGATGTCAAACTTCAGCTAACATAACGAGAGCGATTTTTTGGGGCAGCTAGGCTGTTAATTACTTGATTAATGATAATTATTATCATAATGCTCTTGTTCTTGTCAAGAAGATTACATAAGATTAATAATTCAGCCCTCTAAATATTGACAAATAACAGATTTTATGGTATTGCTTCACGGGATAGCACCAAGAGATGCTTTGTATTGCTTGAGCTTTCGAGCAGTGGAACAGTGGGGATGTTTGCCATCAACAGAGAGTGGTGGTCGCTTCTTTTTGGGACTTCTGGGATGCTTGCGGAAGGATTTGAGATGTACTTTAGTTGCTAAGTGCTGGAGAATATCTACCATCTGATTGAGCGTAAAATCTTCAAAGCATTGCCAATGAACCGGAGGAATCGCAATCATCATGCCTCGATAGATACCGTGAATATCATCCACCAGGTAAAAATCTGATAGCCCGGCTTCGATTTTGTCAACCCCATGTACACTGCCAAGGACTGATTTAAGTGTCGCTATTTGGTTGTAGGCTGACAGTGCCAGACAATAGGAGAATAAGGCAGCTTTGGGATAAGCTAAAGTTTCAATTTCGCCATGAAAGTTTTGAGTCAGGATTTGGAATAAAGTTTCCACACTCCACCGCCCTTGATAAAGTTCTGCCACCAGAATCCCGGAAGCATCTGTGGGTGGCAAGTTGGTGAAAATAGCAATTTCCCAATCTTGGTCACGGGTGGGACGATTCAAACCAGACTCATCAAATCCACCTGAGTCGAAAACAGTAACTCTTGAGAGTATTGGCGAACGCTTGAAGTCTCGAATAGCTGATTCATCCGTGAGGAGTTAAAAATATTTTCCATCAGGACTCGCATCATTACACGCTCCGGGGCTGGCTTTTACAAAAGCATCAAATATGGGAGATAAGTAACTGGACAGAATTAATTACACAAATTAATAATATAATAAATAAGCATAAATAAGTTGTGTATTAATTACTGTTGAAGATGATATTCATCCGAGAAATCAATCCCCTCTCAGCTAAATTACTAGAGCGAATTTATCGCCAAAGCCAACATCATCAGGTACGTCAAAGAGCGCATTGCCTTATATTAGCTTCGCAAGGAGTAAAAAAAGAAGAATTAATGAAGATTCTTAAAGTCAGCTATAAGACACTTTAGCTTAATACCTTCAGTACCTTATGGATGGCAGGATACTGGAGAATATTTAGCAATTAAAAGTCGTCGTAGCCGTCGCTTAAATGTTTTAGGATTTCTGAGCAGAAAAAATAAACTTGAAACTTATACTTCGTATCAAAGTATTAATTCTGACGTTGTTGTTCATTGTATTGATACTTTTTTTCCTGTAGTAAATAGACCAACAGTGATTGTTGCAGATAGATCTTCTATTCATACCAGCAACATTATTATTGATAAAATTGAAGAATGGAAAGAGCGTGGTATTACGATTTTTGAATTACCATCTTATTCACCAGAATTAAATTTGATTGAGATTTTATGGCGTTTTATCAAATATCATTGGATTGAGATAAGTAGAACGAGGTGAAAAAACCAAACTGTGTAAAGATAAGTAAATACGTACAATGTGTCTACCAAGGTAACAGGGATATGGGCAGCCGTTTAAGGGTATTTCTGACTTTTGAGCAAGGCCTTTCC
>JAESGT010000098.1_pt1 | contig 23517 bp, 17 predicted proteins | sample 9266261 | NCBI WGS metagenome assembly JAESGT01 (sample SAMN15741584, study PRJNA653494) | algae metagenome | isolation source: Pelatocladus maniniholoensis HA4357-MV3 and co-occurring heterotrophs from... | place: USA: Maniniholo cave near Haena, Hawaii | collected 2009-07-28 | reverse complement strand
TATTAATCGCTTGGTTTCTTGAGGATTCTCCTCTATGTGATTTAGTACGTTACTCATATTTTGGTGTCAAAAAACTTCTATTGACGTTCTTTTACCACAAAATATACTATTTTGGAGATGTTTAGTAGAGATCAGTGGGACGTCTACAAATGTCCAGTTTCTCAGTGGTTTGTTTACTCAAGTTTACCCAGGCTCAACAGGAAATGGGGGAGACTTGACGATTAAAACTCAAAAGCTATTTGTACAGGATGGAGCGCGGGTCAGCGCTGGCACTTTTGGTGCAGGTAATAGTGGGAAATTGAATGTCACTGCTGAAACCATAGAACTGATTGGTACTACCCCTAATGGTCAGTTTCCTAGTGGTTTATTTGCTCAAGCAGAACAATACTCAGCAGAACAATACTCAACAGGAAATGCAGGAGACTTGACGATTAACACTCAAAAGCTATTTGTACGCGATGGAGCATGGGTTAGTGCTAGCACTTTTGGTAGAGGTAAGGGCGGGAATTTGAATGTCACTGCTGAAACTATAGAACTGATTGGTACCAGCCTTAATGGTCAATTGCTCAGTAGTTTGTTTGCTCAAGCTGCACAAGGCTTAACAGGAAATGCAGGAGATTTGACGATTAAAACTCAAAAGCTATTCGTACGCGATGGAGCACAAGTTGGTGCTAGCACTTTTGGTGCAGGTAATAGTGGGAATTTGAATGTCACTGCTGAGACTATAGAACTTATTGGTACTAGTGCTAATGGTCAGTTTCGTAGTGGTCTATTTGCTCAAGCTAACCCAGGCTCAAGAGGAAATGCAGGAGACTTGACGATTAACACTCAAAAGTTATTCGTACGCGATGGAGCAAAAGTTAGTGCTAGCACTTTTGGTGCAGGTAATAGTGGGAAGTTGAATGTCACTGCTGAAACTATAGAACTTATTGGTACCACCCCTAATGGTCAGTTGCCTAGTGGTTTGTTTGCTCAAGCTGAACAATACTCAACAGGAAATGCAGGAGACTTAACCATTAACACTCAAAAGCTATTTGTACGCGATGGAGCAGGAGTATTTGTCAGAAGTTTAGGAACAGGTAATGCAGGTAATTTGAAAGTAACCGCTCGCTTTATCAAGTTAGACAATCAGGGAAGCCTTACTGCTAGCACCAGTTCAGGTGACGGTGGCAATATTACTCTGAGTGTCCAGGACTACTTATTCATGCGCCGCAATAGTAACATTTCCGCTTCCGGGGGAAACAATGGCGGTAACATATTTATCAACAACAACCCAGGTTATCGAGGCTTTGTGATTGCTACACCTGTGCAAAACAGCGATATCACCGCTAATGCATCTACAGGTCAGGGAGGTAAGGTAATTATCAATTCTTATGGTATTTTCGGGTTTGTACCCCGTAGTCGAGAAGACAGCGAACTGCGTTCTAATGGCTTTGATCCAAGTAAACTACCTACCAATGACATCACAGCTATTTCGCAACAAAGTCCGACTTTGAGTGGCACTGTAGAAATTAATACTCTAGATGTTGACCCCAGTCAGGGATTACTCGAATTACCAGATAACCCCACAGACCCAAGTAGTCAAATTGCCCAAAACCCTTGTCAACAAGGTGCTGGCAGCTCATTTATCATCACCGGACGAGGTGGTTTGCCATCTAGCCCAAATGATGGCTTTAGCAGTGATAATGTTCGCATTGATTTAGTCAATCCATCTACTAGTAGCAGCAGTTCCCAAAATTCAACTATCAACCAACCCACAACCCAACCCACAGCTAAGAAAATTATCCCCGCCCAAGGTTGGATATTTAACGACAAAGGTGAGGTAGTGCTAACAGCCTATGACCCCACAACCACCACTGCTCAACGCACTTCTAAACCAACTGCGGCTTGTCCTGCTCCTTTTTAAGTCAACGTCACTTCGATGGATTTCATTAGTCCAACATCCCACTCTCAAAAAAATTACTGGCTCATAGCAAAAATCCACTTCAAGTGGGTTGAAGGAGTTATTCATTCAGTTACAGGACTTACACAAGTGTCACAACAAATAAAAATTTTTTGCTTGTAGTAAGGGCTTTAGCCCCAATACTGCTCGGATAAGACAAATCGATTGACATTTAAAACCTGTAGAGACGTTGCAGTGCAACGTCTCTACATGCCCAAAATTACGACGACAAATCCTTAACCGAGCAGTATTGGCTTTAGCCCTTATTTTGAGGACTAAAGTCCACCCTTCAGGAAGCCGCTCTTACGAGCGTCTACACTACGAACTTCAATAATATGCCAGTTGCGTAAATCCTAAGTTAAAAGGGCTTTCCCCCTTGGTGTCTTCGTGCCTTGGTGGTTCAACAGTCAAAACAAGTAAAAAGTAAAAAGTCACCAAGAAAAATACATTACACCTTGAAAGGTCTAGTCCTAAAATCTTTAAGCGATCGCATTCCTAAAGTTCTTGTAATCAGTCAGTAGTAGAGTTACTTTTTTTTGATAGTCATAATTTAAACATTCGCCTAATCACAAGAACCGATGGTCAGCTCTACCCTGATTGCTACAATCTATGTCAACCCGATAACGGGGAATGATGCTAATACTGGGTCACGCTTAGTTCCATATAAAACCCTTACCCGTGCTTTAAAAGTAGCCAAAACTGCAACAATTATTCAGCTTACACCAGGTAATTACAGCAGTGCTAATGGTGAGATTTTTCCACTGACTATCCCAGCTGGGGTAATGGTGGTGGGTAACGAAGCCACAAAAGGTCAAGGTATCGTTATTTCTGGAAGTGGAGAGTATCAAAGCGAAAGTTTTGGATTGCAAAACATCACACTGCTATTACTCGATAATGCCAGTCTCATGGGTGTGAGTGTAACTAACTCGCTCGCCAAAGGTACTGGTATCTGGATTGAATCTACAGCACCAACTTTAGCTAATAATAGCTTGATTAAGTGTGGACGAGAAGGCGTATTTGTTAGTGGTACAGCCAAACCAGCGATTCTCGACAATGTATTTGCCGAAAATGGTGCTTCTGGGTTGGTAATAGCACGTAATAGTAAAGGAGAAGTGCTGCGGAATGTTGTCCAAAAAAATGCCATTGGTATCGCCATCAGTGATTTTGCCGCTCCCTTAATTGCAAATAACAAACTATCAGAAAATCAGACTGCGATCGCTCTATCTCGTGATGCACGACCAGTACTACGCCAAAATGTCATCGAAAAAAATTCCCAAGGCGGTTTGTTAGTAAACGGTAACGCGATCCCCGATTTGGGTAGCACACAAGATCCTGCTGGTAATATATTTCGCGGCAATTCTGGTTTTGATGTGCAAAATGCCACATCAGCAAAATTAGTTTCGGCTGGAAACCTGTTAAATCCTGTGGGGATCAAGGGATTAGTAGAGTTGAGTGCAACTGTTGAAAGCACTGCCAAACCAACACCTGTAAACACGAGTTTTTCTGACATGTCAGGACATTGGGCAGTTGCTTTTGTAGAAGCTTTACTAAATAAAGGCTTAATTAGTGGCTTTGGTGATGGTACGTTTAAGCCAGAAGCCCCAATCAATCGCGCTCAATATGCTGCTGTGATTGCTAAAACTTTTGAACTACCTCTAAAGAATAAATATAGTAAATTCACTGATATTAAATCAGATTTCTGGGCAGCCCCAGCCATAGAAAAAGCTGCTAGTATGGGGTTCATAAGCGGTTTTCCAGATAGTACATTTCGACCAGGACAAAATTTAACAAAAATTCAAGCCATCGTATCGCTAGTAAATGGGTTACAACTAAGTGGTGCTAATCCTAATGTGTTAACCGTGTATCGCGATCGCGCTCAAATACCCAGTTATGCAACTGAGGCTGTGGCCATTGCTACTCAGAAACTACTAGTGGTAAACTATCCGCAAACGGAAATACTCGAACCTTTGCGGGACATCACTCGTGCTGAGGTAGTAGCGTTAATTTATCAAGCGTTGGTGAGTAGCGGTAAGCAAAAACCAATAATTTCTCCTTACATTGTCAATCCAGATGCCGATATTCCCTCATTTACAGATCTTAGGGGACACTGGGCAGAAGGATTTATTCGGGCATTAGTGAGTATGAATTTAACCCGTGGTTTTGCTGATGGTAGCTACCAACCAAATCAACTAATGACTCGCGCTCAGTATGCTGCTTTAATAGCAGCAGCTTTTAACCCCACTGCTAAACGTTCAGCACCAGAGTTTAGTGATGTACCCAAGAATTTTTGGGCTTACAAAGCCATTCAACAAGCAGCACAGGGCGGGTTTGTGGGTGGTTTTAATGATCGCACCTTCCGCCCTGTGCAAAATGTGCAACGATTACAGGTGATTGTTTCTTTGGTCAATGGACTTAGTTTACCAGCAGCTAATGCTGATGTATTATCTGGGTTTAGCGATCGCAATAGCATTCCCGATTATGCCCGTACCGCAGTTGCAACCGCGACGTTGCAAAAAATCATAGTTAACTACCCAGATACTAAACAAATTGCACCCACAAAAGAAGCAACACGGGCAGAAGTAGCGGCAATGGTATACCAAGCATTAGTTGCGATCGGGCGATCTCCAAAGGTTAATTCACCATATATTGTTTCTCCTTTTGCAGTGGGGAAAGAGTAGAATGAGAGACACTCTTTTATTATTGAACGATCCCCCATTACCCCTTCGCCCCTAATCCCCAAAGGGGGCCCCGAGTTCACCTCCAGGGGTCCCACCTGCCCCAATCCCCAATCCCCGATCCCCTAACAGCTAGCCATATGCAACGGGAGCAAGATTTAGCCCTATTGCCTCAAACCGAAATACCACCTTTTACACCAAGTTTGGGAACATCTGCCGACTTGGCAATAGCCTTATTGATTCACTATAGTTTTGAACTCAGTGGTTATCAGGCCAGTGAACTAGTTCATCGTTGGCAACAGCAATACTCTGATAGTTGGTTACATATGGCAGTGATTGAAGCACTGTATCAGGGGCGTTATAAAGCGATATCAGTACAGCAAATATTAACACTTTGGCAACGACGGGGGCAGGCTGTCTTTCATTTCAATATGGAATTTGAGCGTCTAATTTGCAGCAAGTTCCCCGAAAGCTTAACTTCAGTACCAACATGGTCTCAATTTTCTTCTTACCACAACCCTCGTCTCGATGAAGTGAAAAAAGAAAACGTGGGGACAGGGGGACACAAAGACGCGGGGACGCGAGGACACGGAGGACAAGGAGGACAAGGAGGACAAGGAGGACACGGAGGACAAGGAGGACAAGGGGACATGGGGACACAGGGACATGAAGACACGGAGAGATATCTTAATAATTTCTCCGCGTCTCCCACTCACAGCGTCACCGCGTCTTCTTCCCTCCCCGCCACTCCTACTCCTAAACCACAACGAAAGCTACTTCCAGCTACTGTCAATCATTCTCCAATTGAGCAATTTACTCCCCAAACGAGCGATCGCTCTCAGTCATTTACCTCAAAACTGAAAGCGATGTCTAATGACAATTTATAAGAATGTTGGTTGAAAACCCTTATTTTAGATTTTAGATTTTAGATTTTAGATTTTAGATTTTAGATTTTAGATTTTAGATTTTAGATTTTAGATTTTAGATTTTAGATTTTAGATTTTAGATTTTAGATTTTAGATTTTAGATTTTAGATTGAAATATAGGATTCCTATTTGATTTTTGAACAAAACTCAGTACACATCTAGCTTCCTTTTTTTCTTTCTTTCCCTATTGCCTATTGCCTATTGCCTATTGCCTGCCTCCACGAGTAAATTCATTAATCAAATCGGATTGCTATATCTACGTTAGTAATAATTAAGTCTTTTATATAACAGGGGCGACATAAAAGCACCCTGGTTGAAGTCGCCCTTCAAACAAAGGTAGCTATAGATCAACCATTAAACCGTGAATACGCTGGTACTCACGTATCATAACGGCATTTTTTGACTCTATTTGAGAAAGAACAGAGTCGGGAAACTCAGTCGGTGTATAACGAGGCTGATACCAACTTTGACTTTCAAAGTAACTCTGTAGCTTTTGCTCTTTAAAACGACGACCGTGACGGGCATAGATTTCATTACGCATCAGCGTTAATTCCTTCCCATTACGACCCTTGAGATCTGCCGAGGTGAGCAATCGCTGTTGGAATAAAGGCTTTGATGTTGCAGCCAAGACCTGAGATTGAGGTAGTGGCGATTCAGTTTGATTGTGATTAGCCTGATTCTTAGGTGGTTGTGAAGTAGCCTTTGATTTAATCAGTTTAGGAAGAGATTTAGACAGTGGAGATTCAGTTTTATTCAAACTAGCTTTTTTGGCTGGTTGTGAAGTCGCCTGCGGTTCGTTCTCCTCAGACGGCTCAAGTGCTGTAAAGCTCGACTCTGGAAGTTCAATTTCAGGTTTACTGATGTTTATTTTTTCTAAAGCATTGGTGCTGTATACAGAAATATTACTAGCATATTTCTGTACTGATTTATGCTGCTTAGTATTAGCTGAGGCAAATTGATCTGATATAACAGACCAACAAGAAGCTCCTCCAACAGCAAATCCTCCAGCAAACATCATTGAAGCTAGCTTTACCTTAGAACTTAAGCCTACAGATGATGACCGACTGGGCATTTTTGTTTGTAACCTGGAATTTGGTGAAGATGTCCGGGATTCTCGAGTGTAGTGCTCAATCTCATCCAGATTTTCATCATCCAGAAATATATAAGAAATTGTATCCAGCAATTTCTCTTGTTTCACAGGTTTATAGAGTGAGTTTTCTTTGCTAGATTCTGTTGTTGACTCATTAGATTCGTAAAGGGGATAGCGTTGGATTGGATATACTGGCAGTTCAGCAGACTTACTAGAGGAGTTTTGTTTGATAAAATCTGCTCTTGGTACAACAACTCTTTGAATCAAGGTAGTTTGCTGGAAAATTTCTTGTTGTTTGTGTGATTCAGGTTTGTTTGGATCTATTTGAGTTTCTACACACTGGAGATCAATGATCTCGGGATCATTATCTGTGACATTTAAGGAGAGTAGATTAGGAATACTGAACAATTCCTCCTGTTGTGTATCATCAGGTTCGTAGCAGTTCGTTTCGTTGAAAGTAGTCCTTTTGCAAGTATCCATGTTGCCGTTGAGAGTCTAGGTGGTTGTCTATGCTGCAAGAGGTGTTTGTGGAAGGATTTCCACACTAGTGTTTCTCACTAAAAGTACTAGGAAAAAGATGTTACTGTTATGGTTTTTACGATGAAGTCTTTCTATCTTCTCAATCTAGTGTGGAATTTTGCAACTGTTTGACAATCAATTTTGACACAATTTTCTATACTCGCTTGAAAATAGTAACCGTGAAAAGATGGCAAAAAGGGCGTATTAGTAAGGGTGGAGAAGTAATTGTTAAATTTTTATTAAAGAAATTAAGTGTCTTAAAAATAGGGATCGGGGATTGGGGATAAGGGAGACAAGGGAGACAAGGGAGAATTATTTAACGAATCTCTTCCCAATCCCCGTACTCTACGAGAAGCCGCTTACGCGTAGACGCGTAAGCGGCTTCTCTGGAGAATCCCCGACCCCCAATCCCTATTTTTGACTGATGGCCTAGTATCCAATTGGCTCAATCACAGTTCTCAAACCATTATTGTTAAGAATAGCTAACATTTGCTCGGCATTATACCGATTGCTAAACACTCCTGCTTGCATTACTGCTTTACCTTCCCAGAAAGTGGGAAAGGCTCCAGGGGCTAGAAATCTTACTAATTCTTGATCTCTTTGAGTTTGTACTTCTGCTATCACTCGGTAACGCGTACTTAGTGAACCGCCAGCATAGGCTGTAGTTGAAGCATTTTCGGATACTGGTAGCTGATTACCCACAGGAACATTATTGCTAGGAATAGCTGGAGGTTGCAGCACTGGCAATGATGGGATTTGATTTATTGCGGTTTTGACTGATGTGGATGTGACTGGATTAGGTGGAGATTGGGGTTGAGGTGCAACAAATTCGACTGTATTTGGTGCTTTTGGTGCTACCTGTACATAATTTATTTGTGGTGTACTTGCTTGTTGCCAACCCGTGGTTGTTTGTTTAACTACCAAGCTGCTAGGAATAGGAAATCCCGCAGTGTTTCTTGAGGTTGGTGATTTTGGTTGGCTAGAAGTTGTAACTACTCTAGAAGTAGCTGGTTGTATGGACTGCTTTGGCTTGGTAACAGTGGCAACAATCTTAGAAGTAGAATTTGCTGGTTGTAATGGTAGTAGTTGGCTGTTTAATGGTCTGGAAGCTCTCTTAACAGAAGAAGATACAACAGGCGGGGGAGAAGGAGATGGTAAATTTTGAGCGATCGCACCTGTTGTACCACTAATGTTGACATCACCAGCAATGCGATCGCTAGCCAGAATGTTCCCATAGGCAGTAATAATCTGCTTAGTAGCACTAGCATTGATATCATAGCGACCATTGTTACGAAACTGATTACCACCAGCTTCGGAACTGTTACCTAAATCTGGTTGTGCTTGAGCTAATATAACTAACCCATCTTCTTGATTACGCTCAATCACGTTATTCCGCAAAATAGGCTGAGAAGAAGCTTGCACAATGATTCCACTTCTATTGTTGATAATTTTATTACCCACCACTAAAGGATGAGCTTTTTGGGCAATGTTAATGCCAAAGCCTGTTTCTTGAAACACATTCTCTCGTATTTCTGCACCAGAGGTATCAGTAACTGTTATCCCATTAGCACTATTGCGATCAAAGAAATTATTACGGATGATCGGTGCAGTGTTGCCAGTCACAGTAATTCCATCTTGAGTATTACCAACAAATGTATTGTCTACAACGGTAAAATTGTTAGACTCAATCCATAAACCGTAACCACGTGGATTAGAGTTTGTCACCGTTATCCCTGTTAGTTTTGCTCCTTTGGCACTAACAAGAGCGACATTTTTACTGCCAAAACTCCGACTAAGGTAATCACCACCTCCACTGATGATGACGCCACCACCGTTACTACTAACATCTCCTTGAATGGTAATATCAGGCTTGAGTATCAATGGGAACATTTCTCCTGTCTGGGCGCTGTAAGTTCCCTTAGCAAGCATAATTACAGTATTGGGGGTAGCCACTTGCAAAGCTTTGGTAATAGTTTTCAAAGGGCTACTTTCACCCCCATTTGCCTGCTTGTCATTTCCGATACTTGGGTTGACAAACAATGCATTTACCTGAGAGATTGTTTTCTCAGTATGGTGTATCTGCTTTTGTGGTGGAGATGTCTGAGCAATGGCGGTATCAAAGTAACAGCTAATAAGTATCAGACTTGTAACTCCTATACCAGCAGCGTTCAGAAACAAACGCACGGAATGATAAATAAAAAGCATTGTCACTTCTAAGTACGGATGTGAATTATGCTCTTGGTTAATCTTTTGTGCTAGTAGAACGTCAGCCTGACAAGACTTATAAACAACGAGGGGGAAAATCACCTTTTCTGCACTCCTTACAACCAATTAGCAATTTTTATACTCTCTAAATTGCAAAAATGTCGATGATATCACTCACATATTGGATGGGTAATAGGGATCGGGGAATGGGGAATGGTTAGTGGTTTTTGTTTATTTCCAATCCCGATCCCCGACCTTTGATCCTCCATCCCCAATCCCCTTCACTCTAGGAGTAGAGGTTATAGTAAAAATATTTTATAATTCCTATTTTCTAATTCTTGATCTCGAACCTCAAATTTTTAATTTAAAGAAACAAAATATATGAAAAAATTATTGCAACTATGAAAGGGACTGACTGTTACGATCAAAACACTAATGGGATTGTTGTAATGGTCGAGCCATACAGCCGAAGAGAGCAAGTAAGTCAAGTTATTTGTCGCATCTTAGATGCAAATTTAGATCGTGCGCGTGAAGGTTTGCGAATTATTGAGGAATGGTGTCGCTTTGGCTTAAATAATACCCAGTTAACTGGGGAATGCAAGCGAATGCGGCAAGAATTAGCAACCTGGCATACTGCTGATTTAAGGGCGGCTCGAGATACACCGGGTGATCCTGGTACTGAATTAACTCATCTCCAGGAAGAACAGCGCGCTAGTATCAAATCTTTGCTGCAAGCTAACTTCTGTCGAGTAGAAGAAGCTATGCGGGTGTTAGAAGAATATGGCAAGCTTTATCACCCAAATATGGGGAAAGCTTTTAAGCAGATGCGTTACCGAGTTTACACCCTAGAAAGTAATTTGATGGGTTATCAACGACATCAGTTACTTGTGCGATCGCATTTGTATCTTGTTACCTCCCCCAGTGACAAAATACTAGATACAGTCGAAGCTGCCCTCAAGGGAGGATTAACTTTAGTACAGTATCGCGATAAGAAAGTAGATGATGCTGTCCGTCTCCAGCAAGCTCAAGAATTACGGCAGTTATGCCATACCTACAACGCCATTTTTATTGTCAATGACCGGGTAGATATCGCTTTGGCTGTTGATGCAGACGGGGTACACCTGGGACAGCAAGATATGCCTATTGCTATGGCCCGACAATTACTCGGACCTCACCGCTTGATTGGTCGTTCTACCACAAATTCTGAGGAAATGCAACGGGCTGTCAAAGAAGGAGCAGACTATATCGGTGTTGGGCCTGTTTATGAAACTCCTACAAAAGAAGGTAAGGCTGCTGCTGGTTTAGAATATGTTCGTTACGTTGCTAAAAATTGTTCTATCCCTTGGTTTGCTATTGGCGGTATCGATCCCAACAACATCAATGATGTGATTGACGCTGGGGCGAAGCGTGTAGCAGTGGTGCGTGGCATCATGCAAGCCGAACAACCTACTTTAGTGACACAATATTTTCTATCGCAGCTCAATCGTATTCAACCAGATCCTGATCATTCCTATGTCGAATCAAATTACTATCCAGATCAATGGTGAATCTCGTAGCTGTGTACCTCAAACTCTTCTACCTGAACTACTTCAACAACTAGGGTTTAATCCTCGATTGGTAGCAGTAGAATACAACGGTGAAATTTTACACCGTCAGTACTGGCAGGAAACAAAAGTACAGCAAGGCGATCGCCTAGAAATTGTCACTATTGTTGGTGGGGGTTAAGGAACCAAGGGTGCGAAGGTGTGAGGGTGTCAGGGTGTAAGAGAAAATAAGAGTTTTTCTGAAATTCATATCTTGAAAATTTCAAATATTCCTAAATTTTTACCCACCCCACAAAATCCTCCTACACTCCTACATCCGTACACCCCTATACCCCTATTTTTATTGAGTGCAGGAGTTGGGTAATTTATTTTTTGGAGTTTTTCTAAGTTAGTAAACAAGAATAGCGAGATTCAGGTATATAAAGCCATCGGTGCAAACTTCTTTTGTTCGCTAGTATTCTTCCTCTACGTCCAAGTTGTTCGCGTAGTTGCTGGTTTTCGCAAAGTCGGCGGAATGCTTGAAACATTTCTAAACCAGAATAAGGATTGACAATTAAACCATTTTCCTCATCGCGAACTGTATCTGTAACCCAACCAAAGTTTGAGGCAATAATAGGTTTACCAAAGTAAGCTGCTTCTAAGTAAACCATGCCAAAACCTAAGTGGCTGCTAACGTTGCGATCAAATAAAGTTAGCAAAGCAAATATATCGCAAGCTGCATAGTAACCAGCCAATTCTCGTTCAGCAACATGTCCAGCAAAGTGTACCCATCTGTCCAAGCGCAGGCGTCGTACCTGAGATTGTAATTTTGCCTCACAAGGGCCTTGTCCACACAGTATGTAATGAACCTCCAGCCCTAAAGTGAGTAGTAGTGGTAAATTATCTATTACTAAGTCAAAACCTTTATACTGTTGTAGACAGCCGACCGAGAGAATTACTACTGCATTTTCTGGAATATCGTGGCTGTTGCGTACCCGTAAACGTAATTCCTCAATTGCGTTAGGACTAGCTACACCAAATTTCTTTCTTCTAACTACAGGATGAATAATGTGAGTGGGAGTATTGATTTGAAAATGAGTGGTGAGTAAATATCGTGTCCAGCCGCTATTGCAAACAATACCTTCTGCTCTTCGCAAAGTCAATGCAAACAGCGATCGCATTATTCGATTGCGTAAAGTATATAAAATATCATTCCCGTGTAGATAGATAAAAAAGCGAATCGGTAAAAGATAACTCAAAAGCAACAGTGAAATAAAACCGTAGCCATGTCCCCATTCGATATAGCGATAATGATAGCGAAAATAAAGTTTTATTGCGAAAACAGCTGACCAAAGCATATTTAGAATTGGTTTGAGGATATTTTTGCTCAAACCATCACGCCAAGACTGGGGAATGTGCCAACGATACACAGGAAATACCTGTGATTTGTCAAAAGCTTTATCTCCTGCACAACTAGCAGTAAGAAGAATTACCCTATCTGTATCTTGTAGACAGCGATTATAAATGTACTCTTCGATACCACCTTCCCTGGGTAGAAAAGTGCGGCATACGACTAGAATATCTGGAGATACAGTTTGTTCTCCAACGGTCGCGACCCTTGATGAAATCTGTTCCATCAGAAATTTAATAAGTAAAAATTAACTAACCCGCGCTCAGTACCGCGCTGTAATCTTTGATTCAGCGTCGGGAGATGTCACAAACTTATTTCGCTGTTGGTTTATAGTAAAGGCGTACGTTTGTACGCCCCTACTGAATTAATAATTACATCAATTTCAAGTGTTGTCACACAGCTAATCCAGTAGTGCGCTACACATTCTTAACACATTCCCCAGATTTAATATTCACTTTATTAGTCAACTCTCAACTATTAGACCTCTTGCAAAAGTCGAATGAACCCCCCTCAATCCCCCCGTGAACGGGGGGAAGATTTAGTTCCCTCCCCCGTAAACGGGGAGGGTTAGGGTGGGGTAAAAATATTTTTGCAAGAGGTCTATTCTTTCAAGAACTTGTAGGTCTTGGGCTTATAGTTGCGATCGCTACATCCCTACCTGCATAATCGCAAAGAATTGTGTAACCGTATACTTAGTTCAGTATAGATATAATCAATAGAATAACTAAATACCATCAAAATGTTCTGCCAAAATGCCGAATAGAAGTGATTAGTCAAGACTCAAGGAGCAATGTCCAATACCTGAACCCTGATCCTTGATCCCCGCTTCCCCTTCGCCCCTAAATTCAAATCTTTACTTCAATGATGAATGTTCATCATTGTGATCGTATCCAGAAAATGTCAAAGACTTCCGCATCTTTTCCACAACTCTAATCAAGAACTGCTTCTGTTCTCCTGTAGCTTGCAAATCATCGAGTGCTTTTCGTAAATCAACCGCTTGCTGTTGGGTTTTGGCAAGCAATTCAACTTGCTGAAGTGCCATTCCCAGTTGGGCTGCTATTTGAGTGAGAAATTTAATCTCAGATGAATCCCAGTGGCGGGGGGCTGAGTGTTGATACACAGCTAGCAAACCCCAAAGTTTTTGACTGATAAAAATCGGGGCGATCGCAAAGGCTTTGATCTGATACTGCTCTAAAATATCAACATGACAGGGAGTAAATTTCATTTGATAAATGTCATCAACAACGCACGTTTGATTGTAGCGATAGCGTCCCCCTTGGGTTTCTTGTAAGTAAGTATCATGCCAAATAGTATTAATGCCAAGTTTGTCTGAATTTGACCACTCTGGATTAGCCGCTTCAAAACTACCAACAAATTCACCACTCCAATCATTGTTGAAGCGATAAACACTCACACGATCAGCTTGCAGTAATTGACAAAGTTCTTTGGTAGTCGTTTGAAAAATCGTCGCTAGTTCGAGAGAGGCGCGAATTTTTGTCACGACATCTAATAATAACTGCTGTTGTTCTGCTACTTTTTGCAATTCGACAGCCTGTTGTTTTGTTTTTGCAAGTAATTCAGCTTGCTGGAGTGCTACTCCGAGTTGGGCTGCTGTTTGAGTTAGGAAGTGAGTGTCAGAAGAATCCCAGTGGCGGGGGGCTGAGTGTTGATAAGCTGCTAGCAATCCCCAAAGTTTTTCGCCAACAAAAATCGGAGCGATCGCAAAGGCTTTGATCTCAAACTGTTCCAAAAGCTGGATGTGACATTGCTCAAATTCCATTTGATAAATATCATCCACCGCCAGTATCTGATGATCACGATAACGTCCCCCTTGGGTTTGTTGTAAATAAGTGTCGTTCCAAACTGTATTGACGCCGAGTTTAGATATATGTAACCACTCTGGGTTAGCCACCTCATAATCACCAACAAATTCACCACCCCAATCACTGTTGAAGCGATAAACACTCACACGATCCGCTTGCAATAATTGACAAACTTCTTTGCTAGTCGTTTGAAAAATCGTCTCAATATCAAGAGAGGTTCTGATTTTCGCAATCACCTCCAAAAGTGCTTGTTGTTTGATTGACTGTTCTAAATTGGTAGTATCTTGTTGGATTTGAGTGCTGGCGTTGGTAACAAGCATTCGTATTTGTTGAGATTGCTCGTTTTCGTGAATTGCAAAAGCAAATTGTTGACCTAACTCTCTTGCTAATTCTATTTCTTCGACACTCCACTCACGAGGTTGTGCGGTTTTCGATTCTTGCCAAACTTCAAAGGATTGACGGGGATATAGTTGTCGTCCATCAGGATCAAACTCACCCGCCCAGAGAATTTTTGTTTCAACTTCGTCTTGAAAAATACTTAAGTATCCCAGCAATTCTTGGCGATAATTGAGTGGAATCATTAAAATACTGCGAATTTTGGTTGCTCGAAAAGCAACTTGCAAATTTCGCAAACCAGGAATTTTATAGACGTCTGAAATCGCCCAAATATGATATTTACCAGACTTGTAGCGTTCCTGCCAGACACTATATTGTTCCATATGTCTGTATTTTGCCTGGTCTGGAATCATAGGTTGCTTACCATAGGCATAAACCTTGATATGCTCGTTATCAAGTTGCAAGCAATCCGCAAAACTTTCCATGACTGCGGGATTTTTAATACAAAGCCTACCACCAGAACCACCAAAAGCAGCGATGGTTTCTGCTAAAGCTGACTGATATTCAATTGTGGGTAATGAATGCAGCAGGGTAGCAATACGTTTTATAGTGGTTTCCCTTGTGGCTTTTTCCTTGGCTTGGGTAATCAGAGTATTTTGGGCGATCGCTAAGGAAAGTTGATCAACCACCATCTGTACTACTTCTAATTCTGATTCTGGAATTAAACGAGATTGGGAGTCATGAGATACCAACAGTCCCCAAAGTTGTTTGTGATGCATAATCGGGACTACAACAGAGGATTTAACCCCCATCGCTGTCAGGTATTCCACATGACAGGGATCTACCGGGCGGTAAAAGTCTTGTTCAGCGAAATTCTCTTCGTCTTCCAAATCTTCAGCTAGGGGAATACGACCAATCTGTTGAGTATCAACATTCACTATTGAACGTACCCGTGAGTTGATAAATAGTTCTCTGGCTTCAGGCGGAATGTCATCTGTGGGAAAATTTAGCCCAAGTAGCGAAGGTAACTTATTGCTATCCACAGATTCCGCTAGCACCTGTCCGCTTTGATCCGGATGAAACTTGTAAATCTTTACGCGATCGCTTCCAAGAAATGCGCGTAATTCTGCTACTGTTGTTGTCAAAACATCTTGCAATTCTGAAGAAAGACGGATACGGTTGGCAATCCGAAGCCGTAGAGTTTCTGGTTTGAGAATAACCTGCATATGTTCCAAGAAAATGAGGTATGAATTGTGATTAAGAAAAAGTTAAATAACAGTGTATAATAATATGTATTCTGTCAATGACAACTAAGTTTTAATTTATACGAAAGTTCATAAAAAATTTTATTTAAAAATAATAGTAACTTGGTGTCTAAACTATGTCATTAAGAAATATTAATTAAGAACAATTGACCAATAATTCCAAGCAGGGTAAAGAGCAAGCAGATTTCATGAGTGGAGCAATTCCATTTTCCAAAATCTAAAATCAAATAGCTCTTGGATAAATCCTCATGGTCAATCCAAAATCCAAAATCGGATTACCTACATTGTTGATGTATCGACCTGTATTGTTAATGTATCGACCTGCATTGTTAATGTATTGACCTGCATTGTTGATGTATCGACCTGCATTGTTGATGTATCGACCTACATTGTTAATGTATTGACCTACATTGTTGATGTATCGACCTGCATTGTTAATGTATTGACCTGCATTGTTGATGTATTGACCTACATTGTTGATGTATTGACCTGCATTGTTGATGTATTGACCTGCATTGTTAATGTATCGACCTGCATTGTTAATGTATTGACCTGCATTGTTAATGTATCGACCTGCATTGTTAATGCAGTCGTCTGTACAGTTTATAAGGAAAATAAGGGTTATCAAGCGCGATCGCTCTCAATACGGTTCGGATAAGACAAATCGATCTCAATACTGCTCGGATAAGACAAATCGATTGACATTTAAAACCTGTAGAGACGTTGCACTGCAACGTCTCTACATGCCCAAAATTACGACGACAAATCCTTAACCGAGCAGTATTGAAATCGATCTACATTAAACCCTGTACCAGACGCGATATATCGCGTCTGGTACAATCCCAAAATTATGACGAAAAATCTTTAACCGAACCGTATTGCGAACTAGATTACCCACCTCTAAAAATTAAGTATTTACAGCCTCAGCAAAGCGAATTTTCAAATAATCATCTTCCATTTTCGCTCCTGCTGGTTGCAGTGCTGCTAATGCTTGTGGCAAGACTAAATTTCGGCGATGATTACCAATAGTAATATTTAATTCATCGCCTGTTTTACTGAGTTGAATTTGGTTTTTCGGAATACCTGGTAAATACAATTCCAAGCTGTATTGATTTTGTTCTTGTACTACCTTGAGCGTATTTTCTTTGTAATAAACTTGACTTGGATCTTCATCTTTATAGAGTATTTCTTTGAGTCGTTCTAGGGCTGCTAAACCACACATTTCTTCAGAAAATAGAGGTACTTCCTTCACAGGTAAAGGATGAAAGTTTTCGTGAATTTCCTGACGATATTGCTGTTGGTTCTCTTTCCATTTCTGAAAGAATGAGTCTTGGACTTCGTTGGGAAGAATGCGATTTGCTATAACTAAATCAGTTGCAACATTATACAAACTCAAATAAGCATGAGCGCGAAGAGATTCTTTAATTACCATTTTTTCCGGGTTAGTAATCAAACGCACTGAGGTTTGATTATTGTCAGTTAAGACTTTTTCGAGTGCTTCTATTTGTTGATAAAACTCATAAGGTGCGTCCATCACCTCTTTATCTGGTAAAGAAAAACCAGCAATGGGTTTAAACAGAGGTTCAACCAAAGGCCTCAGAGCAACAGAAATATTTTGAAACGGTTTGTAAAAACGGCGCATATACCAACCACCGACTTCTGGTAAACTCAGCAGTCGCAATGCTGTACCCGTTGGAGCAGAGTCGATAATCAAAACATCAAAATCACCTTCGTCGTAATGACGTTTCATTCTTACCAAGCTAAAAATCTCATCCATCCCTGGTAAAATTGCCAATTCTTCCGCTTGTACTCCATCCAAACCTCGCGCTTGTAAAACTTGAGTGATGTAGCGCTTGACAGCACCCCAGTTTCCCTCTAATTCTTGTAGCGCATCTAGTTCCGCACCCCACAAGTTTGGGCGAATTTTTCGGGGAGCGTGTTCTAGTTCCAGATCAAAACTATCTGCTAAAGAGTGAGCGGGATCTGTACTCAAAACCAGGGTACGATAACCAAGTTCTGCACAACGCAATCCAGTAGCAGCAGCTACGGAAGTTTTACCTACACCACCTTTTCCGGTCATTAAAATTACGCGCATGGATGATTCTGCTTTATCTGAGAAGTTTTTACATTTATTTACATTATCGATTGTTTAGCAGAGAAATGTTGTTTGATCACATCCAGACGCGAACAATTCCAATAATCTATGTGAGAAGCGATTAAACCATCAGAGTTGAGACGCAATTCACTCCAACCAGGGATAGAAATACGTGGTTTCCAGGGAAGGGGAGTATTCCAACTGAGTGTCCACTTAGTTGTGATTGTGTCTCCCTCTTTTTGGATATCATGCAAATCCATTTTGGGATTTAAAAAAAAAGTCTCAATAAATTTAATCATCAGCTTGTATAGCTGAATACCCCGAAATTTAAATACTTGGTCTTGAAAATAAACCTCTTCAGCATAGATGCTGTAAGTTTGATTTGCTGGAAATCTTTGATAGTCTTCTTTGAGGATTTGAATGATATCCATAGTCAATACACAGCCTGATGTAACAATCCTTTATTTTGAGATTACCTCAAATCCCCAAACAAGGCAAAAGTCAAAAGTCAAAAGAAAGAAGGAAAAATAAAAGATTGGGTTGAAATCCCGCAGATTTATTTTTGGAAATTATCTTTTGATTTTTGACTTTTGACTTTTGACTTTTAATCTATTTTAATGGCATCTTTGATTTTCCGTTTTTGTAAGAAGCCAGACATAAATGGACGCTCAAAGATTAAATAGAAAATATAGGCAATTAATAATGATAGTGACAAACCAGTTGTATAGAAGATAATCTCTCTTTTGAGAGGGGTAAATTGGAAAGTATGTAGATACTGATTGAGTACAGTTAAGACTATAGAGTGAAGTAAATATAAGCTATAAGAAAATGTTCCTAGTGCGATCGCTCCAGGAGATTGCAATATTTTTAATACTAAAGGTGGTGTTTTTTCCTCTACTATGCAATTAGTACAGTAGACTAACAAACACGCAGTTGCTAAACCAACACACAATTCATTTACCCATATTTCTAAGCCAAATTTTTGCGACATATCAGTAAATAAAGCCATACCAAAAAATATTGCGGCTAGTAAACCCCACGGTAGTGATTTTCTGATTTTTTGCAAATAGTGTTTTTGAGAAAATCCGATATCTGCTGCCATCATCCCTAAAGCAAATAAACCAAGATACCATGTATGCGCTCTGCCGATTAATCCATGAGATAAATAATAAGGCAATAATCCTAATAAAAAAGCCAAACTGACGACGACAAACCATCCTAAACGCCGCCATATAGGCAGTAAAATCAGAGGAAATAGGAAGTATATTTGCCATTCAGTAGCAACACTCCACATTGGTCCGTTGATTTTATAAATTTCATCGTTGGGAATGAGATTGTGAATTAAAAATAGATGGCAAACAACATCAAAAAGTGAAAAGGTATGCTCAAAATGCCCCCAGAGATTATTATCCCAATACAGGAAATGAAGATTAATTAAAATTGTGATTAAAACACCTACTATCAATGACAATATCAGTGCTGAATAATATGGTGGCAATATTCGACGCGATCGCCGCTTTATATAATTAAATAAACCCCCGGAAATATAACCTGTCTGAGAACGAGATACTGGCAGCATTAAACAGTATCCTGAAAGGACAATAAATATAGCTACACTAAAAAGTCCATATCTAAAAACTTTGCTAAAGTTCAGCCACATACCTGGTAAATCATGTCCTTGTAATTCCCATAGATGAGAAAAAACCACGTATAAAGCTGCCAAACCACGCAAACCATCCAGATAATGAAGATGTACTCTCTTATCGTGGGTTTTATCTGTAAAATTACTCATTTCATTCACTTTAGTTTAGTTATTTTGAGATTTACTCAATATTACTTATGTTTGTTCTATTTAGCTCATAAAGAATGCTTATATTCAACTAAGAATTGGTTAAATCGCGATCGCTACATTTATGGTTAAAAGCTTTTAAGATTAAGAATATATAAAAAGCCAAGCTACTTATAAAATTTTATACAAACACAATATTTTATGAATATTAAACACATACCCCCACCAAACTATCCCAGAGTTGAATTTGGGCGACGAATTATGGCATTTGGGATTGATTTTTTGATTGTTTGGTTAGTTAGCTCTTTGTTAGGAAGTAGTGGGCTTGGTATCCACTTTCTCCAGATACTAGTTTTTGCGATCGCTTGGTTGGTGTTACGAGTAGTAGTTGTGTATAACAACCAAGGACAAAGTTTAGGGCAGTATGCTCTGGATCTTAGAGTACTAGAAGTTGAAGGGGGGAGAGTACCAGGTTTACAAGCTCTTGTGAAACGAGAGGCGATCATTGGTTTGGGTGGGCTTTTGCTTGCGGTCGCCTTGAGCAATATTATCCGCAATCCCACTGCTATACTGCTAATACTTCCTCTGGCGATCGATTGTGGTACGGCTGCATCTGACAGTCAACTGCGGCAAGCTTTGCATGACCGCTATGCTAAAACTATAATCGTTTCGGCAAGTCGTGGCTATTCGCTAGATATAAAAGTCAAGCGAATGCTTGAAACTTTGCAGCGAAATGTGCGAAGATAGATATTTGTGTTAATTATTCTCAGGCTTAATTGTTTGTAAAATTATGGCTAAGGCTAAAGGTGTCCGAATCATACTGACACTGGAATGTACGGAGTGCCGTACAAATCCAGATAAACGCTCACCAGGTGTTTCACGTTATACCTCGACAAAGAATCGTCGTAACACCACCAATCGTTTAGAACTCAAAAAGTTCTGCACTCACTGCAACAAACATACCGTTCACAAGGAAATTAAATAGACAACCATGAGTTATTACCGTCGTCGTTTGTCTCCGATTAAGCCGGGAGAACCAATTGACTACAAAGATGTAGACTTGCTGCGTAAATTTATCACCGAGCGCGGTAAAATATTGCCACGTCGAATTACTGGATTGACATCTCAGCAACAGCGATCGTTAACATTAGCGATTAAACGCGCTAGAATTCTGGCTTTGTTGCCGTTTATCAATGCAGAAGGCTAACTATTAATATTATTTTTGGATTTTGGATTTTAGATCAAGAAGCTGAGTTTACGTAGCATTGCACTTGGCGTTTCTGAGTCCAAAATCTAAAATCTAAGAAAGTTAAGTGTAAAATCGGCTCAGTCAAGCTTAAAATCATTTAGATTTGGGATTTAATAATTGAGTTATTTCATCCAAAATCTAAAACCTAAAATCTAAAATTTTAATTAAGATGCGAGGCTTGTGGAGAAGGGGACGCTAGTTGAATTTAGACTTCAAGGCGATCGCCGTTTGGGTGTGGTAGATCGTCCAGACGGAAAGACTCGTTGGTTCGTTATCGATGAACGGGGTCAATCTCACAGTCTCGCGCCTAGACAAATCAGCTATACAGTTACTGGACAAAGCTATAAATCCTCACAAATTTCTAGTTTTCTAGAAGAAGTCAAGCCTTACTTAGATCCATCAAGTTTAGAAGTAGCTTGGGAACTATTAGTAGAGGATGGAGAAACAGTAACGCCACAAGAAATGGCAAATCTACTCTTTTCGGGATCACAAGCACATCAGTGTTATGCTGCTTATTGCTTGCTATCAGACGATAAAATCTATTTCAAGCAAAAGGGGGACTCTTACGAACCCCGCACAGCTACTCAGGTAGCAGAACGTAAACACCAACTAGAAGTAGAGGCACTCAAAGCAAAAGGACAACAAGAATTTTTGGCTCGTGTTGAGCAAGCGCTCAAAGGTGAAGCAGTCGAGTGGCAAAGACATGACCGCCACCGCCTAGAAGCTTTAGAAAAATATGCAGCACTACTTGCCGATATTGTGCGCTTAGGGCTAAATTATGACTCTCTGGCTCGTGCCTATCCGCCGCCAGCACCAGTCCTGGAAACGATGAACATGCTAGGGCGTTCTGCAACACCCCAAGGAGCCTTGCAATTATTGGTAGACTTGGGTTGGTGGAGTCCTCATGAAAATTTATTTCTGCGTCGTTCCTCAATTCCAGTTCAATTTCCTACAAAGGTACTAGAAGTGTCGCAACAGCGATTGCAATCACCACCGCCTGACCCAGATTCTAACCGCTTGGATCTGACCTATCTCAAAGTGTACACAATTGATGATGAAAGTACTACAGAAATAGATGATGGTTTGAGTTGGGAGCAACTTCCAGATGGGCGGGAAAGATTGTGGGTGCATATCGCTGACCCAACACGCTTTTTGATACCAGAAGATGAGTTAGACCTAGAAGCCAGAAAGCGAGGTAGTACAGTTTATTTACCTACTGGCATGGTTCCTATGTTTCCAGAAATATTGGCAACTGGACCTATGAGTTTGGTGCAGGGACAGGTTTGCTGTGCTTTGAGCTTTGGAGTCATTTTAGATGCATCTGGGGCGGTAGAAGATTACAACATTCATGCCAGTTTGATTAAACCTACTTATCGCCTCACCTACGAAGACGTAGACGAAGTACTGGATTTAGGTGTACAGGCGGAACCAGAAATTGCCGCGATCGCCAAATGGTCTAATAAGCGTAAAACTTGGAGATATGCCCAAGGAGCCATCAGCATTAATATGCCGGAGGCGATGATTAAAGTCAAAGAAGACGACATTAACATCTATGTTTTAGACGACTCCACCTCTAGGCAACTAGTAGCTGAGATGATGATACTTGCTGGTGAAGTTGCTGCCCGTTATGGCCAAGTTCATCAAATTCCTCTGCCTTTTCGTGGTCAACCCCAACCAGAATTACCCCCCGAACAAGAATTACTCCAGCTACCAGCAGGTTTTGTCCGAGCCTGTGCTATGCGTCGTTGTATGCCCAAAAGTGAAATGAGCATTACACCAGTGCGTCATGCTGGTTTAGGCTTAGATACTTATACTCAGGCTACCTCTCCCATTCGCCGCTACAGCGACTTGCTCACCCATTTTCAACTCAAAGCACATCTGCGCGGGGATATTCTGCCCTTTTCTGCCGAACAGCTCAAAGAAGTGATGATGACCGTCACTACCATCACCCAAGAAGTAACAATGGTAGAACGGCAGACTAACAGATATTGGGCATTAGAGTACTTGCGCCGTTGTACAGATAGCGTTTGGCACGCCACAGTATTGATGTGGTTGAGAGAAGATAGCGGTTTAGCACTCATTCTTTTGGAAGACTTGGGTTTGCAGTTGCCAATGTCTTTTCGCCGTGCTTTAAAGTTGGGTGAACAGGTTGCAGTGAAAGTTTCCCACGCTGACCCACAAAAAGACGTAATTCAATTTCAGGAAGTAATTTATCAAGAAGCCTAAACAGCAGCAAATTGGTATTATATATATTTGCGTATGCTTCCACATCACCCTTAAGCAGCAATTCCTCTCGACACCTTCCTTACGACAGAGATTAACGATGTGGCTACTATAAAAATGATAAAATAAATTAGTTTGCAATTAACAAATACAAAAAAGTATTGGGAGTGCAAACAAACAATAAAGCTTTGATAAATCTGAGCAATTTTTGCAAAGATGCGTTATCATATGTTTTTCTAACAAAAAAATCCCCTAGCAACCGATAGTCAACTAGGGGTGTTTGTTATCAGGGTGCATCTACCATTAATATGTTCTGAGAAAAACCAGTATACTCCGGATAAATTTGTGCAAAAAATTGGCTACATGTTTGTTTCTGCACATAAAAAAATCCCCAAGTAGCCGACAGCTATCAAGGGGTGTTTGTTATCAGGGTGCATCTACCATTA
>JAESGT010000097.1_pt1 | contig 23691 bp, 22 predicted proteins | sample 9266261 | NCBI WGS metagenome assembly JAESGT01 (sample SAMN15741584, study PRJNA653494) | algae metagenome | isolation source: Pelatocladus maniniholoensis HA4357-MV3 and co-occurring heterotrophs from... | place: USA: Maniniholo cave near Haena, Hawaii | collected 2009-07-28 | reverse complement strand
CGAACTAACGAGCGATCGCTTCAAAAATTTCTGGCTCGACTGAACCTAAAATCAATGCTTTCAACCTGATTTCTTTACAAAACTTTACAACGTGTCCCATTTTGCACGTATCCCGGCTGTACCCCAAATACAGATAATTTCTAGCAATACCCTGTGAAGAGAGGGATTTAAAGATTAGAGACTAGAGGTTAGAGAATTTAGTAGTTTACACTTTTGCTCTTCACTACTTTACATATTTGCTACTGATTAGTTATGCTAGACACTAACTACTAACAACTAACCAATGTACAGACATGTAATAGCACGTCTGTACATTCACTTAATAATCAACCACCAGCAAAAATCACTGCTAATCCTCATCAAGAGCAGGAAAAAATTCCTCAAATTGCCATAAATCATTTCTGTTCTTAAAAAACCAAATTCGAGTTGCTGGGGTTAATTTACTCCAAATAATTTCAGGAGAGACATGAGGAGATGCATATCGATATTCCTGACCGAGAGCTTTGAGGTTTTCTGTAACATCGTCAGGGATACCAAATTCTTTCCAATCAACTTTTCTATATATTCCAGACACACCTGTAGCAGGATCAAAAATTAATTGTGCAGCTCTAATTAAGTCCGCAAAGTGTACTGGCTTGAGTTTGTTGATTTCCTGAAGTTGAAGTGATTCGTTATTTTCGCGAGACATCGTTCCTGGAGTGGTCAATAGTAATTATTTGTGGGATTTACTTTGATGAGACTCCTACCCCGATGCCTCTAGTTTAGCGCATAGCAGCAAATGAGCGATCGCTTATCTCTAAGAACGCAGCTGTGCAAGCATTAGCGCTGGATTCCAATAAGCACGTGTTGTTTGAATTTTGCCAAAATTGTTAATTTCAAACACTGTTATTCCTGCAAATGTCACTGATTTGTCATTTTTAGTTATTCCTTGCATAGTCCACTTAACTGCTGCTTCATTACCTGCAATAAAAATATGCTCAGTTGTTGCTTCTAATTTCTTAAATACTGTTTTTAACTGGTTGATAAATACAGCAAAATTTTCATGAATTTTTGCAGGTGGTTCTCCAACTGGGTCATAACTAATAGCATCTTCTGCGAAATTTTCAATCAAGCCTTCAGCATTCATGGCAGAAATATTGGCAAAATAGTTAGCAATTAAAGTGGCGATCGCTTCTTGTGAAATCGTATTCATATTGGACTATAACGTTAAAATATTCACTAAATATAATAATTATTCGCAAATAAATAAACATTTATTTAGCAGCAATAAATGTTTGTAGTGTAAAATTACTAAAATCACAACTGTCATAATTGCGAATAGCGCGTAGTAGTAAACTGGGGTTAATCTTGATATATTTGATTACCATCGGCACTATTTTTAAAGCTTCTAATACAATGAAAACTCTCTATGATTTGTCCATCAGCAGAGTATCTTGTCCAAATGCCATACCAATCTCTATTGACATGATATCGACAAAAATTATCCCAATTTTGTAGTTGTGCTGCTGTGTTGTCTGTACTCATGAATTTTGTTGTGAGTGCTTTAATTACTCATTCTTCATTTTCAACTAGAACTGTAACCGCAGCGACAGCTATCAACATTTCGTCATTTTTATCATCGAGTTCAGGGATAGCTTTTCCTTGGACGACCATTCCCCCAAGCTCAACACTCAAGGATTTACGACCAAAAGGTAGTACTGCTAGTACCTCTTGTTGGCGAACTTGTTCGGGATAGGGTACTGCAACTTGCACTTCTACAATCATCTCATTGGGATGGCTCAAGCCTGCTACTTCCCAAACACCAGGTAAAGCATTGTTGGCGATCGCATTTCTCACAGCCCTGGCTGCTGCTACTGTTGGATCTTGTCCATGCTGATCTATCCCCATTCCCATTTCGATAATCAATCGTTTACGTGTCATAGTTCTATTCACACTTATAAGATTTACTTATCACATTTATTTACTATTGTTTTGTTAAGTCATGTTGACTATTTGTAACAAAGTGCTTTACATTTATATACATAAGTTAATTTTTATTAATTCTCTTATCTCCTCTCGACATTTGGATTCCTCATGGTTGCCTCGGTGTTTCACATCGGGGTTTTTTGTTTTAGTTAGTTAGACAAATTAATTACACACATTGTTTTTCTGTTCCCCGTTCCCCGTTCTCTGTTAACACCTACCTCTTCAAAAATCGTTGACGCAGACGAAAAACAAAAATATTGACTTCTGGTAACTTCATCCAAGCAGCGATCGCACCAAAAACACCTAAACCAACTAAGCCAGATATAATTAACTGCATTAATTGAATCAACAAACCATCTACACCTAAAAATTGCTGTAAAACTTGAAGAGTCGCAAAACTAGCTATACCAGCGACAATGCTACCAGCAGTCAAACCGAATATCGGTAAACACCATTCTTGTAAAGGTAAGCCATTCAGCCTCCGGTTAAGCAAGAAAAAGAGCATCAACACAGAACTGCAATTTACTCCCACAGTTGCCAATACTAAACCAGCAGCACCAAAAGATTTAATTAAAAGAAAATCTAACAAAGCATTCAGGAAAATATTTATCATGCTGATCCGAAAGGGTGTTGCACCGTCGCCCAAAGCATAAAACACCCGTACTAAGACATCACGCGCCAAATAGACAAACATCCCAATTCCATTCGCAATTAGCAAAGAAGCTACCAGTTGTGAGTCCGTACCTTTAAAAGCACCGCGTTCGTACACGACTCGCACAATTGGCACTGCTAAAGTGATCATTAATGCGCCTAAAGGCAGCATCGTAAAAGCAGAAAGTAACAATCCTTGACGAATGCGTAATTTTAGCTCATCCCAATGTTCAGGAGCAGCAAGTCGGGCAAACATTGGTAACAGGGGAACCAAAATCACATTAGAAATAATTCCCAAAGGTGTCTGTACAAGTAACCCAGCGTTAGACAAAGCAGCAGCAACCCCTGTAAAAGGAATCAAAGAAGCAAAAAACAAATCTGTGTACAGGTTAATTTGCAGCATTCCTGACGAAAAAGTTGCTGGTAGCATGATTCTCATCACATCACTGACTCCAGGCTGATGAAAATCAAATCGCAACCGGAATTTACCCATACCCGCTTTGGCTTGGGCGATGACTTGTACTATCCACTGTAAAAACGCACCTACCAAAACACTCCCTGCTAAAACCATTCCACCTAACATGGCATATTCAGGTGTGCTAATTTTACTACCAAGTTGCCAAGTGAGAACACCAAGACCAACAACAACCGTAACGCTAGAAAATAAAGGACTAATTGAAGGTAGCCAATATTGATTAGCAGCATTGAGAACGCCAAAACCGATACCTATTAGACCAGCTAAGACAGCCATCGGTGCCATAATTTGCAGTTGATTAATGGCGATCGCTCTGATTAATTCTTTTCCTGGTACTTTTAAACCAGGTGCAAATAGGTCTATAAAAGTAGGTGCAAAAATCACAAAGAAAATTGATGCGATTAACAGCACTCCACCTACTAACGTTGTAATAGTTTCTACTAGAGGTGCTGCTTCTTCTTTCTTACGTTTAGCTAAAACACTGACAACAGCACTGTAAAAAGGCCCGTTAATTCCCCCTAACAAAATCAGTAGAAAACCAGGAATCGTGTAGGCATAATTAAAAGCATCAGCCGCAGGTCCCAAACCAAAAGCAGCAGCAATCACTTGCTGACGAACTAACCCAAATACCTTACTAATTAAAGTCGCGGCGGCAATAATACCAGCAATTCCAGCCAAGGAACGAGAAACTTTTTGTTCTTCTGTCACACCCAGTACCCGACAATTATACAGATAGCCCTATCTCTTGAACATTTAACCGGAAATCTGGTGGTTTGTCAGGGCGATTTTGAAAAAATAGTAGAGACGTAGCATTGCTACGTCTCTACAAGGGTTATGGTAAAAAAATAGTGGTTATTTGCTAGATCCATTCACAAATAACCACTAACTAACGACTATGAATTTCATTTAATGAGCGATCGCTGGTTTAGCATCTAGCATGATCCATAAAAAGGCAAGAGCCAAAATCAACATCAACCCTAAAAAGCGCAGCAAAGTATTTTTCATAAAAATAGTCCTTTGTCCGCTGCTAGTCAGCTGATCAATTATTTTTATTGCATCGCTAGTCTTCGCCATTCTCTTGTTCCTCTACGTAGGTGTGAACTTCTGGGTTTTCTTCAAATAAAAGCTTTCGTGTGAGTTTAAATATTGAGGCGACCTGTAGTCAACAATTGATATCCCCCGACAAAACAAGCCATTGAAAGGCAAAACTGCCAGAGACTTGTAGGGTTGAGGATAGCGCGGCTACTGAGAAAAATGAGAACAATCCCTATTCCCAGTACCACCCAACCTAAAGCCTTCTCCTGACGGGGTAGGACAAATAACATAAGAATTCCAGAAGTCAGACAGAGTATAGAAGCATCAGCAGCTATACCACGCCACCAATAGGGATATACATTGGTGGTGAAGTAAATATTTTGACCGAGAAAGTAAACTCCGGCTAGCAGTAATGCTAAACCAATCAACTTGAATAAAAATCTCATTATTTAAATGGTGACTTGTACTAAGCCTATATTGCCCAAATAAAGGAATTGAGGCTTCAATAGTAGAAACTTTAGAACAACATATAAGCCAAAGTAATAGACATAGGCGTGAAAATGAATGTAGAGACGTAGCATTGCTACATCTCTACAAGGATTTCAGGCAAGCCCTAATTAATTTTTGGAGATGTCTAATGACTACTTCCAATCTTTCCCAATTCTAATAGTGAGATCAGATTCTAAGTCACCTGTTGCTGAGACTTCAATTGTTCCCAAACCCAAGATTTTTTGCAGTTGTTCTGCGGCTTGGCGATTACCTTTTTGGGCAATAATTTTAGTTTCACTATGCCCGTCAGTCCAATCTGAGATAGCATAAACTTTTTTAAAGCCTTTGCTCTTGAGAGAATTGATCACCTTGCTAGTTAGTTGGGGTTGATTGGAAGCATTTTGAATCGCAATTTTGAGGCTAGGCAGCGATCGCGTATCTGGTTTGAGACCACCTATATTTACTCCTGTATAATTATTGAGCAAGTCAACTTTTCCAGTTAGATTCAACCAATAACTATCAGGATCTGCACTTAAACGACTGAAAATACCTGGTAGCAAGGTCATCTGAAAATTATCCCGCTCCATGTTCAAAGAGAAGTTGACTAGTGCCATCATCTCTTCAACTTTCAGGTTAGTGTCAAAGTACTTACGCATAATGTGAACTAACTGTGGCAATCTAGGTAAAACCGTTGGACTAAACAAGCGTTCGCGTAAACCCATTAACAATGTTTGCTGTCGCTGTATTCTGTTGAGATCCCCCAGATTACTATCGCGGTAACGCACAAACTCTTCAGCCTGTTCACCGTTGAGAGTTTGCCAGCCACTGACTAAATTAATAGAAAACTTAGCAGCAGAGTCTTTGTATTGCATCGGTTCGGGAACAAACACCTCTACTCCGCCCAACTGATCCACCAACTGCCGTAACCCGCTAGTAGACATACGAATGTAGCGATCAATCGGTGCATTACTCAGAGTACGACTGACAACCCGCGCCGCCAACACCGGGCCCCCTTGGGCGTTAGCTTGGGATACCTTAGTCAATCCCTTTGATTCTGGGATCGCAATCATAGTATCTCTAGGAATCGACAGCACCCGTATGGTATTATTTTCTGGGTTTAGTCTCACCAACAACATCGTATCGCTGCTCGCAGCATAACTTTCTGGTGAACCATCAACACTACCCCGGACTGGTTCGATACCCATGATCAGTATATTCATTGGGCGTGTGAGCTTGTATTGAGAAATGTTGCTCCAAATCTCCCCTGGTAATGGTGTTTTTTCTACGTCTGGCCCGCCCATCCCTAATTCTTCATCCGTTCGATCTATGTCGCTCCAGAGCGGAGTCCAAAGCGCTAAAGTCGATACTAATAATCCTGAGAGTGTGAACCCTACAACTATTGTCAAAAACCAAAATAGCCACCGAGGCATTGCCAAACCCAACCTCTGATAAAGTTGGCTGGGTATGGAACCGACAGATTCTACAAACTCAGATGAGATATTCGTTTTTTGCTGTGGGTTTGCCTCATCAGTTGATTTTTGTCCTTGTTGAGATTTACCCTGATTTTTGATCTGTGCTACTTGTTTAACCACAAACTATCTCCCCACTCATCCACTCCCTAAACCTAATGTTAATCGAAGCAACAAATCTTGCCAGTGACGAACACCACAGTACACTTAGTAGTGTTATTAAGTAAGTTTCTATGACAACATGACTCAAGCATTGTTCCCAGTAATTCTTGCTGGTGGTAAAGGTGAGCGTTTTTGGCCCCTCAGTCGCCAAAATCGACCCAAACAATTTTTAAGCCTAGATGGCAGATCTAGAAGTCTCCTACAAGCAACGGCTGATCGACTGCTACCACTAGCTGGCGGTTGGGATCGCTTATTGGTCATTACTTCTAGTCAAATAGCTCAAGGAGTTAAAGAACAACTACCCGAACTGCCACAGGATAACTTGCTAGTCGAATCTCAGGGAAGGGACACAGCCGCCGCAGTCGCTTGGACAAGCTTGGAAATCAAAAAGCGTTACGGAGATGACGCTATTATCGGCTTTTTTCCTGCTGACCACTGGATTGCTAACCAAGAATCTTTTGCAAGTACAATCAACGCAGCAATTGAACTAGCAGCAAACACAGCAGCGATTGTCACGCTGGGGATCAAGCCCACCTTTCCATCAACTGGCTACGGTTACATAGAACAAGGCGAACAGATTGGTTGCTTTAATGACTTGCCAGCTTATCATGTGAACCGCTTTACTGAAAAGCCTGACCGTCAAACGGCAGAAAATTTTCTAGCTACGGGACGTTTTAGCTGGAATAGCGGGATGTTTATTTTTCGGGCGGGTGTTGTTCTCAAGGAACTACAAATCCACGCTCCAGAAATTATTGAACCGTTGATACAGCACGGTCCTGATATCTATCCCCAGTTACCTAAGAAGAGTATAGACTATGCTCTCATGGAAAAAACGAATTTGACACATGTCTTACCAGTAGATTTTGGCTGGGATGATTTAGGTGATTGGAATGCGATCGAACGTTTATTAAAAAAAGCAGATAACCCAAATGTGGAACTATGTACTCACGTAGGGTTAGATACACAGGGTGCTATTGTTTATGCTAGCAATGCAGATGATGTTATAGTCACGATTGGTCTAGAAGATGTAGTTATTGTACGCGATCGCAATGTGACTCTTGTTGTCAAAAAAGACCGTACTCAAGAAATTAAGCAAATCCTCAAAACTTTGCAAAGCGATCCCCGATTTACAGAATTGTTGTAATAGGTTTCCAACTCTCCCCACCCTATAGGGATGGGGAATTCTGCCGAATTAGTTAAATTGTAGTGCGATCGCCTTCACTGTAGATTAACCTCAACACGATATTGAAGTACCTCAAAACGATATTGAAGTACCTCAATAACAAACCATCAATCAATAACAAGCAATCGCCAACAAACAACTACTTCGCTTTCGCTTCTAAATTTTCCAGACGACTTCTGAGTTCTTGGTTTTGTTGTTTGAGTTGATCGAGTTCCTCGCGTAGTTGTTTAACTGCGCTGTCTGTACCAATACTTTTTTGCACTTTGGCAATTTCTTCTTCAGCGTAGCGACGTACCCGTCCGTCTGCTGTTTGATCGCTAAGAGATTGCAAGATACTGATAGCTTTGGGAGTTTCCGTATGTCCCAAGGCTGTCAAAACTGCTACTTGAGTTAAAAAGAATCTTTCTTTAGCAAGTTCTGCCAAATGGTCTAAGATTCGTTCTACATTAGCAGGAGTTTGACCAACAGAAACTGTACCTAATGCCCGAATTGCCGCCAAACGCAAGGGCTGAGGGACACCCGCTTTAGTGTATTCCAAAATTAGATTTAAGGCTGCTTCGGAAGTTTTGAGCTTGGCTAAACCAGCGATCGCCCCACTGCGTACCACTTCATTCCAACCAGCTTTTTCTTCTAAAACTGTTTTTAGCAGTTTCAAAACTTTTTCTTCTTTGGGTTTTTCTTCTAAACTAGCAGCTGCAATTGTCCCAACGGCGCGAGCTGCTGCTGCTTCTACATAATAGCTAGAATCTCCATCCTCAACTACTTCTTTGACAGCCTTATAGCTGGCGTGGGTTTTAATTTTCGCTAGTGCTTCTACTACAGCTCTACGCACGTATGAATTTTCATCTTTTAACCCTAGCAGTAAAGCATCAAAAGCTTGATCTAACTTGATTTCTGCTAATTGAGCAGCTACTTCTACGCGCACACCCCAAAAAGGATCTTTTTGCAGTGCTGTTTCTAGTGCTTTGAGGACTTCCAATCCTCCTTTTTTCGCCAAGGCTTCAGCTGCGTAAATACGTGAAGTTGAATTAGGATCAAATTCTAACTGTGCTTTTAATTCTGGTACTGGGTACTCCAAGGAAACTGTTTTCAAGAAATTATTGCCAACATCAAAGCTGATAAATAAGGGTTTCTCTTGCAGTGGAAAATAAAAAGTTTGTTCGCGTTCGTGAACCCGTACCTTGAAAATTTTTAACTCAGCAGGCGCACCATTTTCAGCATACCCAAAACCAATGGGAACTCGCAGGTCAAATAAATTACTATTACTGCCATTACGTTCAGATGCTGCTTGAGTTTGAGTAACTGTGATTTTAACCAAGTTAGCATCACCATCCCAGGAGTAAGCTACTTTAAAATCAGGGTGTCCACCACGGTAAACATACTGGTCAAACAAGAATAAAAGATTACGTCCACTTGCTTTTTCGATCGCCCGCAATAAATCTATTGTTTCTACGGTTTTATGGGCATTATCTTGGACAAATGTCTGCATCGCTTGCCAAAACATTTCATCGCCCAATTCCGTACGAATCATGTGATACACACAAGACCCTTTTTCATAAATATGGCGATCATAAAGTTCGATCGCTTCTCGGTAAACGTGTGTCACCATCGGGCGGCGATAGCGGCCACTATCTTCTGCTAGATAGCTGCGGGCTTCTCCCAAGCGGTAATAGGCTGCTTCATCTGCACCATATTCATGCTCTGTCCACATTACCTCAGAGTAAGAAGCCATACCCTCTTTTACCCAAGCATGAGACCAGTGCTTGATGACAACCAAGTCACCAAACCATTGATGTGCCAGTTCGTGGACTACTAAACTTTCTGTGTTGCGGTTATCTAATGCTGCTTTAGCATCCAGCAAACATCTATCTGTCAACAGTGTGGTGGAAGTGTTTTCCATACCACCAAAGATGAAATCATCAACGCAGACTTGAGCATACTTGGGGTAGGCGTAAGTATAGCCATATTTTTCGCTTAAAAACTCCATCATGCGCGGAGTTTTGCCCATACTACGTTTGGCGTATGCTTCTCGTCCTTTTTCTACATAATAAGTGACAGGTTTACCATTCCACTCATCGCGAATTTCCGCAAAATCACCTACAGCTAATGTCATCAAGTAGGTAGGATGAATTTGTTGTTGCGACCAGTGGTATATTTTCTGGTCGCCATCTTCTTCTGTAGCAATGAGTTCACCGTTGGAAATAGCAATTAGGGACTTGGGAACACGAACGCGAATTTCGGAAGTAGACAATTGTCCTGGGTAGTCAAAGCAAGGAAACCAGAAGCGTGAGTCTTCATCTTCGCCCTGTGTCCAAACCTGGGTAGGTTTGTGGGGATAATGTTTTTCTGGTTGGATGAAGTAGATCCCTCTTTGGGGTTTTTGGACAGAGTAGGCGATCGCGATCGCAACTCGTTTATTGGCTATAGTCGGTGAATGCAGTTGAACCGACAATTTTTGACCGTCGTAATCAAACTTCTGGCTAACTTCATCCACTAATACTGATTCGATGTTCAAATTAACAGCATCTAATATCAAACGGTCAATACCATTACGGATAGGTAATAAAGTAATATTGCACTGACCTTGAACGCTTTGGTTAGAAATATCTAAATCGAGATCTAGAAAAATATGTTCAACCTGTCCGGGGCGATCAGGGTTATAGTGTGGTTTTGCCCCTGGTAACTCAAAAGATTTGTAGTGATGATTTTCTGTATCAAAAAAATAATAAGACATTGATGCCTACTGACCTTTTAATCCTGATAACTATTAACGGATTTAGCTAACAAAAAATGAAATTTTGCTACATAGTACACTTTTCCCAAATCGACTCTTAATACTCCTTGTTGTCATTTAGTTAAGAGTGTCCTATGCTCTATGTGGTTTTCATTGAGTAAAAATACTCTAAGGCTATTTGTATAGCTTTAGGATAGCTTGTTACTATATATTAATATTAATTTTTTTCGGTGAAGAATAGAAAAATTCTCAAAAATTATCTTCATGATTGTGTGTGAGTTTCGGTTTTATTTACAATCTAAGTGATGTTATTTACTAATTAAACCAGTAAAACTAAGTAAACAAAGTAGATAAAAACAAAAAAACTAAGCACCCCAAATGAAATCTTGTAAATGTCTTGATGACAAATTCATAAAAATATAATAGTAGAATATAAAGTGCTTAAGATCAAAACATTAAGTTTTGATTTTGTGATAAGGTGAGAGCCACAGTATGTAGCAAAAAACCAAAGGGTAAAGATGAAAGAATTATTTGCCCTGTGTCTGTTTTGTGCTGAGGGTAGAGGTAGAAATTAATTTAAAAGTATTTAATTTTTTAACAGCCTAATAATTTTATATCAGATCATCGGAATCACATTGCAACATCAAAAATCCAAAAACCAAAATATTTCACCCCGCCAACTAGCTTTTGTGGCATTGCGAGAAGTCCACAAGGGAGCTTATGCTGATGTAGCATTAGATCGAGTATTGCCCAAAGCAGATATAACAGATGGTGAAATTGGTGCAAACAGACTCAGCGATCGCCGTTTAGTGACAGAATTAGTCTATGGCTGCACTAGAAGACAGCGTACTCTCGATACCATCATCAATCAACTGGCCACAAAAAAGCCTCATCAGCAACCAAAAGACCTCTACACAATTCTGCATCTAGGCTTATATCAGTTGCTATATCAAGAACGAATTCCTCCTAGTGCTGCTGTTAATACTACCGTGGAATTAGCCAAGGAAAATGGTTTTGCTGGGCTGGCTGGTTTTGTAAATGGTTTATTGCGCCAATTTATTCGCTTGGTAGAGGAAGGGGGGGGACAAGGGGGACAAGGGGACACGGGTAACACAAATGAAATACTGATCGCGTCTTTTTTACAGCTACCAGAAAATCCTGTAGAACGTTTGGGTATTTTACACAGTTTTCCAGACTGGATTATTCAAGTTTGGATAGATCAATTTGGTGTTACCGAAACAGAGAAACTGTGTATGTGGATGAACCAAACCCCAACAATTGATCTGCGGGTGAATCCACTGCGATCTGATTTAAAAACAGTAGAAACAGCATTGCAAGCAGTTGGTGTTTCCTGTCAACGTCTTCCCCATCTACCACAAGCTTTAAGATTACTTAGTCACCCAGGTCAAATTCAAAATCTTCCTGGTTTCAGTGAGGGTTGGTGGAGTATCCAAGATAGTAGCGCTCAATTGGTTGGTCATTTCCTTGATCCCCAACCAAAAGAAGTAGTGATCGATGCTTGTGCTGCACCTGGTGGTAAAACTACTCATATTGCTGAGTTAATGCAGGATACTGGAAAAATTTGGGCGTGCGATCGCACTCCTTCTCGAATGCGGAAACTCAGACAAAACATTCAACGACTTAATCTCAAGTCTATAGAGATTTGCGTTGATGACAGCCGCAATTTACCTCAATTTCACAACTCTGCTCATAGTGTCTTATTAGATGCACCTTGTTCTGGTTTGGGTACTCTACATCGTCACGCTGATGCACGTTGGCGACAAACACCAGAGTCTGTACAAGAACTTTCAGTACTACAAAAAGAACTTATTTCACATACAAGTACTTTTGTCAAGGTAGGAGGAATATTAATTTATGCTACCTGTACATTGCATCCAGCCGAAAATGAAGCCGTAATTGAGTCATTCCTAGCAGAAAACCCAGATTGGAAAATAGAGAATTCGAGCCAAGATATATGTTTTTCAGGGTATTCCACGTCACAAGACTGGTTGAAAGTATTACCCCATCAACATGATATGGATGGCTTTTTCATGGTTCGTTTAAGAAAAACCAATGATTCAGGGTGAATACTGTTAGCGGTTGTAAGATTTCAAAGAGGGCAGAGTGAACTATAGGAGGCTGTGATGTCAGTGAACTCCAGTAATGTAAAAAACTTAGTTAAAATTCTGATTGGGGCGGCCTGGATCGATGGTAAAATCCAACCGGAAGAAAGGCAATATCTGCATCAAATAGCCCAAGAGAAGGGGGTAGCTAATGATCCAGATATCAAGCCCCTATTATATGAGTTAGTTCCTGTCATGCCAATCGAATGCTACGGCTGGGTAAAAGAATATCTGGGTGAGCATCCGAGTATGGAAGATTGTCAAAGCTTGATTCAAGCCATCAGTGGTTTAATTTACACTGACGATGAAGTAGCAATAGAAGAAGCAAAACTGCTGACGACATTACAACAATTATCTAACCAAGAGCAATCAACCCAAGCCGGATTAAACGCCCTTCTCAAACAAATTCAAAAGCTTTACCGTCGTTGGGTTGAAATTCAAAATTAAGCTGTCATTTGTTATTTGTCCTACCCTGCGGGTAGACACGGCGTGGCGCTACTTACCAGAAGTCGCTACGCGCCTACCGTAGGTAGCCGCTTGCGCGTCTATGTCATTTGTAATTAACTAATAACCAATGACCAATGACAATTTGCTCACACACCAGGTGTTTCATCTTTGTCAACCTTGGGGACAAAGTCAGGACGATTTTTATCTTCCCAGCCCACGGGACGCTTGGAGTTATACCAAGCAATTGAACCAATAGTAACAGCAGCAATAAAGCCTACTACATATACCGCAGTGAAAGCAAAGGGAAAATGAGGTTCGTTAGCTGCTTGTGCTGCTGTTTGCATTAATAAATTCATGAGTATAATCTCCTAGAATAAGTAACACTACTTAAAAACTTATAAAAAGAGCATACCATCCACATCCATCACAAGTCAGAGGGAAGGGAGGAGATTGGTGATAGTTAGTGGTCACAAATCAGTTAACAGTTAACAGTGAGTAATCGAATTTGATAACTGATAACTGTTCACTGACAAACTCATTGTGAGGAACTTGGCTTGAGTCTCTCTCGCCAAGAAGATGCAGGTGTAGAAATAGAAGAATTGCTAGCAGATGAGGTAGATCGTAATCGAGGAGTTACAGACGCAGAAGAATTTGAATATTGTCTATATCGTCGTCGTGGTTGGGATGAGGAAGATTCAGATTCATTATTTGCAACAGATTCGGAATTACGATAACGACGTCGATAGCTTTTTTGAGAATTAGAGTCGTCAGTTGCTTGCTGTTCTCGATAGCGGCGTCTGCGTCGTCTTGGGGTTTGTTCTTGCTGCTGTTGTTGCTGCTGTTCATAGTTTCTTCTGTATCTTCTTCTGCGAGATGATCTGCGATCGCTATCATCAGAATTTTCATCACCAGAAGGTGCAGGAGGATTAATAATTCGTTTAGCTTTAATGGGTTGGGCTTTGATAGTACCTTTGCGACCTTCTAGTTTAGGTCGTTGGGGAAATTTTTCAACTGGCATTCCTGCTGTTGCTTTTTCCATGAATTCATGCCATGTATAAGCAGCAGTGCTACTACCACCCCCAGTTGGTTTATTATCGTCGTTACCCAACCATACACCTGTTACTAACTGGGGTATAAAGCCAATAAACCACAAATCCCTAGCCTCATCGGTAGTACCAGTCTTACCTGCAACAGACCGATCATTGAGTTGGGCAGCACCACCAGTACCTTCATTGACCACATTACGCAACATCCAGGTCATTATCGCGGCACTTTCTGTATCTAAGGCTCGTTTGGGTTGAAAATTATCTCTCCAGATCACCTTACCTTGGCGGTTGAGAATCCGGGTAATACCGTGGGGTTCTACGTGTAATCCCTGAGTGGCAAAGGAACCATAAGCACTGGTTAATTCTAATAAGTTAACTTCGTTCGAGCCGAGAGCTAGAGAATACACCGACTTGAGTTCCGATTGAATTCCCATGTCATGGGCAAGTTTAATTGTCGGCTCAAATCCAATATTCATCAACACCTTCACCGCAATAATATTTACTGACTTGGTGAGGGCATCTCTCATATTCATCCAACCATGAAAACTCTCACTAAAGTTTTTTGGCTCGTAGCCATCCACAATTAAGGGTGCATCTTCATAACCATCATATGGATTCTTTCCAGTAGCAATAGCTGTTGCATACACAAATCCTTTAAAAGTCGAACCTGGCTGCCGTTTTGCCTGGGTAACTCGATTAAACTGGTTCTTACCAAAGTCTTTACCCCCCACCATGGCTTTAATAACACCAGTCCGAGGATCAATCGCCACTAAAGCAGCTTGTTTAAAGTCTTCCCAACTACCTTGGTTACGTAAAGTTTTATCAATGGCTTCTTCTGCTGACTTTTGCCAAGACAGGTTGAGAGATGTTTCCACCGTTAAACCACCTGCATTCAAAACTTCTGGTGAAACATATTTCGGTAATTCTTTCTGGACATAACTGATAAAATAGGGTGCTTCTACTTGCCAGCGTTTGGGCGGACTGGGTCTAACGGCTAATTTTTCGGCAACTGCGATATCTCTTTCAATTGTTGTAATGTACCCGTCTTCATACATTCTTTCTAAAACTAGATTCCGGCGCTGTTGGGCAGATGCTAAATTCACTTGGGGTGAAAAAGCATTTGGGGCGGGAGGTAAAGCAGCAATAGTTGCCATTTCTCCCAAGGTAAGTTCATGCACTGGTTTACTAAAGTACACTGACGCCGCATCTGCAACACCGTAGGCTCCTGAACCCAAATATACTAGGTTCAGATAACGCTCTAAAATTTGATCTTTAGATAATTGGTCTTCGATTTTTTGTGCTAGACGAGCTTCTTTGAGCTTACGCCAGATTGTCCGTTCTTGTTTGAGAAAGAGAATTCGTGCTAGCTGTTGTGTAATGCTGCTACCACCTTCTACAACGTTTTGCGATCGCAAATTATTTAAAACTGCTCTGACAATTCCTTGGGCATCAATACCATCGTGCTTGTAAAATCTTCTATCTTCTGAAGCGATAAAAGCTTTTTTGAGTTTATCTGGTATTTCCTCTAGTTTTATCTGTTCTCTAGTTGCTTCTCCCTGCTGTTGCAAAATTGTCCCATCAGCAGCTTTGATGGTTAGTGTTTGCTCTCTGACGACAGCACTTAATTCGTTTTTATCTGGTAATGTTTGGTCTATTGACCACACTCCATAACAAATAGCAGCGACTCCACCGCTTACACCCAAGCCAGCCCAAAACCAATAACGACGGTATAGGGGTTTATGACTACCAGGAAGCTTGGCAACTACTTGAGTTAATATCTGCTTGGCTTGCTCTAGTTTTGTTAGTGGTCTGTTCTCGTCATGGTTTTGTTCATTTGTGGATTCCTCATTTTCTTGGGGATCACCTGCTGGTGATCCAGATTTTTCTGTTTGAGGTTCACTCGATTTTGTTGTTCTTTCTTTAAACCAGGAGGTAAACTTCGCCACGTCAGCTCCTCACTTCCAGTAGTTCCAACCTAACCACCATGAAATTTTCAGATTGGTACACAACGTTTGTGTTTGTACAGTATCCTAATAAATTATTAGCTTAATTCACTATATAACAAATAATATTTTTTAAAATTAATATAAAAATTTTGCAGAAGTTTATACCTTCTGTTCAGTAATATTTTTAGTAGCAAAAAAGTTGAAAATATTTGCACACAGCAAACCCCAGCCAGAGACAAGAAAAAATGCCCAAAAAAGATGACTGGAAACGTGTTGCAATTGCTCTAGGTAGTAATCTTGGAGATTCCTACACAATTTTAGAAACAGCTATAGAAAATTTGGTGCAAATACCAGGTATTATTTTAGAAGAGAGATCCAATTGGTACCAAACTAAAGCTGTAGGACCACCACAACCAGATTATTTGAATGGTTGTGTAATCCTCCAAGTTAAAATTACACCATATTTATTATTGGCAAGTTTGCTAGAAGTAGAAACAAAATTTGGACGTGTCCGGAAAGAGCGTTGGGACCCTCGCACTTTGGATTTGGATTTATTGTTATATGATGACTTAATTTTGGATACGCCAAAACTCCAAATTCCCCATCCTAGAATGCGGGAGCGTGCTTTTGTGTTAGTGCCGTTAGCAGAAATTGCCCCAAATTGGGTAGAGCCGATCTCCGGACGCTCAATTCTGGAATTGAGTAAAGATATAGACTGTTCTGAAGTACATTTACTCAAAAATGTATGATATTACACCAAGATAATAGTTGTAGACAACTTAACGAGCCAGATCTTAAAGACGCTGAATTTTCACAATGTCCAGCGAGGGTTTTATGACGAGATGAGTGTGTAAAATTCCTAAAACCCATAAATCCTTTTTATCGTGATTTTTAGACTCAAAAACTTTAAATTATGCCATTAGGTAGAGAATTACCCCAGCTACTAAAACAATCTCTGTTCTACAGAGGACGTAAGTTTAATTTTGAGGTCAATCGCCTACGTTTGCCTAACAAATCAGAAGGAGAATGGGAGTGTATTCGTCACCCTGGAGGTGCTTTGGCTGTACCTATAACCTCAGAAGGTAAACTCGTTCTCGTACGTCAGTATCGTTTTGCTGTTGGGGGAAGGTTGTTAGAGTTTCCTGCGGGAACTGTAGAAGTAAATGAAGACCCTTTGGATACAGTGAAGCGGGAAATCGAAGAAGAAACAGGCTATCGCGCTCACAAGTGGCAAACATTAGGAAAATTTTTTCTTGCTCCAGGGTATTCTGATGAAATTATTTACGCTTATTTGGCTCAAGATTTAGAAAAACTCGAAACACCACCAGCACAAGAAGAAGATGAGGATATCGAAACAGTTTTACTAACTCCGCAAGAATTAGAGAAAGCAATTCTACAAGGTGAACCTATAGATGCTAAATCGATTTCCAGCTTTTTCCTAGTTCGCGATTTCCTTTTGGGCGACAAAAAGGAGCTCTGAGGCTAAGGTGATTTTTCAAAATAATCTTACCGATTAGAAGGGCGAACAGCCCCTTCTTCCCCTATGATGGAATGATGTTGTGTGGTAATTTTTATTCTGGAAATCACCTAATCTCTTAATTTAGCTTATTTGGCGTTGACGCGTTGCCCTGTAAACGGGAACGTCCCTACCACGGAACCTTCTTCTGAGAGTGGATTCGCGTTTAAAGCGAAGGAACGAACCGTAATTGTTCCTTGTACTGTCTGAGTTTGTTGATCGAACGTTGCACCAATATCAGAGCGAGCAATATCGTTAACTCCGTCGTCTCCTGGAAAACCAAAGTTTATTCCTGTGGCGGAAATTTCTCTGTTCCCGGTACATTTATAAGCGCCCTGGGTATCCCCGAAAGGATTGAAAGAATCCTTCACACCACCTTGGTTGGAGTCAATAACGAAAATGTTACCGTCTTGCGTAAGTGTAATCATTCCACGAGACGCAAAATTACCATTCGCATCAACGATTGTTGTCAGATATGTACCCGTGACAAATTTGCTACATTTTGAAAGAGGAGTTACCTCTTCGGGTTGGGCGATCGCAAACTGTGGGTTCAAAGCATGTGCAATTGTGAAGGTTGATAAAGTAGAAATCGCCAACGTGACGAAAATTTTACAAATTCTTGTCACAAAGTATCTCCCTAAGTGAGTAAAAAAATTGATATTAAAGCATTGAATTTTTCTGATATTACCAGGTCTGGTGACATAAATTTATTTTCAATTAGATTAATCACAGCAATAATTTAACCTTGTGCTATATTATGTATATAGTTGTAAACAACCCAGAGCAATAAGCTCTGCCTTTTTGAGACTACGACCGCTTAGGCAACAAGGAGGTGATGCCCATGACAGATAGTAGTAAACGCATGGGTCATCAGGTTGCAGGAAGCCGGCTGTGTGCCGGGGCTGTTCTCTAAAAGTCAGCTTTAGTCTTAATTGAGAGACTAGTTTACCTCAAGCAGCAAAGCTGATTTGGAGTTCCATCCGGCAGTTAGGTTGCAACCTGAAGACCCAACTAGACCGCTCTTACCTAGATCACCCGATCTAAAGTAAGAGCGGATAGTTTTTATGTATAAGTATGTATACTAGAATTCAGTGCGTAAAGCTTGTCGCAAAAGTTCAGTCAGTTTCATCTTGAGTACATTAGACATAGATAAAACAAAAATTTTTTACCCCACCCTAAGCTTAAGCGAGGAGGAAACTAAATATTCTCCTGGTTTACGGTAATTAGATTGAGTTATAAGTTTTACCTAAGTTTAAATTAAAAAAAATTATAAAAAACTATAAATATGTATCAAATCGTGGGAACCACACGCAATTAAGTGCGTCTCAAGTATGGAGTCGAAGTAAAGCTAAATACTTCATATAAAAAACTCAAAAGCATCTAACTTTTAGCTGAGGTACGTAAAAAGTAAAAAGTTAAGTTACTTCAAGCCTACTATTTTTCATCTTGCTAAGTCATAATAAATTAAGATTTATGGCTTGGTAAAAGGGCAAAAGTTAGACTAGCAGTTACTATATATCAGCCTCATTGGAGATGCAAAATATCACTAACTAATTAAATTGGGAGGATGATATGGCACAGTTACTTACAGAGGCAGAAGTTCAAGATTTGTCAAACAACCTCTCAGGCTGGACAATAGAGGGATCAAAATTGCGCTCTCAGTATCAGTTTAAAGATTTTTTACAGGCAATGGACTTTGTAAATAAACTTGTTGAACCCGCTGAGTCCGCAGGGCATCATCCAGATATAGAGATTTCTTATAACAAAGTTAGAATCACACTAACGACTCATGATGCAGGTGGTTTAACACGGAAAGATTTTGAATTAGCCAAGGAGATTTCTCAAATAAGTTAAGTAATAACTCTTAGTGAATAAACTCAGAAATTACAACAAACCTGTGTGAGTTTTAACAACTAGATTCTGAGTATGGTTTTGTAGGAGACGATCGCTCTGATGAGAGAAATGACGAATCATGCTTGAAATTTCAAGAAAAAGCGAGGCAAATGTGACAGTTGTATATGCGAACTCTCACGTATTGTCTTCTCTCTCAGATGTTTTATAATGACAAGCTATAAAGATATGTTTTTGCATAGGTTAATCACATATAAGTTATCTATAGGGAATTTAATTTACTGTTTAGCTTGGCAAAAACTAAAATTGTCTTTGGGGCAGTATGCCTCATCCACAGGTTTCAACGAGAAGTTGCATGTTTGGCAATAGTTGCAGCAAATTAAATGTTTAGAACGAGGTGTGAGGAGAACAACGAAGATGTCTAATATCTTGTGGAAATCATTAGTGGTAAGTCCAGCAGTTTTAGGAGCCGCACTGTTGGTTTCAACAACTGCGATCGCAGCCCCTAACAGCGCTACCCCTGAAGTAGTCAAAGCAGATTTATCTACAAATCAACAACAGCAAAATAATTCTGCTTCTGTTGTACCAACCCAAACAACTGTTGTACCAACTCAAACAACCGAGCAATCAGATATCTTGGCTCAGGTACAACAACAAACACAGATACCACAGCTAGCTCAAGTACAGCAAGTACAGCAAGTACAGCAAACAGAAGTTAACGTCCTAGACCAAGTTAACCAATACGGTAGCGAAGGGAAAGTTGCTAATTCCCAATCGCAGGTAACATCGGTTTCTCAGTTTTCTGACGTACAACCAACTGACTGGGCATTTCAAGCACTTCAGTCCTTGGTTGAGCGCTATGGCTGTATTGCAGGTTATCCCAACGGTACTTATCGTGGGAACCGCCCCATGACCCGCTACGAATTCGCCGCAGGCTTGAATGCTTGTTTGGATCGGGTCAATGAATTAATCGCTACAGCTACAGCTGATTTGGTAACTAAAGAAGATTTGGCGACCTTACAGCGCTTACAAGAAGAATTTTCCGCAGAACTAGCAACCTTACGCGGTCGTGTAGATGCATTAGAAGCACGTACAGCTGAGTTGGAAGCTAACCAGTTCTCAACCACAACCAAGTTAGTTGGTGAAGCAATCTTTGCTCTGACTGATTCTTTTGGTGACAACGATAACAACAACACCGTCTTCCAAGATAGGGTTCGTTTAGACTTACAAACCAGTTTCACTGGTAGAGACATATTACACACCCGTCTTGCTGCTGGTAATGCTCAAAGATTAGACATCGGTGGGAACGGTGGTGCTGAAGGTCTGCAAACCTTTAACATTGGTAATACTGGTAACAACGACGTCGATATAGACTGGTTGGCATACTACTTCCCAGTGGGTGATAATGCCAGAGTTTATGTTGCTGCGACTGGTGGTATTTGGAGTGACGTTGCTGCGACCGTTAACCCTTACTTTGAAGACTATGACGGTGGTAATGGTGCGTTGTCTACCTTTGCTTCGGAAAACCCCATTTTCCGTATTGGTGGTGGCGCTGGTGCAGCAGTGAACTTCGGCTTTGGCAACAAGCGTACTTTCCTTCTACCAACTTCAGTCACAGTGGGTTACTTAGGATCTGAAGCTAGTAATCCCACTGATGGTTCAGGTATATTCGACGGTAACTATGCCGCTCTCGGACAGCTGAACTTTAATTTAGGCGATCGCTTGGCATTAGCTGCTACTTACGTTCACGGCTATCATGGTGCAGGCAGTTCTCTGTTTGATGCGGGTTCTGTAAATAGTTCTGTAGTAGGTACTAGTCAAGCCAATACCTTGAGTACTACAGACGGGTCTTCCAGCAATTCCTACGGCTTGTCAGCAGCCTTTAGACCCAGCGATAGATTCTCTGTAAGTGGCTTCGTTTCTTACCACGATGTCAGTGGTAACGGCTCTGGTGATGACTTTGAAGCTTGGAGCTACGCTTTAGGAGTAGCCTTCCCAGACCTTGGTAAGAAAGGTAACGTTTTAGGTATTCTGGCTGGTGCTGAACCCTATTCTCGCAACAGATTTGCAAATGTAGATGATGGTGATGTACCATACCACTTTGAAGGCTTCTACAAATATCAAGTCAGCGACAATATCTCCATCACTCCTGGTGTGATCTGGGTGACTTCTCCTGGTCAAGATAGCAATAACGATGATGCGATTATCGGTACACTCAGAACAACCTTCACATTCTAATTTAGTTTTTTGTTAGTAGTTGCTAGTTGATTGGTGGTTTTTCCCACTAATCAATAAACAATCAACAACAGCAAAACTTTTCCCCGCCTTTGAGCGGGGTTTTTTATATTTTTAATTATCAAAATAACAAACCCCAGTGGAGAACCGGAGTATACTAAAAAAGTAAAGGGATCATTTCTTTCACATTCTTAGCTGTGGAACTATCGTGTAAATCGGAATACGCAATTCTTGCTTTGTTAGAATTAGCAATTCGTTATCAAAGTGGAGAACCCCTGCAAATTCGTCAAATTGCAGCACAACAAAATATACCTGACCGCTACTTAGAACAACTGCTAGCAATCTTGAGGCGTGGGGGTCTAATCAAAAGCCAACGAGGATCAAAAGGTGGTTATTTGTTGGCGCGAGAACCTTGGAAAATCACGCTTTTTGAAGTTTTGGGATGTGTAGAAGGCTTAGATAAGGTGCATAGTCATGAAGAAGATAAGCCCAAAACTGTAGATGGTGCTGTTGTAGAAGAAATTTGGCAAGAAGCACGTCAGGCAGCAAACTCAGTTTTACATAAATACACACTTGCCGATCTTTGTGAAAAACGCGATTCACGACGGCAGTTGAATATTATGTATTACATTTAGTCATTTGTCATTAGTCATTTGTTTTGTACTAATGACAATTGACAATTGATCACCATTGACCATTGACCGAGGACAAATAAACTAATGCGAATTGCTCGTAATATCACAGAACTCATCGGACGTACACCTTTAGTACAGCTCAACCGTATTCCTCAAGCAGAAGGCTGTGTAGCCGAGATTATCGTCAAGTTAGAAAGTATGAATCCAGCCGCATCGGTGAAAGACCGAATCGGGATCAGCATGATTAATGCTGCTGAAGAAGAAGGATTGATTATTCCTGGTAAGACTGTATTAGTAGAACCCACTTCTGGTAATACGGGGATAGCCTTAGCAATGGTAGCAGCAGCTAAAGGTTATCGATTGATTTTAACAATGCCAGAGACAATGAGTGCTGAACGACGGGCAATGTTGCGGGCTTACGGTGCAGAACTTGAACTGACACCAGGAATTGAAGGTATGAGTGGCGCGATTCGGCAAGCACAAGAGATAGTTGATAAACTGCCCAATGCGTACATGTTGCAGCAATTTCGTAACCCTGCGAATCCGAAAATTCACAGAGCAACAACGGCAGAGGAAATCTGGGAAGATACTGAAGGTAAAGTAGATATAGTTATAGCTGGAATAGGTACTGGTGGTACGATTACGGGTGTAGCAGAGGTGATCAAAGCACGCAAACCCACTCTGAAAGCGATCGCAGTTGAACCAACTAACAGTCCAGTTTTATCGGGAGGAAAACCCGGAGCGCACAAAATTCAGGGGATTGGTGCAGGATTTGTGCCTCAAGTACTAAAGGTAGATTTAATTGACGAAATTATTACTGTCAGTGATGACGAAGCGATCGCCTATGGACGGCGTTTAGCTAGAGAAGAAGGGTTACTCTCTGGCATTTCTAGTGGTGCAGCTTTGTATGCAGCAGTTCGTGTCGCCCAACGCCCAGAAAACGAGGGACGCTTAATTGTGATGATTCAGCCCAGTTTTGGGGAAAGGTATTTAAGTACACCATTGTTTCAAGACTTGGTAGAAGCCAGAGTCGGTAACAGTTAAATGAGTACTTGGTTAAACTGTTAAAATCTTGAAGGCAGGTAAGCTCAAGTTTTCACCTACCTTTCATCCCCGCACTATGTAGTGACGGGGCTTTCAGGATGTTCTCTAAATGGTAAATAATAACCACTACGAAACTCTTAAAGTAAGTCCTAACGCTAGCCAAGCAGAGATTAAGCAAGCCTACCGCCGCTTGGTCAAGCAATATCATCCTGATAGTAATCAAAAAACGGCAGATAGCGAGCAAATCATCCGTATTAATGCAGCATATGAAGTCTTAGGTGATGCCGAAAATCGCCAAAGTTATGATCGACGAATTCATAACAAACTTAAGCAACAATCCAGTAGCAGACAACAGCGTAGCACTGCTGCTGGACAGCAATATCAAACCAAAAGACAAACTGGAAGAGACATTGATGATCAAATTGAAGAATGGCTACGTCAGGTTTATCAACCAACTAGTCGCCTAGCGTATGTCATTCTTTATTCTTTGAAAACACAAATTGAAAAACTAGCAGCTGATCCTTTTGATGATGAGCTTTTAGAAGATTTTCAGGATTATTGTAACTGCCTAGCTAGTAGTATTTGAGGAAAGGAAAACAGAGACATTACCTTGTAATGCGTTACTTATCACTTCCAGGAGATTAAGACCATGCTTAGATGCAGTCGAAAGAAAAGAACGAATATT
>JAESGT010000096.1_pt1 | contig 24917 bp, 36 predicted proteins | sample 9266261 | NCBI WGS metagenome assembly JAESGT01 (sample SAMN15741584, study PRJNA653494) | algae metagenome | isolation source: Pelatocladus maniniholoensis HA4357-MV3 and co-occurring heterotrophs from... | place: USA: Maniniholo cave near Haena, Hawaii | collected 2009-07-28 | reverse complement strand
CCGCTGCCGCCAGTTTCGAGAAAGTGTCAAATTCGCCAGCTTTATAGTACAGATATACCACTTGGCGAATGAGTGTGTGTAAATTTACTGCATATTGCGTATCTATGTAATTTCGTGCCTAACCCCTATATACCCCATTTTTTAAGAAACCCTTAACCACTAGGGTTTGAGGTCAGTTGTAGTATGCTCACGGTATGCTAAGTAGTATGCTTTTTTTGCCAACCATGAGATTTTTTTTACGTATTAATTAACACTCAATATGTTTTTTCTACTTAAATTAGTCTGCTGGTGTGATCGCGTTGCGAACCGTAGGTTTATCGCTTCTACTACACAACAAATAACCCCTCCACACACGGCAAAGGGGCAAGAGAGCATATAAGTAAGGGAAGGTTGGGGCTAGAGTACAGATAATGAAATTTGATGTATATAAGGCATTTTTCCAATACCTTTTAAATACATTAATTCACCAAAGCTTTGATGTAATGCTATACCTAAAGGTGATTGAATCATTTTTTCTAAATTAATGCTTTCTATCTCATGCTTGATCAAATCTAAATCAATTTCTTGAGATATAGCTATTAATCCATCATTCAAGCCGCATAGCATTAATGCTGGTGAAATTTGCAGATTTGATTTACACTCGATTATTTTCCTAGAAAAGTGTGCTTGATTGTTATTGATTTCTAAAAATTTTAAATCTTTTTCTAATGATTTTGTATTCGTAATAAAAAAAGTATTTATCTTTCTGCCAATATCATCGATGGATATCTTTTTTTCCATCATATATGCATTTTTTTTATCTTCATCACTAAGTTCAAATAGTGATTGTAGAAATTTCACATCTTCATCATCATCAAAAAGATAATTCTCAAGATATTCTCTTAAATTTAAAAGCAATTTTTCTTTTGATGCTATTGGACTATTCCAAGTTTTTAATAATTCAATTTTATTATCATGTTTATCAAATCCAACAATACTAAATGCTACACCATTAGATTGTAAACAAACACCAATCAAGCAATTAAAGCCTATCTTATATTTTTTTGGCTTTTGCAAAATTGAAGTAACACCAGGATGATACATTACTCAACAACCTTTATTTTAGAGACATCTATATAATACCTTTGTTGCTTGTTAAATGGTGAAATTGCTAAGGCAAAACATGTACTCATTAGCATATCATCATGCTTACCGCTTGCTGCTTCTAATTTATTTCCTTGCCTCCTGAAACTCAAACACTCTTCAATTAATGGACTATTTGGTGGGTATTCTAAAGCTTCTTTTTCAAGTGCTAATACAAGTGTAGAAACCATAGTAATTTTACTATCTTGGCTCGTGTGGATTGCTTCAAATCTTGTATTCGTATGTTCACGGCTTAACTGTTCCAAGTATAAATGCCCCACCCCTCCAGTTGTTTCAATTGCTACTTTTTCAGGCTTAAACACTTTGATAATTTTACCTATCTTATAAATGTGTAACTCACTTGTTTCCTGCCTTTTACGGTAATGGTAAACCAACGAATATTTACCATTTTTAAATTTTAATACCGTGAATACTGTGTAGTCACTTCCGAACGTAGAACAATCTAGACCACAATAATAAGTAGCTTCATTATCACGTTCTGTTTCTGTTGTTCCAACGGCATTTTTATTAACTATTTCTGACGTGAAGACACTAACAGAACTATCGATAAATCTTAAATCATATTCTCTTAGCGCTATCTCTTCATCTACAGAATCCTGTTTCATTCTGTAAGCTAAATAACCGCCTTCATATTCTTTATCAATTTTTGAGTAAATAGGGTGACAACGCCAATGAAGCACTACCTTACAAACACCAGCTTTATCAATCCAATAATAGAATCCTGGTAAATTCCGCCATAGCTCGCCAGAAGCTACACGCTTGCAAATTTCCTCTACATCTTCTTCATTATTTTCAGATAATTTACTCCAGTACCAACCTGATTTAGCGCTTGGAGTACTAACAATAATTTTGCTTACAGAATCACCTACTAATGCAGAAGCAGCACTAGAAGCCCCATAAATCTGTTCTATTCGCTCTATGAAAGCTGATTCATCATAAAGCTGATTTGTAATTGAATCTAGCGAACGAATACCCTCTTTAGAGCTATTTTTAATGTACAGATCACCAAGATTTTTTAATTTTATATAGCCTACACTATCGTTCGCTGGTAAAACATATTCTTGCAAGCCTTCTAACATTTGTTTTACACGACGGCTGAGACTACCTACATCATCAGAATTCCTCATGAAACAAACTGAACTGCTAGCAGCATTTAAGCATCCATCGTGTAAAAATTTACTAACAATCGCTTGTGTAGTTCCTAATTGACGTGATTTAACTACAACTACATTTGAATGTTGTTGCATTAATTTAACTAGTAACATCTGGTAGTCGTACGGTTCAAATTTGACCATTTCACCACCACTTCTAATAGTGGTTAGCCTTACAAATTCTTCCCAATTTCTAGGTACAGATTTTAATGAATTATTTGATATTAATTGTGATTTAATTTTTTGCTCTAATTTCTGCAATTTCGCTTTGGTGATTCCCATCTAGTATTACCTCTATACGTTCTAATCTTTCTTCTAAATCCATCTCTCTCATTTTTACAATGTGTGTTAATAAAACGCTAATAGCGCTTACTTTAGTCCGGCTTGGTACATCTGGATCTGTGATTATATTATTTAATTCTTTAACCGCTTCTTTAGCACCTTTAACTAGTTCTGCAAGTGCTGAATCTATGTATTTTAATTGGGCTTGCTTTAGCAATCTTTCAAATTCTGGTGATTTTCTCCAACGTGCAATTGTGCTTTTAGCAACCACTGTTTTTGCTGCAACTTCTTCATCGGTATATCCAGCCGCAAGTAATACTAAAGCTTCACATTGTGTGTATGACAAAACATCATTTTTCATAATTTTAAAATCCCACTCATTCGGAGTGGGCATATAAATTAAACTAATTTTACAAAATCACTGATATTTCCTTTACCTCTATTGTGCTGATAGGTGAATTGATTAGCCAAATTGTAATCAATAACGTTGATTCTACCCTCATCAGACTTGAGATAATCTTCAACAATTTTAGTACGGCACTTGGTTAAATCTTTGAGAACTTTGGTATTAATCGCCCATTTATCATCTTTTCCATATTGGCGTTCGTTGTAGGCTTTTATAGCTTCTACTGCCCTACGAATTTTTTCTAAACCAGTGTTAGGAGCGTGAGAACCAAATAAATCTGCATTGCTTAATTCTTCTACATTAATTTTTGGTCTAGGTTCGGAACTCTTTTTAGTTGCTTTTGCTTTGACAATTTCAATCATTTCTTCATCTTCCACATCTAAGGCTTCCACGGTTTTTTCAATTGGTTCATCTACTTGATTTTTTTCTTGGTTTTTGACAGGATTATTAATCACTGTCACAACTTCTTTAACTAATTTTCCCTCTTCAAATTGCTTACCAATTCGAGCTAATCTGATTAACTCTTCCATGCGGCTAACTTGGTCAGCAAAGGGTAAAAATTCTTGGTCTTCAATAGCGTCTTTAGCTGTTTGAGTCATTCTTACTCGTGGCTGTACAATGATAGTTTCTGTAGCTTTGCTCATTTCTTCGGTAAGACGCTCAACCCAAGTCCCTCTGGTCAGTGGTTTTCCGTCTGGGCTACATACTTGGTAATCTTCATAGTTTGTGGCTGTAGCGTCTGATGTATGCCCCAATCTTTCAGTGATAAAGAGGTTTGGTGACATACTCCAAGGACAAAATAAATAGATGGCTATTGCTGCATAGCTAGCCCGTAAATTTTTAGCTGATAATTCTTTTTCGCCTGCTGGAGGATTGATTAAGGGTGAGAAAAATTCTCGAACACAATCATTCATTCTGTGGTTTTTACCACTGTCAATCTCAGCTAATGTTTGGCGTTTTAATTCTTTGATTTCAGGCATTCTTCGCAGTCTAGCCAATCCATCAACGACTTTTGCAGACTCTACAAGTGTGTATGTGGGGTAAGCTCTTTCGTTACCTTTGGCTTTGATTTGACCAGTGAATATAACCTCAAACTGCCCTACTTGTTTGAATTCGGCAGTCTTAAAAATTTCACTTGGTCTTCTGCCAGTAGCCGCAATTAAACCAACAACTAATTTTCTGTGGTCGGTCGATTCCAGCAACTTATCTATTGTTTCTTGGTAAGCATCAACACAATTAATTGATTCTAAATTACTGCGTTGCTCCTTCTTGCGTTCGTTGGTAGCTTCCATGCGTTTGGTGTGGAAGTCCTTGTCAAAGTTCATGTAGAGCAAAGCTAAATGCTGTTGTTTTGGTTCTGGGTCTTCTTGAACTTTAACTAGGTAACTGTTTGTTTCATCTAAAGTGATGGAATCTTGCCAAGCTAGTACAGCTTTACGAACATCACCCATATAGCGATTAGCGGTATTCATCCATGAATTTTCTGAAGCATTTTTACTGGGCTTTTCTTTGATTTTGGCTATTAGTTCATCCTTTTTGGCTTGGCAATATTCTTTGATATCGGTGGCTGTCTCAAGCCCTTTTAGAAATTCGCTAACCCAGCCTCTAACCCACTCGGTTCTGATTTGAGATGTAAACTTAGTGTAGGATTTCATTACTAACTTTGTCCACTGAACTTTGTACACTTCTAAGGTAACTGAACTTTGTACAGATGTCAAGATAGTGGACAAAGTTATTTTTTCTTTATTCTGTACTTAGTATAAAAACCTTTCTATACAACATTAGCGACAAAAAGTGCTGACGACTTGGTAGGATAGATAGCCGTCAACACTTTGATGTTAATGTTATCAATCTTATATGGATGATACTACCTATATTATGCAGTCGATGGTGATTTAATTACTAAAAATTTTACATATACCATATTTGATAAATAATATCTTTCATCATTTCAATTATTCTTTTTATATAAGGCATTTGACCATAACTTTTGCGAATATAAAATCCTTGTCGATAAACATGATGATAATTACTTTCTCCTATTGTATTTCCTTTTCTTTTTGAAACAAGAAAGTAATAATTTAAAAAATTTAAATTTTGTTTTCCTATAGGATTTAATGTGTTTCCTAATTCAGAACCTTGTTCACTAAAAAACCTAATAATCGCTGCTTTAACTTCAGGACTAACATTGTTAACCTTACTTTTAGCTTCGGAAATTTCTCGTAATCGTCTATAAAAAAGTTCTACCTTATTTATTTCATTTGTATGTAAGAATGAAGGAGCTTTAGTCGCTCCAAAATCCCAAATTAAAAATCTAAAACTTGGAAAATCTATTTCAGTTTTAGATATAGTATGAGCATTAGTATAAGTTTGAGATAATGTATTCATATTTTCTTCTATCTCTCTAGATAGCATTATTCGCAAGTTTCTTGCTTCTCTTACCATGCCAAAATAAGACATGAAAGAACTAAGAATAACTCCAATAAGAGTTCCTACTAAGCCCGATGATAAACTATTCCAATCCATAAAGTAATAATTTGTTGATTTTTATCTATTTTAATGAAATAGCGTTTTTTACTAAATTGCAAAATTTATATTCAGAGAGTTATTATTTTTTGCTAATCCCTAGAAACCCTTTCTGTATCAGGTATAGAGTCTACGTCAACAAAAGACGATTTCCTGACGTAATCATTACCCACATGCCCCAACATCGACAACGATGACACCGCACCCTTCACCTGTTCCGGTCTAACTTCTAAATACTTCTGCAATTCTTCTAAGTTCCTATGCCCTGAGACTTCCTGAATAATTCTTAACGGTATACCAGCATTACTCATCTGAGTTAATGCCGTCCGTCTGAAGCTATGAGTGCTAACTCCTTCAAAACCAAGCATTTCACAAGTTTCACGCAGTATCCTAGAGGCTGATTCAGGATTAATGTGTCCCCTACCATGCCTGCCAGGAAATAAAAAACCATCGCGGCTATCAGGTTGGTACTTTACCAAAAGTCCCCTTAACTCTTCAATTACGGGTACTGCCCTAGCTGCTAATTTACCTTTAGTGTTGTTTCTACGGAAGATAATTTCACCCCTAACACGCATTTTCTTATCGTAAACATCCAGGGTGTTAAGAGTACATGCTTCATTGATGCGACAAGCTGTATACAAGCAAACACCGAACAAAGCTCGGTCACGGTCAGATTGAAAACCTTCATTAAAAAGTAGTTGTATTTCTTCTTGTGTAAGGATTTTCGCTTTCCCGTGCCTGTTTATCTTCATTGTCTCAACTGTAGACCCTGTATCACAGCCTACACCTGATCTGACCTTTGATAAATATACCGACAAAGTATAACCGGATTGATTCAAAGAATTTTAGTAAACAAAACTAGTATTAATTGTGATAAAACAAATGAAAAAAAGCGCTTTATTCTTTACTCTCTCTGGTTTTATTATCTGTGTTGTTGTTGCTTTTTATATAGGTACAAAGTTTAATTCTGTCGCAAACACGAGTAAAACTCAATTACCAACGGAATCAGTTATAAAATCTTCACCCACAGTAACATCAGAAACTGACGTGATTGTTGCACCAGAATCAACAGAAAAAATAAATCAAGAATTTTCTCAAACAACTCAACCTACTCCTACAGATTACGACATATATCAAAAGCAATGGCAACAAAAACAGTTAGAACAATTGCGACAGAAACAGTTAGAGCAAGCTCAACAAAAACAGTTAGCAATACAGACGGCTATAAATGCCTGCCATGAGGCAAAACTTCAAAGCCAAAAACAAGTCAATAAGTTACGTGAAACGACAATTGACGGTTCTGATAATGTGTTTACGGATTTTGCAGATTCTACAGCAAGAAACATAGAACAATATTCAGAAGCTGAATTTAGAGCTTGTTTACAAAAAGCACAGTTAGCCCAATAGGTTTTATTCTGGCTCACCAAACTTTGCCTTCAATGTCTCAATAATGATTGAGGTCATACTAACCCCAGTACGCTTTGATTCTGATGCCCAGTGACGACGCAGTGACAACGGCACTTTCACACACAGGTTAACTTCTGGGTCTTCTTGGGGTGCTTGATGGTCTTCTGGTTTACCAGAATTTTGGTTTTCTGGTTCTCTGGCTTTCTTTATTAAGTCCCCATACTTACTCATCTCAAAACCTCCATAACCTCATTACCAAAATTCAAATAATCTTCCCAAGCACTTCTTAAGCGTTCTTCATCAAGGTCTTTAATGGGAATACCCGCGTGTGCCGCTTTTTCAAAGCCAACTGTACGCCGAATCATGCTTTTGAAAACGGGAACACCCCCAGATTTGAGTTCTTGACGTAAGTTCTCCCCTTCTTTACTGGGATATGGGGGAACAATTGTTAGTAGCACCCGGTATTTAGCATCTTTCAAATCTCGTATTGTTTCCAAAGTTGGTTCTAGACTGACTATATCCGGCTTGGTAGGCAGTATGAGTAAATCACAGCCCTTTGCTAGCTCTTTCATGTCATCTGAATCAGGTCTAGCAGGTGTGTCAATCACCACGTATTCAGCTTTATTGATCACCTTCATTGCTTGGCGTTCATCGACCGCTTCAAAAGGGAATCCCCCTCTACTTGCCCAACTCAAAGCAGTTCGATTAGGATCACCATCTACCAAAACGGTTTTACCGTAATCACTAAAGAAAGTCGCCAAATGTACAGCAGTGGTGCTTTTCCCTACGCCCCCTTTGTAGCCCGTAACCGTGACTATTTTCATCTGGTATTCCAGTATTCTGGTTTTCTGGTAACAGTAATACTACATCCAAATGTCTACAGTCCAGCAATCTAGTGTAGTTTTATAAATCTGGTTTTCTGGTTTGCCAGAAACTAATTATTAGAAAATAATTGTGTTGAGTAAGCTAAAAGCCAAATTGCGTCACAGATTATCTTTCGAGTTTCGCTTTGTCTCAATCAAATTTTCCAATATATCTGCCTCATCTACGGTATAAAATTTTTGATTAGGTTCCGCATTAATTTTGTCCATAAGTGCGTAGAATGCTTCTGTGTCGTTGCGATGCTCTAATAGATAGTGTTTAAGTTCCGATTTAGTCATTGTTACAAAATTAGGCTTGGTCATTCGTCATACCTCCATTTGCCATTATGGGTAATTACAATACCTGTTTCTTCTCCAGCCAAGATGTAAATATTTCCTGTCCGCTCATCTAGTCTGACAATTGAGATATCTAACAACATTGCTGTCAAGTTTTGACTAAGGATGAAGCAAGTTAGATTTTGTTCGGCTGTGGGATAGCGCGGATACCTCATCAATTTTTATTTACCTTTTTAATAGCCGCGTCACACCACATTCTTATTGCTTCTTCCATTGCCTCACTATGACCTAATTCAAGTTCTACAGTTAGCTGCTTAAAATTTTTCACTAGATCCTTGGGCAAGTATGCAGCACTCTGGGTGTAATCGCTATGGGTGCGTTTGTTAATTCGCCTTTCCATGATCATAAAAAAGCTAATGTGCTGTTATGCTAGCACACTAGCAAGTTAGAATTTTAATCACGATCAGAAAAAATCCTTCTGCTAGTACAGAAGCGACTCAGTTTTTAATTTCCAAAATTCCTTGATGGTTTCGCTCAATTCTCTAGCAATCACATCTTCACCTCGACTTTTGGCTAAGGCTTGAATTCGCTCCAGATTTTTCACTGCCACCAAAAATTCTTCGCTAGTGTGGTGAATACGGCTTCTCACCGCAACTTCTTTTGATTTTTTCCGGCAGTCCAAAAACTCCCACCATCCACCATCGCTCAAATTGAGATTGTGGCAAGCTTCTTTAATTGCCACGCGTGTTACTTTTGCGCTCGCACCTACATTAATTTGCCGCCTGCGACCGCCTACGCACTTTTTTGCGAGCCAGTAACCATTTGATTTGGTGAATGTGCATTCTCCACCTACTTCTACGGCTCTAAAAGACGGCTGAAACTTCAACCAATTAAACCACTCTGGAGTATCAACGCAAATATCACCTACTCGACCAAAAGCTACTTCCATGACTCGACCTCCGCTTGTGGTTGTGGCTCTTGCCGCACAACCTGTCCAATCAAAATCCCAATCCCTAGCAGTGCCACCAATCCACCAACCACAGCGCGAACCGGTACGGGCTTGACTTTCCTTAAGCCATACTCGCGACCATAGCGGTTAAACGCCATTTGAACGCGCCAAAAATCTAGAGGACTCAAATCAAACCATTCGCGGGACTTATTCAGTTTGATATTGCAGTGCTTGAAATCCTTGTGCAATAAGTCTTCTACACTCGCCATGTCTTCTACAAAAATTGTTTTTAAAATTACGTAGTCGCATGGTGGCTGTGAGCTATGCAGGGCATCTAGCCTCATTTCTGGGTTTTTAGATAACCCGATTTTACATCTACGTACTAATCGACCGGGAATGATACCATTGATACCTACAGCTTCAATTAAGTAGCAATAGCCGGGGACGCTATCGTTGCGTTGAGTCCATGCCATAATATTTTAAATGCCTTAGCTAGAGGGATTGAGTAGAGCCACTGGGGACGCCTAATCTACCAGTGGCTTTGCTGTTAGATGTAATCTTCAGTATCCTCTACAGGTTCTATAGTTTCCTGTGTGAGTTGTACTTTTGGATCTAATTCAATTATTTTGGCTTTGCCTTTTGGCGATAAACCAAAATAATCAATTAGTGCAATATTTACAACTTCCTGTGCTGTCAATCCAGTTCGGTTCGTTTCGGCTTCTACAATTGGCTTTACACTTGCCCAAAGGTCTATCCTTAGTCTTTCTTGTTTAGCTACCATAATTCACGCCTCCACAGTTTCAGCCGAAAGACTATTGCAAGCATATTCATGTAACTTTTTAACGTTCATGAATGGTGCTTGAGCATTGAAAATGTAACCTTTTTTCTCAAAGTTCTTACTCAAGAATGGTAGGCAAGCACCTCCACCAACTACAACAACTCTGTCACCTTGTAATTGGAATTTATCGACTTCTGCAATAGGTTCCTTAAGGTAGACTGTTGACCAATCTTTGAGAGATTCTTTGTAAGCACTGGTAATGTTAATTGCACCTTTACCTACACCGTAAAAAATCTTTTCATTGTCGGGACTCTCAACCCCTCTACGAATTAGGTCTAAATCTCGGTCTAGTCCAATAGCTCTTAGTGTGGTGTGGTCGTAAATCTTTTTATAAAGATGTTGAACACCAAATTTATAGGGTATAGAACGATAAATTACATTACCTTCACTGTCAAACCTGGTAATGATTGTTGTGCCATTGCCAATATCTAGCAGTGTTGTATTACCTTTACCTACTGGCTTAAAAATGTAACCTTCATCAAAAATTTTGACTACATGAATTACTACAGTAGTGAGTTGACCATTGATGTTTGCTAAATGTTTACCCTCTAAATTAGCTTTCATTTGGTCGGCGAACACTTCAGCATCATGGATGGAAGCAACTAATCTAAATTCCCAGTGTTTACGCGCTAATGGCAGTTGAGCAACTGCTGATAGAAACAAAGGAAGTGAGAGTTTGACTTTACCATCACTGCGATTATCAAAAACTTGGTCACGAACATCCAGTACTGCGGCATCGTTACCACACACCCACACTTTATTTTCTAAAGACTTGGCATACTTGTTATTTTCTGGCGCGGTGATGTAAGTGACTCGACTCTTGCCTTGATGGTCGTTGTGGCATTTAGTCACATCCACAAAGTAAGAAGGGAATCGGATATATTCAAAGTCATGACCGTGACCGGACACTTTTAGTTTTACCAGTCCGTTACCACAATCAAAACCGACATTAAACGGGAAAACTTGTTTACTCATTTGAGCCTCTTTTAAGCCTATCTCCTAATTGTACCATTTTGGGACTTAAACAAACAGATAGGGACTAATAGGGGTATATTATTAGTTTAGAAAATTATCCCCTAAGTGTCCTTATATGTTCCGTATTGGGACTAAATTTTCACTTTACTCTTGGAAGTAACTCATAACCAAAATCATTTATTAAATTATTAATTAACTCGTAATCTTCGTCTTTAATGTAATAAAGATAGATGCAATGGTTTTCTTCTAAATACACTTCTGCACGTGATAATTTATCTTCTCCTAGACAATTCCAGTTAATCTTAATGATTTTTTCTGAATTGAAAGTAACTGAATCATTTCCGATAAAATGAGCCATAATTTTTATTTCCTAACATTAATAGTTGGCTAAGTTGGCTGAGTTGGCTACACCCCCTATAGGGGAAAGTTGGTTGGCTAGCCAACAACGTAAAATCAAGGGTTTCAGGCTTTGAAGTTGGCTGTGAGTTGGCTGGTGTTGGCTGAAAAGTTGGCTGGTAGTACCAACTAAAAATACAGCCAACTAGTCAATATTTTGTCAATTACTGTTAGTTGAATTCATATCAATTTTAAAATTGTGTCCACAATTTTTACATTGATACTTTTGAAATCCTTCATTAGCTTCAGGACTACCATTCTTTTTAGCTTTTGTAGAACCGCATTTAGGACAAGTGACAGTAGATTCAAAATCTTCATTTTCATCTTCAATTTCTGAATTTTTCAAATAATAAGAAGAATTTTGAAATTGAGTATTTGTACTCATTAGCTCGTAGTAATCGTAATGGTCAAAGTCTGGTAACTGGATAAATTTAGGTAGACCATTTAAGGGGACGGCTAAAGCGAATCGGTAAGCGGTCGCATCTGTGAAAATATCTAATCCCAATTCCTCATTTTTCTGGTCGCAGTACTCTTGAATTTTGGCGTATTGTTTAAGTAATGTTTCTTTGGCATCACCTAAAGCAGATTTGGGGTTATTAATCCAAAGTTTTGCGTTAGCACCAATATGAAGTTGTACCGCGCTAGTCCAATCACTCCAACGCATACCCGGAACAGTATCGGCATCGCAACTTTGACCAATATAGATACATCCAATGTTCTGGTGAGAAGCTTGTTTAAGTGAGTAAGTTACTTTGTCTTTGAAGTAGTAATAGCCATTACTTTCTCGTTCTTGGGCAATGGTCGAATCAATTTCGTCAAAGATATAAAGAACAAAGTGATGACTAGCTTGTAAGGATTTTGTACGCTCATCAAGTAATTCGCATAGTTCTTTGATACCTTGAACGTTGTCTTTATGACTAGTGCCACGCTTGGGCATATCCCAGTAATCTTTTTTTGAGCCATGCTGAGGGTCATAGAGTCGAATTTCTCCTTGCCCTTGTCGAGCGTTCATAATCGCCAGTGCTAAATTTTTTGCTGTAGGTGACTTGCCCCCAGTGCTACCAGCCGATATCCTCACTCGTTCCCAGCGACGAACATAAGACTCAAATTTGCTGGCAGGAATCCAAATTTTGTCAATTTCCTCTTTTGATTTATCTTTCTTAGGCGCTTCTCTTGTCGTTACAGTTAAAGTCAGATATCCAATTTGATAATTGATATCGAACTTAGGAAGTGTTTTGTACAAAGCATTAGTTAGGCTAGCTATGTTTGCAATTGAGTTGTTTTGCTCTAACTGATCAATAGTCAAACCAGGGGCGCGAACAAATGAGTAAACCAACACATATCCTGTATCGGTTTCACGCCATTCTTGAGCATCAAGTCGAACTCTGTAAGCTTCATAGTAGTAAGTATTGATGCGGTTCCCGATTTCGGCGTAAGTCCCTTTACCCAAGAATTGCTTAGGTCTATCGACTTCTTTCTCAAGTAATTTCACCCGCTCTTTTAAATCGCTAATTTCTAAATTCTTGCTGTCAATTTCGTCTAATAAATCAGCAACTTGTTCTTTAAGTTCCTCGAAGCCTGCCTTGTTAAGATTGAAACTATTTTTTAGTTTCTTGATATCGTCAAGGCTACCTTGTTGAAACTTGTCTAGATTAGATATCACTTTATCTCTTGGTACAAACTGTTTAGGGTCACGACGTACATTCAATTCCTCCAAGGCATCTTCCAAGGTTTGTTTAACATCCAAGTGCAATAGATTACGCAGTCTCACTTTTAAAGCTGCGGTTTGGTCGGAAACAGTGAAGAAAATATTAACTAATTCCTCTTCAAAGGTTTCAGAATTAATATCAACTTCGTTAATTTCGCTAAGTAATTCACAGTGGTAAGCATGATTGTTTTTTAGCTGTTGGTAAAATTCTCGTAATTGTTCATGAACATTTTCAAAATCTTTACGCTTCAACTTTTTGGCTATCAAATCGCCCAGTCTTTCATAATCCGTGTGGATTCTATCGCGTGTAACTTGCCAAAATGCTTGTTTAATAGTTAGCTTTAGCTCGTCTACACTAGTATCTTTAGTGTTCAATCTGTTTGTTAGTTCGTTGATTTTAATTTCACTTTGTCCCTTTAGAACTTTTGCACAAGTTTGCAGTTTTACTAATTCATCGTTTTGACTGTTTAGTTGAAGTTCTAATTCATTGATTCGATTGAGATTATTTTGATTTTCTCCTGTGACTTTATTCAAGTTCTGTTTTGTCAAAGTCAGATCTGATTGATGCTTAGATATCAAGTCGTTAATTTGATAATCAATAGAGTCACGAGATACTCTGTCAACAGCATAAGAACTTAGGGCTACTCCTCCAGATAGCATTGCTAGATTCAGAGCGAAACTTTTAACATTTTGATTTTGACTTGTGACTGTGGAATAAAGACACACAGCACAAAGCAATCCTGCACTACCAGCTATAAAATTACCGATGCTAGAATGATTTAGCTTAGTCATTGTTTTCAGTTTTTTGATTTTTAAAATACTGTGGACAATCCTCTAGGTGTTCTAGAGGATTTTTTATTAGATGAACATATCAGCTTCGATTTCAGCCCTACGCTTCTCGATGGTATTTTCCATACCTTGAATTTCTATTTCTAACTGTTCATTAGAACGAGCTTGTTTTTGAAGTTTCAAATCCCACTCAGTTTGAATACCTTGTGTGAGGTTGATTACTCCTTGAGTTCTAATAATTTGCTGTTCTAGTAATTCTTCGTTTTCTTCAAGTTTTGATTGTTCTGTTTGGAACTGTACATGAGAAATCTCTGATTGTACAAACTTCTTAGCAACATCAAAACCTGTTTTTCTGATATCAGCGATATCGCCAACTAAAGCTAATTCTTCTTTATGAATCGCTGCTATTTTACGTTGCTGCTTACGACGTTCTAGCCGAACTTCTAAAGCATTATTTTGCTTTTGAATTATTAATTTATTTTGATTCGCTGTTTTAGCATCTTGCTGAGGTAGAGTACCAGATGGTGCATATGGATCACCCGATAACTCACTATTTAAATCAATCAGTTGTACACCGTAGCCTGTAGCCACTGATTTAGCCTGATTCAATACACCTTCTGCTTCATCAGTTACTAAAGGAGAGCCACCACTAACAGCCCTACGAACCTGTTTGATTGAACCGTTGATATGTTGGGCAGTATTTCCAACTCGACCGACTGTAGAGGCAACTGTGGAAGCAGCAGTTTTCACATTATCTACAACTGTAGACACTTGGTTTTGATTGGTTTCTGGTGTCTCAAAATGTTCGCTTCCAGTTAGTCCACCCTTTTTTCTACTGCGGTCTGATTTTCGTTTCGTTTCTTCTGGCATAATATTTTAATCCTTGTGTTCAACTGGGATAGGAGCAATGACCGCTTAGAATTGATAGGCTTTGCGGTCATGCTTCTTTTAGTTCTGTTCGTTATTACCGATTGATTTTCGTTTTAATTTGAAATGTTCGTATTCGATTTTTAGCGCTGCTAATTGTCGCATTAAGTCTTCGCCTTCCTGAATTAAGTCTTCTGTTATTTCAGTAGCTTTTAGCATTTCTTCGATTTCTTCTTTTGAAGGAAATTTAGGTTTTTCAAACATTATTCAACACCTCCAGATATTGTATTCCTGTACACCCACCAAAGCATTTCTGCTTTATCTGTAGCTTCTACTAGCAATTCATTTAAGTCTTTAGTTGCCAGTTCCTCCCAAGCTTTTTGGTTCTTGAGTAACAGTAATTCATCGATTATTTGAACTAATTTAAATTTGATTTGTTCTGGTGTCATTACTGGTTCAAGCATTATTAATTACCTCGCTAATGTTGTGTTTTACATAATGACCAGACAACCTAAGAATCTTCTCTTGACCTTTAGAATTTACTCTTAAGAAAACATATCTTAGGTGTCCCAACATGACTACAGAATGACTGTACTGATAGATGCGGTCATAACCTCGAATCGTATAAGAATTACCGACCTCTAACCTTGCTGTATCAACCATTTTGGTTATCTAGCTCCATCTACTAATCTTTTTGCATATGATAAAGCTTCTCTGGCAGTATAGAATCCTTTTGTAATGTCTTCAAAATCGTTCTTTCTTACGCAATAAGCGTAATAAACATCTGAGTAAAAAATCTCGATTTGGAATCCGTTGTACTCAGTGGAAAAGATTTGATTCTCTCCAATATTCATTAGTCAATCTCCTTGTTTTCTGAATCAATCAAAGCACCCACGACTCCACCAGCTATAGAGCAAACCAAAACACCGCTAAATGAGGCTACAGACAAGCTTATTGTGACGCGAGTGAGGTTGTTTATAGTATCGCTAGGTTTGGTTAAACTTAATCCCCAGAAGCCTAAAGAAACACTGCCTAGAATGGCGGATGTGGCAAGAAGTCCCAATGCTGAATTCGTTAAGAACTTTTCTAATTTGCTCTTCCAGGTAATACGTCGTAATTGCGTTAGTGGATGCGGTTTTGGTGCTTCTAAATAACGCGTAGACTTTTGAAGACTTACTTCGTAGATAGCTGCATTAATGATTTCCAGAGCATCGAACAAAGTCATACTTGTCGTAGAACTATTGCAAAGATAATTCCAAGAATGAGGACTTTCTTCAGCAAGTTTAGTTAACGCATTTCTTGCAGACTTCAATCGATTTTCTACTTGTTCAAAGGTGGCGCAATCGTTGAGCAAAGCTTGTACGAATTCGTCTGTTTTGTCTAGTTGGTCGTTCATTTGTTTTTCTCCTTAGCTGTGTCTTGTTTTCAAATCACCTTTCATCTCGTTCTTAAAGTCTTGCCAATCTTTATCTGAATTTTTGGATTTTTCAGAGTAATTATCGTAATCCTCTGCATAATTTTTTCCATGGACACAATTGATTGCAAATAATTCCATTTCTTTATCTTCAGATCGGTTTTTCATGGTGTTGAGATAGTGTATACAGTATTGGGTGTTGGGTATTGGGGCTTGGCTCCCGCAAAAATTAGAAGTCCTGCAATAACCAAGCCTATTAGCGATATTCCACAAAAAGCTAAACGATATACTCGCTCAGTTTCTGCATATTCTCTTTCACGTTTGAGCGCGAGTAGTTTGTTTGTACTGTTGCGAAAAAATCCTCAGTTTTCTCTCCCCGTAGTTGTTCGATGGAGTTAATTGCACTCTGGGAGAATTCAGTTAAAAAATCATCTATGCCACCATTCAACCGGACTGTGTAGATATTTTTAAAAGATTCCACAGCCTCGTCAGCCGCAAGCACAGCCAAAGTTTGAGTTATCCGGGCAAGATCGAAAACTTGATTACTCAGATTGATGTTGGTGTCTAAGACGTGGCGGACTTTCAACTCGATTTCTTCGCTTGGGATGTTTGCGAGGGCGCTTTCCTCTTCATCTTGGGAAATATCAGAATCATCGCTCCCACCATCTGTAGAACTGCTGTCAAGGTCAGTAGTGTAATCATTGGTTTCTCGGTTTTGTAGGAATGTTGGTTGTTCTGTGGTTTGTGCTTCTATGGCATCCACATCTACAGATTCGTTTTCTGGTTGTGCCAATGCGGCTTCCATCAGTTGTTCGCTCAAAACCTTGAAATTCTTGGTACTTATGCGTTTGATGGTTTCGTAATTCTTGTAAAAAGGTTCTAGAAGAAATCTTATTTGCTCCTCAGAGATACCGAGTTGCTCGGCGGCGGTGGAGATGTTGATTGTATTTGCCATTGTTTTTTACTGCCCCCAAAAATTTTTGTTTGTCGTGGTGAAATTTGAACTTCACCACAAGCAAGTTAGTTGCTTTTATTTGAAAGTTACGCCAGAAAAATAAACATGGTCGTTCTGACGGATGACTTTTAATGTAAAACCAAATTCTTTGGCTTCCTGAGCAATCGCCTCAAAAGCCGTATACATCACATCAGGAGAGAGAAAAGAAGTTCTATTTTGGCAATATTTTTCGTAGACTTTGTCGGCGTTAACGCAAGATCCTTCTTGTGGTTGCAAGCTGTCAATCAAAAACTGAACGAGTTCGGCTTGCAGTAATTTTGGAGATTTGTTAGAAACTGTTGCCGTCTGACCGATGTTGTAGATATCCATGATTTTTCCTGTTTTGTTTTTGGTTGGTTGTTTGCTTTTCTTGCTCACAGTTACTAATATATCCATTAGTATTTACGATTGCAATACTTTTGCGATGAGTGTTAGTTATCTAATTTGACCCTACCCATAAGACAATCATATTGCATTAGTATTGCTTTTTGAATGTGAAAATGAATACTATTGATAGCAACAGCAAAGTTTTTTGATTAAATGAGGTGGTATGTGTCTTTTACTTTGTATGAGAAAGCGAAAAGCGGTTACTTATAGAATTGATGAAACTGTGATAAATGCTCTAAAGGAATTAGCTATTGATAGAAATACTAGTGTTAATAATTTTTTAGAAACACATCTATTCAATCTTCTAAAAAAAGAAGGATATATTTCTCAAGACACTAGACCACTTGGTGAAACAAGAGGCGGGGACAGAACTAAATCAGATGAGGAGACTGACCAATGACAGACCAACCATCCAGGCTATGCACAGCCAAATTTTCAGCCAACTCGCCAAGCAGAACGCCAAGAACAATGCACCACAACCCTGGAACAATCAATGCAGGCACTTAGCCAAACTCAAGCCGAGACATTGCGCTTGATTGCTGACAATTCCCGTGCTATTGCCCAATGTGAAATTAGAATTCAAGAAATATTGGAAAGATTAGACCGACGATTCAACAATGGGAACGGAAGTAGAGGTAATTAAAATCTTTCAATGGAACCAACCTTAGACCAACTAAAAGCATTCTTTGATTTTTGTGTTCGCACCAGCAACTTACTACAAAGTATCGAACTAGTCCGATACGATAAAAGAAACAAAAGAATAGCTATTCTAATAGGCGAAACAATCGAAGTAGAAATTCTTACAAATGGAGAAATGTTAATAAGATGAGTGACTATTTAAATCTTAACTATCAAGAATTAAAGCAATACATTAAAACACATCCTGATGATGAAGAAGCTTTCCAGCATTTTCTAACGTTGATGAGAGCAAAACCTGGTGTAGTAGTCAGCACACCAGAACAATTAGAAGTAGAACTGAAAAAAAGATTGGTGTCTTAATCTTGAAAATGGCTACAAAAAAATTTCTAAACATTGCTGGCACTGCCAAATATCCCAGTAGCAGCTATCAAAAAAATCAGTTCATAGCCACTTTATATAATCAGAATCGCACTCAGGATAGATGATTTCTTCATCTCCCAATTCATCAATTTCAGAGTGTATCTGTTCCATAAATAGCACATCTATACTAAAACCATCAACCAAACTACTTGGTTGAATCTGGAGAAAAGAACTAAAAATCGGAGAGCGTCAAACTACGCACAACAAAAAAGGGGCTAACACCCCTTCAAATAATTTATGTATTAAAAATATCAATGAAAAATATTATAACACCAACAGAAGAAGATATTGAAAACGCTAAAACAATGCTTGTAAACGTTTATTATCAAAAAATACCATTAGTAGCAGAAAACGAAAAACACTGTGAAATTCTAGAAAAACTCACTCCTTTAATCGCCGTTCCTTGGTTTTTAGGAACTCAATTATTCATAAAATCACAATGGGTTCAAGGTTTAATAATTAATAAAATTAATGTAATTAATTATAATATGGAACCGACTAAAAATATGTTAAAAGCATGTAAATATCATGCTGAAGTGATTAAAAATATATATGAAATATTAAAAGAAACAGAGGTAATTACCAATAAAAAATATTTTAAAAATATACCAACTTGGCTAGGATTGATTATTCATGATGTCATTACATATCGAATACATACAATATGTACCGATGATTATTTATGTTTAAAAGATGTGACTATAAACCACAACAATATCAAAGAAAAATTAATTGAAAAAGAAAAACATATTTTTGACTCTCCAGTAACTTTTAAAAACAACGAATATTTAAATGTATCTTACAAACAATATACAGCTTTAAATAAATTTATATTATTATCTAATGAAATAGCCATTAACAATTTTCGTTTTGGCGAATATTACTACGAACCATTTAAAAAGTCATATCAAAAATATCTACAATCATTAAAAGCAAAATGGTGGCATCTAACTTTGATAAATGAAAAAGGAGAAATATACACACATTTCACCAAAGGAAGATTGCCTAAAATCTGTAACCAATCAAAATATAATCAAATCTTATTTATTAATTAAAACACCTCTAAAACAGATTATATGTTGGAGATTTCAATTTAGGACAGATAATTAGAAAAGAAAACCCCTTACAGTCTACAAACAGTAAGGGATAAGAATTCTAAGCGATTATTAACCATTACTCGTCATATTCTTTTTTGAGGTTCTTATGCCTAATTCTCCATATCCTATCACGCAAACTGAAATAGAAAATCAATTGAAAATTGCATTTTTTGAATCAGAGATGTTATGCGATGAAATTGATCCAATTCTTTCAATTTATCTCAAAAATGAGAATTCCTGGAAATACTATGATCTCCGAAATGCAAAATTTATATCTGAAAAAGAATTAAAAAAGAAATTTAAATATTTGATTTTCAACAAATCCGATGTTAAAGAAATGAAAAATCAGGAAAATTCAGAAATTATTTATGAGACATTACTCAAAAAAGGAAAAATCTTGAAAGAACAAATGCTAACAGAGCTACCACCTGAAATAGCTATCGATTTTCTAAGTAAGGTTATGGGTGAATGCTGAGTGTTGGGAACAATATAGGATTACGCTGCTTGATGATCATCTAAAACAAATAAATCATTTGGCTGACAATCAAATAATCTACAAAGTTTTTCTATCACTTCGTGAGGGTAAGTTCTAATTTTTCCATATTCATATTTTTGATAATTACCCAGCGTCATTCCTAAAGCGTTTGCAGTTTGTGTTTGAGTCCACCCCGATTTTTCTCTTATTTCCTTAATTCTAAATTTCATATGCCAACACATTTCTAACAATTCAAATTATATCATCATGAAATGATACCTAATATAAAGATACATTATGGTAGAATACAATACCAATAATATATTCTGATGATATATCGTAGCAATAAACATCATTCTACGATGTATTATACAAAAAGGTGATGACCGCGAGGTACACCACCAGCAAAAACCTTATCTAATTAAAAGGTATAGAAAAAATGGAATACTATCAACCTGAAAAAGATAAAAACGATTCCTTACCCATTGAATGGTATGAGTTTCAAAAAGCAAGAGCAGATGCAAAATTTTTAAGAGAGAGAAAAAAAGCAGCCATACTCGAATGTTTTGAATTAGCAGAAAAGAATAATTTTCCGATTTCAATAAGTATGATTTTGGGTTGGCTCTTTGTTCACTACGAATGGCTGAAAGCTGAGAAATCTATTTACAAAATACTCTGCGGATTTTTAATGAATGGAGTAATTGAACTAGTTGAAATAAAAAATAATCAACGTTTTTATAAATTGTCTAAAAGAAAAATCAAACGTATAAATGTTGAGCGCATAAAATTCAATGAAGAAGAATAAGTAACAATATACCACTAAGTAAAACAAGCCACCAAACAAAAAACCTTATCTAATTAAAGGATAGTCGACCATGCAAACACAATTCAAAGTAGCCGATTCTATCGCTGTTGATGACGAGGGCTACGCAGTAGGGCTGCTATCAGCCATTGAATTCGATCAATATTTAAATGAGGAGACTGGCGAAGTCAAGGATCAAATAGTTTTTGTCTGGCAGACTCAAACCAGAAAGGGTATTGATAGTAAATTGCGTTTATGGACTGGGATAAATATTACCCCTACTCCCAGAATGAGCAACGGGAAAAAATTTTTTAATGCCTTGACTCAAATACTTCTTATCCATAAAATCATTACCTCGGAAGATTTAAAAAAACTCGCTCAAGACGAGGAATATATTAATGAATTGGATATTGATTTAGGGCTGATGGTTGGGGAAACACACAAATTCAAGCTCAATATAAATGAGCGTGGACTAGCTAGACCAGATATTTCATCCTTAAGAATTGTTAAACCTATTTCAATAAGAATTACTAGCACTTCCAATACTGAATCTGAAGAATTAGAGCAATAATTAATCCCAATAAATAAGCTGGGCGAAATCCCCAGCTACTTCCATCCATTGGAATGAAAAATATATAAAAAGGAATATTATGCCGATAAGAATAGGTGGAAAAAAATTAACACCTACTGCTGAGAAAGCAGTTCCTATTAATACTAGCATTTCTTCTCCAACCACACAAATATTAGAGAAGAAGAAATATCTTTCATCAGCCCACGAAAAGCATTTAAAATCTTCAGGAATAGATAGCGAGAATGCTTTAAAAGCAGGCTATAGAAGCATAAATGCGGAGGAGGGACTAGAATTGTTGGGGCAATTTGAAAGCGGAATATTAATTCCTTATTTCGATTCGTATGGCAATCCCTGCAAAACTTCCGATGGTCGGGATTGGGCAAGACTGCGTGCCGATAAAGGTGATAAAGACAAGTATCGTTCAGCAAAAAATGCAGGCTGCAAGCCTTATTTTGATCCTTTGATTCCTGAGATTTTTGGAAAAAGCTGGAACAAAATCAGCGAAGACACTAGAACCCCATTAGCTATAGTTGAGGGGGAGAAAAAAACGACGTGTTTTAACTTGCATTATGCAAAAAAATTAAAGATTCCTGCATTAGGGGTTGGTGGGATTTGGAATTGGGTAGGTAAAAAGGAAGAAAAATCAGGCTTTGTGGATGAGGTGGAGGGGGAAGAAGATGAGGTAAAAGCTTTGCTCCCCGAACTAGAAGCAATTCAATGGAAAAAGCGAATTGTCTATCTATTGCCGGATTCAGACATCGTTGATCCCGATCCCAGAAAACTTATAAAGTCTGCGGTCTTTGAACTTGCCAAGACTTTAGCCCGCAAAGGGGCAATACCTAAGCTGGTGATGCTCCCTCAAGACCCTTATGGAGAAAAAAATGGTCTGGATGATATTTGTGTGAGTGATTTCTTGGGATTATTTGTTGAATACTTTCATCAATGCTCTATTTCTGCTCTTGCTTTTGAGGGTAAAGGGAAAGATAAAAAGCTAGTACTTAATTTGGCTCCGTCCGCACAGAAACAACTTAAATTCTTTGGTTTTGCTGGGGCAATTACAATTCAAAGGCACTGTATTTTTAAGCAAGGTCTGTTCCCTTATTTTTGGCAAGAGACGCACTGGAAGCTTGGTGACAAAAGTGAATTCGATACTCTTATCCAAAAATTAATGGATAAAAATGGCTGGGATAATCGGTCAAAGAGCCACGTTCAAGGATTGCAAAAAGAAATATCTAATAGGCTTTTTGTATCGAGCAAGTCATTTAATAAGCACCGCGCTTTCAGCAATGGTACTGTCATTTTTGAAAATGAAAAAGTTATTTTTTCGTTAGGACACAAGCGCAATGATTTTTGTGCTATATACCTTCCTTACGAATTTCCTGAAACAGATCCAGGTAAGCCAGAGATGTTCGTAAAATTCTTAAATGCCTTTACGTTAGGGGAACCAGAAGCACAGCGATATATAAGAGCGATGCTCAGATATTACATTCAACCTCTCCGACAAGGAGAACGAAATAAAGCTGAAGCGTTCCCTTTATTCGTGGGGCAACCTCAATGTGGGAAAGGAATATTGTTTTCAGTTGTGCGAGCCTTATTAGGCGAAGAAAATTGTAAGTCTTTTGGTAACATCGATGATTTTTCTAAACCAGAAAAACTAGCCAAATACTTAGATAGCACTCTTATTTATTGCGAAGATTTACCAGGCTTCGCCCGTGAAATCAAAGGATTAAATTATGTGATAGACAATGTTCCAGTAACAATAAAAAAGCTGTTCATTGACCCCATAGACGACTGCTTAAACGCTCATGTTCTCGCAGCGGCTAACCAGCATTTATCCGTAGGCAAAGCTGATGCAGGTGGGTTGAAAAGAAGGCTGCACTCTTTTGTTGTCCCATTGGAGGATACAATAATAATTGATCCTGATTTAGCGGACAAATTAAAAAGCGAGCTACCCAAAATACTTTATTGGCTACTACAAATAGATTATGAAAGAAGTTTGAAAGATTTTCGACAGGGGCGTTTATATGTCCCCGCGTTAATGGAAGGTGAGATGGAATCTTTGGAAGCTATCCATCCCTTATTGAGATTTGTGAATGATTGCCGCGAAGAAAGGCTAAATGATTATAAAAATGTCGATTCCGTCCCGTCATCCGACCTTTATTCATACTATCGCGATAACTGGAGCCTGAGAACAGGCGAAAAACCTCTTACAAAAAGAAGCTTTGAGAGAGAATTAAAGCAAAGTATTAAAGTCCCGTTTAAGAGTATTGGCAGGAATAATTTGCTGCATTTTCAATTATTAAGTACGGAAGAATTAGCAAGTATTCACAAGAAGTCGAATAAGGCTATAGGCAGCTTTGAAAATATCTCTTTAGAAGAAATATATTTAGCCAATAAAAGAGGCTTCCAGCCAACAGCGCTGCCACAACAAGAGCCAGCTTCTCGGCAAGAACCTGAGCTAGTTTTGCGGGAGCAACAGGAATCAAAGCTAATTTCAGAAACGCAGACAGAAGATGAGTTAAAACAGCAATGCATTGACGATTTTATCGATATTGTTCCTATAAGCCGACGTGAAATTTTTTGCAACGAAACTCAATACAAGGTGGATTTAATCAATTGTAATTTAATCGTGCTGTCGCCATACGCCCCGACTCTATTAGATATTTTGAATTCAATGCCACCTCAAAACAAGCAAACTTTTGCCTTGAACTATGGATTAAAAAAATTAATAATTCATTCGATTTTTAATGATGGAAGCTGTCAGCATTTTAAGAATATAAAACTGATTGATTAAAATCAGTAAATAAAAAAAAGAGAGAAAGTAATGGCTACTGTGTTTTTGCTGACAACTTGAAAGTACTATTAAAGAATAGTGCAAGTAAAGAGACTATATTAACTGTAAACCAAGAAAATGTTAAACGTTTGAGAAAGTTAATGAATAAAAATATATTAAAAAAATTAAACAATTAAATCAAGAAAAAAATAAAGTTGGCAGTATTTTTAAAGAACATTGGAAAGATCAAACACCATCAAACAACTTAACGGAATTATCAATAATTGCTGTTAAAAGTCTTGCAAAAAACAATAGTAAAGGCTGTTGGTTTGAGTCTTTAGGTCGGTGGGTGAGTTTAAATTGGCTAGAGTCTAACGGCTACAAGTCCGTTGCAGATAGAATCAGAAATTTAAGAAGATTCCATGAAGATAGAAAGCGGTACATATTAAGAGACAAATCAAACGGGAATATAATACTCTGCCACATAAACACGGTTCTATTAAAAGAGTTTTTGATTTAATCCGCCCCTCTAGAATTGTCGTGGAGGGGTTTTATGTGGTGGATTGGTACAGACCAAGTCGCTTGGTCGAATTTTGTCGTAAATCGGTACCATTTTCAAAATTGCGCATTATACCATGTTGCGTGCAGAAAGTAAATAGTTTGGGCAGACCAAACGGCGCGCAGGGGGGGGCGGTTCTTATATAAATAGGGGGGCTGCGCGCCGTAAATGTAAATCACTTTACAGTTTTAT
>JAESGT010000095.1_pt1 | contig 26056 bp, 21 predicted proteins | sample 9266261 | NCBI WGS metagenome assembly JAESGT01 (sample SAMN15741584, study PRJNA653494) | algae metagenome | isolation source: Pelatocladus maniniholoensis HA4357-MV3 and co-occurring heterotrophs from... | place: USA: Maniniholo cave near Haena, Hawaii | collected 2009-07-28 | reverse complement strand
ACCCAATGTTCGTCTCCACACTACCTGAAAATCAAGTACGATAATCCACTTGGTTCAAAAATACTCTAAACATTACCCACCAAGGCATTAATTCCTTTTGTTATCTCAAAATAAGCGAACGGGCAGAGTTGTGCAAATATGCCATATTCGCTTATATTTAGTTGCCGGTAGTGATCGCGCCCCTTGTGAGAAATCCGGGCAAAAGAACTGATTGGCAACAGATAAAACAGGTAGTGACAGTGATTAGAAATTATTCATTTTGCAAATGGGTGGTCGTAATTGTTACGGTGGCATCGCTCCTGATTATGCCGACAATCGGCAGTGGTGCCAATATAAAAAGTGAGTGGAGGTTGGGTGGTCAGAACCTAAACAATACTCGTTATCAAGCAACTGAAGAATACCTCAGTCCAGCGAACGTGGCTAAATTGTCTCCTAAATGGGTTTTTACAACAGGCGGTGACATCTCGGCGACACCAGCGATCTTAGATGGATCTGTATACTTGCCTGACTGGGGCGGTGACTTGTTCAAGATCGATGCACGGACAGGTACACAGATTTGGTCAAATAGTATCGCCAACTACATCGGCGACCCAAGTATCCCAAAAGCGGTTTCGCGTACAAGTCCAGCGGTTAAGGGGAACAAAGTGATTATCGGTAGTCAGGAAGGTGCCTTCCTGATGGCAATTAACAAAAATACAGGGGAGCTAATCTGGAAGACAAAACTTGACTCCCATCCAAACGCTATCATCACTCAGTCTCCAGCTATTTATGGCAACCGTATATATATTGGGATTTCCTCATTGGAAGAGACAATAGGTAGTATAGATCCAAATTATCCGTGCTGTATCTTTCGCGGCAGCATGACGGCGGTCAATTTAACCACCGGCAAGATATTGTGGAAGACCTACACCGTACCGGACAACGGTGGTCAGCCAGGTGGCTACTCAGGTGCAGCAGTGTGGGGTAGCACACCAACAATTGATCCTAAGCGCAACTTGGTATATATAACAACAGGTAATAACTACAATGTGCCTCAGACGGTAAAAGATTGCATTGCAAATCTCTCAACGCCCAACAATCAATCGCAGTGTCTCGATCCCAACAATCATTTTGATGCGATCATGGCACTCAATCTCGATACCGGCGCGATTAAGTGGTCAAATAAGTTGCAGGGATACGATGCATCTAATCTAGCCTGCTTTGTAGGCTTGAATCTGGCAAATTGCCCGGATCCAAAGGGAGAGGACTATGATTTTGGTCAGGCACCAATACTGTTTACTGTGAAGAATGCTGGAAAACAACGCGACTTAGTCGGCGCTGGGCAGAAGAGCGGTATATTTTGGGCGCTTGACCCAGATAGCGGCAAAGTTGTTTGGAGCCAAATCGTTGGCCCTGGTGGTCCACTAGGTGGAATAATGTGGGGTTCGGCTACGGATGGCCAACAAATTTATGTTGCGAACTCAAACTCCCTATCCCAGAAGCACACGCTACAGCCCTCAGGTGAGACTATCACAGGTGGGTCATGGAGTGCGCTCGACCCAGCAACTGGCAAAATTATCTGGCAGATTGCAGACCCAGGCGATAAGGACGCTCTGCCTCCAACGACTTTACCTCTTGGGAGCGCTCAGGCTCCAATGACAGTAGCGAATGGAGTTGTTTATGCTGGCTCTATGGCAGCAGGGCAAGGCGTAAATAATATGTATGCATTGGACTCAAAGACTGGTGATATTCTCTGGAGATTTAACAGTGGAGGGTCAGTGGTTGCAGGTGCAGCGGTCGTTAATGGCTCAGTGTATTGGGGGTCTGGCTACAAGCGCTACGGTCCAACCGTGTCGAATAATCAGTTCTATGCATTCACAGTCTTGCCATAGAGCTTTGGTACTGTTAGAAGCTGTTTGAAAAGTCAGGCAGTTGTAAAAAAGCTCTCTCAGTATACACAGTGAATAATATCAAGCAGCCTTGAGAGAGCGACACTCGTGGTGCATACCCCAGTAACTTAACCCGTGCACAATATGAGCGCCCGACTAGCCGCATTTTTTCGTTGCTAGCAACGAATGAAACTAGCACATTTTTCAAACCAGGGCTAAAAGCTTTGCTATATAAGGCTTATGAAATTTGCTAGTTAGGAGTTAAACCGTTTCGCTACATCACCTATTAAAACCTAAAATATTAATGTTCTCCTTTTTGAAGAGAAAGGATGTGGCCTTGATTTGGCTTTGAACGACCTGCAAGTATATCTAGGTAAGTTTTCTCTATGATTGTCTTGCCTGTGCTGGAAACTATCTGAATCCACTCGCTTAGTGACAACAAAAATTGTGACCATGAGTGACTAAAAATTTTATGAAAACCATTGACTCCCAATTGTTGTACTCGTTTTTGTATTTCCTCTGGAGCAAAGAAAAACGTTGGACGGGGGTCTGAAAGTATACTATTGATTTCTAAGCTGCTCCGACGTTTCCGGTGAGTTGCACCTAGCAAACAACTGTAGCTTATGTTATGAAAATAATTATAAAGAGTACTCAATACGTCTCCATCACCCGCGATATCCACATACACTACCGATAAATTGCTAGGAAGCAATTGCATCTGGTCGTAGGTCAGTACCTGGTTATAATATCCAAGACTTTCAACAAAGGACAAGTTTCTTGATGAGGTAAGACCAATTACCTCGCATTGAGAGTTCTGGTTCTGAGATAAAAGGAATGCAAGCCCAATCGCAGTCTTGCTTGATGCACTAGAAATCAAAATTGCTTGGGTGTCGAAAAAGTTATTTTCGTTCAAAAACTCATTTAGCACAAAAGCGCTCATAAATAGTGGCCAAAAAAGCGCCCAGAGGTCTTCTTGTTCTGGTACATAGAGGGAATTGTGTTTTAGCAATTGGTATTGATTGTACAATGGGGGAAACTTGCTCCTATGCAGTGATGCATCGATAAAGCCTTCTTGGGATACAATATCAGGTTGCAGTATGAGATGAGTTGACATTGGCACGAATCCAAAAAGGCGATCGCCTTCTGCCACACTGTCTTTTTTAGAACGAACGACCTCAGCAAATCCCCAGGCTGGAATACGTCCCCAAGCTTCCTCCGCAGCAGGAAAAAAGTCCCAGTATCCTAAAGCCTCTCCTACCAAAGCATAAGATATATTGTTCGCGGTCAATGCAAACTTATCGACTTTTAAGAGCACTTGATCTGATTTTAAATCTGCATCAATTTCTGTAGAGACGAATTTATATTGGCTTGGGTCTTTTCGGTGTACGATAAAGTCTGTAGCATTTCCAATAGTTGTCAACATTAGTATTTCCTATGGAGTTTTTGACAAATCAAGGTTTGTAGAAATAGGTTAAGCATTTTCTGTAGAGAATTAAGTTTTGGTGCTCAACTTAATTTTTATTCCTAGTTAAGTACATTCAAATAGCGTCTTCTTCCTTCATCTCACAAAATGCCCAAATTTTTGCCGCCTTCCTTTTTCCTGCATACGTTGTTCTACGCTTTGCCAATCTGGAAGTTTCGTATTTTCTTGATGCCAATTTACAAAACCTGCTTCGCTGCCCCACTTAACTAGCTTTGGCATGACTTGACGATGTACTCCTTGATTACGATAGGTTTTCATTGATGCTTCGTCTTCCCAGAGACTGAGCGTCCAAAATTCGCCATCTACCCATCGATATCGAGTATTGAGCTTGCCAGAGGCACATTCAACTTGAAGTATAGTCCGCAGACCATAGAAGACCAGCAGTGGAATATAAAGAGGTGATTTGAGACGCATATATGTTGAAGATACAAATACCATCTTTACTCTCTCCTTCCTTTTACTATAAAAAAGTTGTGTAACATAAATTTTTTTTAGAAACGCTGATAGCAAATTTTTAATGCAGGCTGACTATTAACTAAAGCTAAGTACAAACAACATCTACCAACTTCTAAATTCCAATAGAAAATTGGAATACCAGGACTAGATAAATCTTCTGTTATCACCTCTGATAAATCTCGAAAAGTAACTTTCTTAAAGGAAATCAACGCCGAAAGTGCTTCTGCAAGAATAAACAATAAACCTATTTCACTTAAATCTCTACTTTCGAGTGAAATGCTATTTCCAGACAGTAGTTCTTTCAGTTCTGACTCTGAAACATTCAATCCCAACAAATGAATTCCCTTCTGAATTTTGTAGCAATCTAAAGTTTGAGATAATTCAGACATACTGTTGCTCTACCAAGAAGTTTCATCAGGATAGTGAGCCAATTGAAATTCTGGGAGTATGCAACTTTGAGAAAATAAACATCGCAACTCTTGTTTTGAAAAGATTTTTGTTTAAGCTTGTAGCGATCACCTCAGCCAATACGGTTCGGTTAAGGATTTTTCGTCATGATTTGGGAATGTAGAGACGTTGCAGTGGAACGTCTCTACAGGGTTTAAATGCCAATCGATTTGTCTTATCCGAACCGTATTGTCATCTCAGCGATCACCACAAACATTCTTGTCATTTAACCAGAAACTTTAACTTCTCGAACTTTTGACACATTTGTACTGTTTAGCTGTTGGTCACTAGAGCCTTGAGATTTTACTCTAAGAGTAGTTATATCCTGTGTCCAAGGCTGGAGTTCGGGTCGATATTGGTAGCCTCCAAACTCTTGGCGCATTTTTGCCACCTGGCTATTAGTAGGCACACCTCTAGTCTTAATCCAGTAGCCCAATGCACTGAAACCAAAACTGGCTGATGAAGACAACAAACCGAAGACATTGTAGAGATTTCGCGGAGCCAGTAAGCCCTTAAGCCCAAAGCCTTTCCACTGGAACATTATGTACCAGATAGCAAGGTAAAAGTAGGCATATGTCAAACTCGTAAAAATGTTATGCTTTTTAGGTTCAAGTTTAGCGTTTTCTAGATAATTACCAAAGTGGTTAATCGTGCAGTAATGTCCAAGCAATTGATCTGCTCGGTAGGCATCCATCAACCCAATGTTGGCATCTTGATCAACAAGCTTACTAAACTGCTCGTATACATCAGAAATGACTCTCTTGCCGACACCAGCATTCTTCAAGTACGCATGAATATACTGTGGATCTAAAAACCATTTGCCCACATACATAGGTAAAATAAACCCAAAGAACCACATATATTCAAAGTAAATGCGCCAACTCATGATGCTGGCATGACCAAGATGCTTGTCATGATTTTTCATGGCGTGGTTAACTGTACTAGTATAAGCAAGATTAAATTTGTTATAGATAGCGCGCTTCTCTTCTGCGTCAGGTTCACCAGCGAGTTTGGCGCGGATGATTTCTGTCACACTTTCAATCTCAAACGAAATCATCGTTGTTCCTAAAGAATAGAAAGCATCGAAAATACAAGCCGCATCACCAAGTACATACCAGTTATCTGGGGAAAACATAACCTTGCTCTTATGGGCAAGTCTTGGTAAGTAGTGAAAGTCTACATTCTCACCACTAGTAAGCAAGTTATACAAGTTGGCATGATTTGCTTTGAGGAAAGCATAAAACTTTTCTTGAGTATTAATATCAGAAGCCGGAATCACATCATGGTGATGGACAACACCAATTGATATTTCCTGAGTATCCTTGTCTGTGGGAATCATCCACAACCAGTGACCATGACCAAACCAGTGATTAGTGGCATAGTAATGGCTGCAAGTTGCACTGTAGGGATCATAACCGTCATGAAAGATAGTTCGATCTACATGTTTAACCCGTACCCAAGCTGAACCACTATTGATTCCAAAAAGATTTTCTGGGCCGAATAAGAGGTTGTCTGTCTTATGTCCAATAATAAACTTGCGACCCGAACCATCAATGACATGTTTGGCCTTGAGTTCGATGTCTTCATTACCCAGCTTGACTCTGACTGTTTTGAGGGCATCCCCTGGAGTCAAATCTACATCAACCACGCGACCATTGTAGAAGGTAGCACCCATTTCTTTGTTCATTCTCAATAAATCCCGCTCAAATTTAGCCCGGTTCATTTGAAAAGTTTGAATGGGTGAGCGTCGATTAGACCAAACGTGGTAGTGATCGTCAGTTGTTTCTGTTTTCGCCGGGTCTTTAGCCCAGTGAAAATTCAACCCAGATTTGGGAGGATGATTTTCAATTAAGTACTCATGAAGACCTAATTCCTTAGACACAAACAAGGTCGCAATTTCGACCATTGATTCACCAAGTTTGAGGTCTTTGTCTGTACGCTCCTCTGGGCGGGGGTCAACCAGAGCAATTCGGATATTTGGGATCTTAAGCAAGAGGTGCCGAGCTTGACAGACTCCTACAAAACCTGCACCCATAAGAACGACGTCGTATTCTTGCTGTTGAATAGTATGCATTGACAACTCCACTTTTAATTTGTTAAAAATCAATTTGCAATCAGGTCAAGATGAAACGCTAAAATTTTTGGGTTTTCCAGTCGTCATCCAACCTCAGACCTTGGCTGCAATTGTGCTTGATATCGGTAGTTTTTAAACTCCTGTCGCATCTCAGCCACTTCAGTGTTAGTAGGCATATGTTTAGTCTCTTGCAAGTAAGCTTTCTCGCTCACAGCACTGTCTAGTGCTCCTTTCAACAAACTAAAGAAGTTGTAGAGATGGCCTAGAGCTAGCACACCCGAAAGACCAAAGCCTTTCCATTGGAGAAGGATGTACCAGATAGCAGTGTAAAAGTAAGTTTGTTTTAAGCTAGCAAAGATATTGCAATACTTGGGTTCAAATTTTGTGTTTTCCAAGTAGTCGTCTTGAGGCTTAACTGGTGTGTAATCTCCAAACAATTGATCGGCTCGGTAGATGTCCATCAATCCGATATTGGCACCTCGGTCTACTAACTTGTTAAAGTCCTCGTACACTTCAGAAATCACTCTCTGGAAACTAGGAGTTTTCTTGAGATACGCACGAATATAGTTTGGGTCTAAAAACCATTTGCCTACATACACTGGCAAAGTTGACCCAAAAAGCCATATATACTCCAAGTAGATGCGCCAACTCATAACACTGGCGTGTCCCAGTTGCTGAACACGATATTTCATCAGATGGTTGACTTGGCGTGCGTAAGTAATACAGAAGTCGTTATAAGCAGAGCGCTTCTCTTCAGCATCAGGTTCGCCAGCGAGTTTAGCGCGGATGATTTCTGTGATGCTTTCGATGCTGAATGAAATCATTGTTGTTGCTGAAGAATAGAAGATATCGAAACAGCAGGCTGCATCACCAAGCACATACCAGTTATCTGATGAGAACATAACCTTACTGGTGTGAGTAATGCTTGGTAAATAGTGAAAATCAACATTGTCACTGTCACCACTGCTGAGTAACTTGTACAAATTGGTGTGATTTGCCTCAAGAAAAGCATAAAACTTTTCCTGAGTATTAATGTCAGCAGCCGGAATCACATCACGGTGATGAATCACGCCAATAGAGATTTCTTGAGTGTACTTATCTGTGGGAATCATCCACACCCAGTGACCATAACCAAACCAATGATTGGTGGCATAGTAATGGCTGCAAGTTGTACCGTATGGATCATAACCATTGTGGAAAATATCACGATTTACATGTTTGATATTGACCCATGCAGAGCCAACGTTGACTCCATCCAGATTTTCTGGTTCAAACAGAAGATTGTCTGTTTTATGTCCGACAATAAATTTGCGACCTGCACTATCAATGATATGTTTGGCTTTTAGTTGGATTTTTTCGTTGCCCAACTGCACTTTAACTGTTTTTAAGGCATCACCTGGGGTCAAATCTACATCAACAACACTGCCTTGAAAGAACTCAGCACCCATCTCTTTGTTCATGTGTAGCAAGTCTTGCTCAAATCTAGCGCTGTTTATTTGAGTAGAATCAAGTTCAGGTTGGCGATTACACCAAATATGATAGTAGTCATCTGCAATTTCCGTTTGAGTAGGGTCTTTCGGCCAGTGGAAATTCGAGCCGGCTCTGGGCAGATGATTTTCAACTACATAGTCATAAAGACCAAGTTCTTTACAAACAAACAGTGTGCCAATTTCAATCATTGACTCACCAGGTTTGAAGTCTGCTTCTAAATCTTCTTCTAGACAAGGAGCAATGAGAGCTACTCGAATATTGGGAATCTTCAGCAATAGGTGTCGGACTTGGCAGTTACTAGCAAATCCTGCACCTAGTACTATGACATCATATTCTGATAATTGAGTGCTGTGCATTCACAACTGTCTCCGTGTTGATTTTTACATTTGACCATAACTTTGTATTCAGAACTTATAAGCTAATTAGTTTGTACAACCAGCGCCACCATTCTTTCAGCCCCCCGAGTCAGTTGAATAGGAAAGGTGAGGACTTGTAGCTTATCCCCTGAAAATACATTCTCAAACAAAACACAATTTTCTTTGGTTTGAGTAATGGCCAAGTCAATATCCAAAGCATTGGTTGCTTTACGCAAAGCCTCTACTGCCGCCCAGATACGGATGCCAGCTTGGTCTAGGGAGTCATGAATATTTAACAACTGTTGCATCAATGGTTCGCGGTCGTAGCTCAACAAAGCCATCCATTCTTGTTGTGTTCTACGTGTGACAGGAACAATATCACAACCTTGAAGCCCATAACCAGCGACACACATGCAGACATAGTCATCATGAGAGAGAGACACATTTATATCCTTTCCTTCTAGTCCTTCAAGTATAGGTTTACCTGAATCAAGCCATCTAATCTGAACCTTTTGCAGACCTGTATTTTGCAGGGGCATTGGTGTATGGTCAATATTGATATCCTTGACTTTTAGTGAAGTTGATAGCGATGTGTCCACCATTTAACACTCCTACTAATTAGAGGTGATGCCATTATTTATTAGTATTAAGAAGCTTTGCGATCGCTCTTGAGAACACAGGAAGTTCTCGCTGATGACGTTCCGCTCTAGATAGTTCATGTAAACCTGGAAGATAAACTAGAGATACTTCTGGTACAGCTAGCTGAAATTGTTCAGCCCAATGAGTTAATTGAGTACACAAAATTTGTTCATCTCGTTGGCTTGGCTGTGCTAGTTCTTGGGCTGTGGGATGATCTTCTCGATGCTCTAGAATTCTTAACTGATAGCCTTCTAGCTTTTCGATCATTTGCCCATCTTTGTTAAAGGCAAAGACGGTACTGCTATATTGTTGACCATCTCGACCTTCAAGGGTGGCAACTGCAATAGCCTTGTGTGAAACATTTTTATCTAGTTGATAGAGTTCGATACTATCAATACGAATTGGAAGACTAATATCTTGTGGAATGATCAGCTGCACAGCTTGCAGTAGCGAGTCTCGGGAAAATGGGTCTCCAAGTAGTAAAGGAGATGAAATTTTACCAGCAAAGCTATCCTTACCCGTTAACGAAGACGCGCGTATTTCTGTACTAAAGACACATTGGTTGGCGTTAAGAGTATAAATCTCCTGGAGGCGCTGAAAACGTAGACCTTGGAATAGCAACCAACTGTAGAGATCCTGCTGTGGCTGAATATCTAAAGGAGTTTCTGGGAGTTCGACAGTCACTTTGGGTAGATTGCTATCGATATTCAAGACAAAGGTTGCCGAAAAATGATCTATAGCAAAGCCTGTCTGCTCTGTTCTTATACCTGCACGTACCCTCTGTTTAGCACCAGCAGACCAGTCTTCAATCACCTCTGCATGAATTTCAATATCCACACCTTCTACAGAGTCTACTACAATGGGTCGCTCAAGGCGGATATCTTCAATACGCAGTGCTGAGAAGTGAGACTGACCTGTAGCATAGGCAATCACCTGAGCCATAGCTTCCAGACCAAATACAGTGGGAAATAGATATGATCCTTTGTATATGTGATCCTGGGTATAAACGTCTTTTTCTATACTCAGGTGAACCCGTGATATCACTTCCACACCAGGTTCGACATGGATGATCTGCTCTAAGAACCTTGAGGCAGATGGCACTGAGGGCAGCTTTGGTAACCATGTATCATATTTTATTCTGCCTACAACTGCAACTTGGCGATCGCCAGGGTCACTCAGCATCAACTTCAGGAATCGACGCACTCCTTCTTCTTTGGAGATGGGATAGAGTCCAAGCTTAACTAAAGCTGGAATACTACCCATACGTTCTGCCATGCCAACCTCTTCCCAATCAGTAAAGGCGATGGTAAGAACAGATGTTTCTGGATGTTCCGCCTCAAAGCGGCGCAAAATCATATCTAGTGCTTCATTTGAAAAAGCATACCAAGCATTACCCGGCACACCTATGATACCAATAATCGATCCAAAGCCGACAAAAAGTTTTGGTGGATTGTCTTGCAACGCATTGCAGAGATTGAGAGCGCCGAGGACTTTAGGTGCAACTTCTGCACGTGCAGCTTGTACAGAAACCTGCTCTACTCTTCTAGCTTTATTGAGTCCAGCACCGTGGATCATACCTGTGATGTTGCCCATTTCTTGGCGGATTTGGTGAATCAAAGCGATCGCTGCTTCTGCGTGGGTAATATCACACTGATAGTATTGACAAGTTAATCCTGCATTATTAAAGCTTTCCAGTGTGCTAGCAATCTCATTGTCTTCGCCTTGTGGCTGGGGTGAACTGCCGACTAGTGCCATACGCACGCCTGTTGCTTGGGCAAAAGCAAGAGCGCAGGTAGCAGTGATGCCTTTAGCACCACCTATGACTAAGATAACATCGTCTGTTGACCAGGAAATTGTTCTGGTTGCATAACTTGCTGGATGCTGTAAAACTGGTCGAGGAATACGTCGAGTCAGTTCGCAATCATAGCCAACTGCCGTATAAATCTCAGGTGTGGAGAGTTCATAGATTAAATGTTTTGCCAGCAAAGCTGGATTAATCTCTGTAGAAAAATCGATCACTCGGACTTTCAAATTGGGTCGCTCGACATGGATACTGGCTGCAAAGGCTGTTGCACAGCACTGTTCGATATTGGCAACCTGTGGTTGCTTACCGAAATATCCTCCGCCAAACTGAATAAAAGCCAAGGTCGTGGGCTTGTGTGGTTCGCTGATAACAGGTGTGAGTGTTGCTACGGTATGTAGCCGTCTGATGATTTCTTCTAAATTAACGTCTGCTGACAACTGATCGCTTGTCACTTGAGGAAGAAAAGCAATAAAGTGAGAACAATCAATGTTGTTAATTAACGCCTCATTTGCTTCCGCAAAGACTTTTACATGAACCTGTGCGCCTCGGCTTTGCAGTTCTTTTTGCAATGCTTCTGCTACAGTTCCCTGCTCCGGAGTACAGAAAATCAGCACATTTGCGGTTTTCCAATGGTTTTGTTGGCTGTCATTCAGGTTTGCTTGAGCTTCCTCAATGGCATATTCAATATTAAAGTTACGCGCCCAAGACTTTTGCCCCAAACTTGCCAAAGTTGAGGGTTTAGTCGAACTCTTAGGGGCTTGAGGTACATTCGGCTGTGAATGCTCTAAGGTACTTGCTTCTGAATCAAGCTTTTGTAGAGCATTGGCAATTTCCGTCAAGGTGGCGTTAGCAAATTGTGAAGGATCAAGACGTCCTGGTACTTGGACGCGCTTGGCTGCTTCTGCAACTAACTCCCCGGCTTTGATTGAGTCAAGATTTAAATCATTGAGTAGACGCAAGTTCATCGACAGGGTTTCTCGGGGAAAACCTGTACGTTCTTCTACCAGTTTCAACAGAAGATTAGGTATTGATGCTGGCAAATTTAAGGCTTGAGTAGATACTGTTAACTCTGGGGCGATCGCTTCTTGATTATTTGCGATCGCCGCACGAATCACAAGAGCTATTTCTTGGAGTGTCGCATTGGCAAGAGTTGCTGGATCAATCTTACCTGCTATATTACATTCCTTAGCCAAAGTTGCAATTAGATCACCAGCTTTAATCGAGTCTAAGTTTAAATCGTCAAGCAGTCTTGCTTCCAGTACAATGTTTTCTCTGGGATATCCTGTGCGTTGAGCAACCTGATTTAACAGAAGTTCCTCAATCGCTTCTGTCTTGTTATGGCTATTAGAGGTTTCTACCTTCGTTTTTAACTTTGGCTCCACAGAAACGGGAGAAATTTGTGCTTGGTGGTAATCCTTAACGGCACCATTGTTAAGTGACGGCAAGTTTTGCATGTCTGCTCGCACTACCTCGGCGAGAAACTTGCCTCTTTGAGAGAGGTAATCGAAAAGTACTTGAGATACAACCTGTGGGGAAACATTGCTGCCATCAGCAACCATTGACTCGACCCGATCTTGAGAAGGTAATATGGTTCGGGATGGAGTAACAGCAGAGACTTGAAATGGATGCTCGCAAGGATTCTCAATAAAAACACGATTTGATGCTGGGATAAAAGGTCGGACAAGACGCTTTTCATAAAGCGCTTCCCAGTTGATTTCGCTACCGTGAATAAAAAGACTGGCTAGCACGGTGTTGAGATCCCTGTCCATTCCAGGTTTTGACTCAACAGGTAGACACAGAAAACTACTCGGTTCAAAAATATCTTTTACTAAACCTGAGAGAACTTTTCCAGGGCCTACCTCTATAATCAAATCGCATGACTGGGCTAGTTTTCCAACCAAAGCAACAAAGTTGACTTGGGCTGTAACTTGGTGTGCAAAATGCTCGCGCAGTTTGAGTCCTGGTTGTACTTGTTGTCCGTCCACACTTGAAAATAGCTGGATAGTGATTTCCCCAAGGTTTTCTGGAACTGATGCATGATTTTGGAGATGTTCGACTGCTCCTGAAACCAATTGAGAATGAAATGCATGAGAAACAGGAAGTTGATATGTTTGAATGCCATGATCTGCGGCAAGTTGAATCACTTGTTGAATGCTTGGGCGATCGCCAGATATAACCACCTGCTTAGGACTGTTGATATTTGCTACAACAGCATAACCACTAACTTGCTGCAAGAGTTTAACGGCTGCTTGGTGCGAGCAAGCTAAACTGACCATAGTTCCGGCATCGTTTTTTGATGTAGACATGGCTTGCCCTCGAACTGTAGCGAGGTTTAGCAAATTTTTGTCATCAAAAGCACCTGCAACCCGAAAAGCAGTAAGTTCACCAAGACTGTGTCCCGCTACTGCCACAGGCTTGATGCCAAGGTTAGCAAGTCTACGAGTCCAAAGCAAAGAGGTTAGGCAAATAGCAGGTTGAGCAACTTGTGTTTGGGTGAGTGCTGTTGACCACTCCTGAATCTGCTCTGCATTAACAGCTCGATCTAAAGGACGGAATATGAATTGACTAATTGCTTGCGCTCCCATTTCCTGTAACCAGCCATCTGCTTGCTTTACAAGTCCGCTAGCACAGCTATAGCGTTCAACAAGGGTGCGCCCCATGTTCAATTGTCCAGAACCTTGCCCGGGAAACAGAAAACCAATTCTGCGGCGAGAAACTGTGTTACCAAGCCAGATATTTTTTTGTAGGCTAATCGCGATCTCTCCTTTAGCAGGAGGTTTGTTGCTCAACATTTTCTCAAGTTGCTGGAGACTGTCAATCAACTCGTCGGGTGTATCAGCAATGATAGCTGCCCGAACTGGGAATTTTAAATCCAATTCCTGAGTCAGGTGTGCTGCCAGATCGGTAAGTTCGGCAACGCTAATTCCTTCTGCAAGGCTGATTACAGCCTGGGTGCGTCGCCGCAAACCTAAAGTTGACTCTGCACCGAGTACAAACAGTTCTGTATCTTGCTTAGAAACAAGTAAAGCACGCTCTTCAATAGATGTTGCTAGACAAACAGAGGGACGATCGCCAGACTCAAGAGTTACGTGGCAGTTAATGCCGCCAAATCCCATTGCCGAAACACCTGCTCGTAGAGTTTCGGTTTGACTGCGGATTTCTCCTTGCAGGATTGGGTAGATACAGCTAGCAGATGTTTCAAATACTTGATTAGGTTCTTTGCAACTAGCGGTTGGTGGTAGGATGCGAGAATTAACGGCCATTACAGCTTTGATAAATCCTCCTACACCTGCTGCTGCTTTTGTATGACCAACTATTGATTTAAAGGAGGTAATGCCACAACTGCGCTTAGTTATCTCCCCATCAGCAGCCATAGCTAGTCCAATGGCTTCCAGTTCTGCCCGATCGCCCACAGGAGTACCTGTACCATGTCCCTCAATCAAATTAAGGTTGCGAATGTTGTAACCTGCTCGATCATAGGCCTGCAAAAGTGCGATCGCTTGACCTTCCGCTTTAGGTGCAGTAACGCCGCCCCTGCCATCAGAAGAAATACCCCAGCCACGCAATACTGCATACACATAGTTGTCATCTCGACGAGCATCTTCTAGACGTTTGAGGACAACAAAACCACAACCTTCACCTGGAATAAAACCGCTAGCTTTTTTGTCGTAGACTGTCATGTCTCGAGCGGTAATTGCGCCCATCTTGGCAAATCCAACGATCTCAAAAGGATCTAAACTAACATCGACACCTCCAGCAAGTGCTAAATCCAAATCATGATTAACTAAGGCTGTAGCGGCGGTGGCAATTGCGATTAGTGAAGCAGAGCAAGCACCGTCCACTACATATCCACCACCGTTGAAGTTAAGAAAGTTGCAGATTCTGCCAGCTATAGTGTTGGAAAGGCATCCAGCCAGAGAATCCTCTGTGATTGTTGGGAATGCTGACTTGTAGTATTCTTCCGTAGTTTCTATTAGTTCATTTAATAATTGTGATGGCAATCCTCTGGCTTCGGCGGCTGCGCGCATTGCTTTTTGAACGTAGGGCCAGCGTAAGCGCATCACATTAGACCGCATTTGCTCCCCGGTCAGTGTGTTACCAAGTACTACACCTGAACGTTTAGTGACAACGTTTTTACGTGTATACCCAGCATTCTCTAAAGCAGAAAGTGCAACTTCAAGTGCTAGCCAATGAACAATGTCTGCCGATTCAACAGTTTGTTTGGGAATATGTTTACCAATCCAATCGAACTTAAAACCATCAATGACAGCAGCACGATTTGCGTAGGTCTTTTCAGCCAAAGTTGGGTCAGGATCGTAGTACTCAGAAAGTGGTAGTCGCTGCTGGGGTATCCTGCGAAATTGAATCCGCCTGGCAAGTATGTTTTCCCAAAGCTGCGGTAAATTATGGGCGCCAGGATACCAACAACCCATTCCAATAACTGCGATCGCAGGATTAGACATTAGATGCTCCAGTGTGTTTAATTCCACTTTCAACTGAAATTGCTTTATTGCCGTTGAAGCAGGTACTTTTAATGCAGGCTGGTTGATATATTTTTTCTATCCTCTTCAAGCAATTGATCAAATTTAAGCCAACTTGAATTAGGCTTCAAGTCTTTGTTTTGTCCACAATAAATAATCGCCGAAACAATTTTATCTTTATAAATAAAAATCAAGTGTGTTTGTTATAGACATTTTTTCGTTACTAATGATATAGTAATTTTTAGTTCCGAACCTGTCAATAGGGTTAGAACTCAAATTTATCCCTTAAGGAGCATAGACCATGCTAGACAAGAGTTCAGAATTGTGGATTTATGCAAGATGCCAACAAAAAAAGAAAAAGTCACTTTCATCTGTGATTTAGACACAAAAACGGAACTGGAGCATTGGGCCAGAGAAGAAAGGCAAACAATTAGTAGCCTTGTCGGATCAATTGTTGCTGAAGCGCTCACTGCAAGACAAAATAAAAAAAATATTAAAAAAGAAGTCGAACCAGAACCAGAAACTATTCATGAGTTAGTTCAACGCAATATTAACAAGCTTCGACGGCGTACAAGAGTTAGAAACCTCAAATTAATTGCTAGCGCTGAGGTTTTACCAACAAAAGATGATTTCCTTTTGATAATGCAGGCCTTAGCTGTACCTGAGAAATTACAACAAAAGCTTTGGTTTGCAACCTACGGCAATAATAGCAACTATCAGAAAGGTGTTAGAAATGGAACTATTTAAAGTTCTCAATCAGCCTCACTGGAACTATTTTTTTACCCATGAAGGTATAACAATTAAAGCTCCTAGTAAACAAGCTGCAACACGGTTAGCTTTAATGTATCGGGAATGTTTGACCGAGACAGCCTACAATATCAAAGGCAAGGTAAAAATTACTTGGCAATACTGTAAATCTCCCATCCAAATTTTTGGTTGGATGGCATTAGAACAATCACCAACAGCAGATGAAACAGCAGAAGCGATTTTATGCACAGATGGTGAAGTACTATGTTCTTTACTACATCTGCCTGTGCCACTATTAAAGCAGATAGTACAGGCAGGAGAAACAGAAAGGCCCGTTTCCATTGTTAGATGTTCCGACCGCAAACAAATCATCATTAATAAACCAATGGAGATAGCATTACAAACTCCTGCTATCGAATTAACTCAACGCATAATGACTCGTTTTTGGCGTTTGAGCGATTTAGAAACACTAGAACGTAAATTTCTTATGACAAACCGTTTTAGATGGAAATATAATGCCGCGCTTAATCTCCGTACTTGGGCCATCTTAGAAAGCGAATTTGAAAGGTTCGAGGTTAATGGACAGTGGTATTCACAAACTACTTTCCTAATGAATCCTGAACCTATACCTTTTTCTAGCGATGTCATAATTTCGGATATTGACAAATCAATAGATAACTGACAAAAAGTTGCTGTTTGAGTATTTATCCGGATTTAAGAGTATAAAGACACCTCCAGAAATTGACTTTGTTGAATTATAGGGTTTTGAGGCTGACGTAGGAACGTGGGAAGACTCAGACGCGGTGATTATTGAGTTATGCAAATTCCAAAATCATCCCGCAATTATGCAAAGTCCAGAGATTAAATCACATAACAAACAATACAGCAGAATTGAGGCTCATTTTTGTGGAGGTTTAAATGTCTTCATTCAAAAAACTCAATCATTTTCATTTTAAGGAAAAATAAAAATCATGTTCTTGCAAGAAAATACTCAAATCTCAGAAGAAATGCCATCACAAATGGTAATGATTCAATTGGCAACCAGCTACTGGGTTTCACGAGCAGTATACGCTGCTGCAAAGCTTGGTATAGCTGATATGTTAAAAAACGGCCCACACAGTTGCGACCTTCTGGCAAATTCAACTAGAACAAATCCACAAGCTCTCTATCGACTCATGCGTGCGCTTGCTAGTGTGGGAATCTTTGCTGAGAATAAACAGGGATGCTTCACCCTCACACCACTAGCGACTTATCTTCAGAGTGATGCTCCTAATTCGATACGTGCTTTTGCGATTAGTTTTGGTGAAGAACATTACCGTGCTTGGGGAGATATTATCCACAGCATACAAACTGGTGATAACGCTTTCCAGAATTTATATGGTATGCCAGTTTTTCAGTATTATGCACAAAATTCAGAGGCGGGAAAGATTTTTGATGAGGCGATGACAAATGTTTCAGCAAAAGATAAAGTAGAGGTCGTTGCTGCATATGACTTTTCATCTATCCACAAACTAGTAGACGTTGGTGGTGGATACGGGAGTTTTATAGCCTCCATTTTGAAAGTTAATCCCACAATGGAAGGTATTCTCTTTGAGAGACCATCAGTGATTGCAGGAGCAAAGAGTGTTCTTGAAACAGAAGGGGTTTCAGAACGCTGTCAAGTTGTTGCTGGAAACTTTTTGGAAAGTGTACCAAGGGGTGGCGATGCTTACATTCTCAAATACGTCATCCATTTATTAGATGATGAACGTGCGATCGCACTTCTTAAGAATTGTCACAGTGCTATGGTAGAAAATGGCAAACTTTTGTTGGTTGAGCAGATAGTTCCACCAGGTGATGAACCTTCCTGGAGTAAGTTTCTTGATATCCATATGCTAATAGCCATTTCCGGTGGTCGTGAACGTACAAAAATGGAATATCAAACTCTGTTTGAGGCTTCTGGCTTCAAGCTGACCAAAGTGATCACTACAAAGTCAAACATAAATTTGATTGAGGGAATCCGAGTATAAGCTTGGAGACACCGTAAATCCAAGCTCTGAGCCTGTTTTGAAAATGGCCGTGGTATAAATATCTGGCATGGGCTTTCTGTAGTTCTTGAGTTGTGGTTGTGGTAAACAATAACTCTACTACGGAAAGCTCTGTTTATTTTGGCGAAGGTATTGTCAAATGTACCCGAATTTCTCCCAAGCGGTGCGATCGCTAAGTAAGGTGGAATGCAACACAATGTAATAATACTCACTTTGGTAACTTGATACTATAGTTCAGTAAAAGCACTTGTTGACACTACTGAAACAATATATTTTATGAGCAGCAAAAAAATTTTTACTGTATTAGGAACTATTATTGCACTTACTGTCTTACCTTTATGGTTGGCTCAGAATAAGGCAAACAGTCAAAGCTTACAACTGGATAACTCAGACGAGAAAAAGATAATAGGAACCTGGCGTGTTGCAGTAGATGTCGATCCAAATCCTATAGGAGACCCGCCAATATTTTATGCTTACGCTACTTTTAATGAAGGGGGAACGTTAATTGAATCAAGCTCATATTCCCTTGAAGGTAGTCGTCCCGGTCATGGAGTATGGAAAAAAACCGGTAAAAATGAGTTTAAAGCTGTCGTTGAGAAGTTTATAGAGTTTAACCCTATTACTCAGCAAAAAGGAATTTTTGTCTTCAGAATAGAAGAAGTGATTAATTTGACCGGAGAGAATAGTTTTCAAGGTTTTGAGCAAGTTTTACTCTGTAATGATGCAGGAGAAGAATGTCAGTCTCTTGGAACAGCTCATACTCAAAACAGCCGCCTGAAAGTTGATTAAATAAGGTGATTTTACAATACGTCTAATGTGAATTAAGTCTCGAAACCCTTTTAATTTCGTTGATCTGTACGTTCGCTGATTTTTAGAGTCGAGCAGGAATTAATGCCTTGAGGGTAAAGGAATAGGGCGATAAGCAGTGCTAGCGGAATTTTCCGGTAGTCTGTAAGAAATGTTGTGGAGAGGGATAAGCGTATGGTGGTGAAGCAAATAGGTAAAAATTAATTCTCTTGGGCATCGATGTCCAAGGAAACAACTTGATTGTGGATATCCTAAAGCTTGTACCGTGTAATACTTGGGGAAAACTTTGAGACTAAAAGTGTAATACACGCAAAAGAGTAATGCTCAAACGCGACATTCAATCCGATGATTATCGATTTTAGAGAGGTGAGAGGTAAGCTAATCGTCATTCATTTTTCCAGACTGATTCACTTGTAGTAAGGGCTTTAGCCCTGGTTTTATGCAACTGTAGTTTAGACTAAATCGGTGATGTTCAAGAAAAAAAGGGAGTCTGATTGAATACAGACCCCCTTTTGGCAGAACCTGAGAGAAATACTACTAACTCTCATTCGCCAATATGAAACGTGCCAGATTAGAACAATTCCGTCAAGCCGCCTATGAATATCTAGGTAGAGCAAAAGATGCTACCTTTGAATTGACAGATGCGATATTGCTGACCAAAAATATTTATTGCCTAGCAGAGTTGTCCTTATCACCAGTATTTAGACGCAAGTGGCCAAGTATCTATGAGGCACTACAAGATAGCAGACCACAGCGACAGAAATTGATGCAGCTATATATCAAACAGATACTAACGGAGAAACGACCTCTATTGGCAGGCGACCACACTAACTGGTCACGTCCAGATGCAGTTAAACTCAAAGAAAAAACCTATGAACATAGTGGCACATCCATAGCGGGAAATAAACCAATAACCGTAGGACAGGGGTATAGCACAATTGCCTGGATACCAGAAAATGAGGGTAGTTGGGCATTACCCTTAAGACATGAAAGAATTACAAGTGCCGAAAGTCCAATTAGCAAAGCAATTTGGCAATTAAAACAGGTATGTAAATATTTAAGAGTCAGACCGATTTCCCTTTGGGATAGTGAATACGGTTGTGCGCCTTTTGTCTTAAAAACTGCCAATATTCCCGCAGATATTTTAGTAAAGATGCGATCGCCTTAGCTTTCGTAGATAGCTTTCGCTTGATTATGTTTATTGCTGTTGGGTTGGCACTGGCAAGTGCAATCGTTGCTTTGGTGATGATTGGGAAAAACAAAAAGCAGATGAACGAGACTTCAACAGTTTAAGTAATTCATTCTGGCAATCGTATTTGTTGTAAACACCTATACATTGCCCTTTGATCAATTGAGATCGTTGTGATTAGGTGCTGGCAATTGAATGATCTCAGAAAAACGTGAATAGTTAACCGTATCGGTAGGAGGATAATCTGCCGACACTGCAAGGGACTTCCAAAGAATAAATTAATCAACAAAAACCAAGAAATCACGCTTAATCAATAATAATAATCATTATTATGGAGAGAAAGCGGTTGGGGACGGCAACCGCTTTCTTCCTCTTTTAAATATCCATGAGAAGCTTTGCACTCTCTAGCAAATGTCAAGCGCATGATAATAATTAGGGCTTGCTGAAAAAGAAAGAAAAGAAGACAATATCTAGATGAAAAGAGCAAATAAGTGGATTCAGGTGCAAGGAAAGAAGGTAAAATAGCCCAATATCCTTGCATCAAGTGGTTAGCTTCAGCACGGTGTATCAGAAATAACTATGTACCGAAAAGAAGAATCAACTCCAATTCCAGCGTCAAGCTTTGAACTTCCGTTCGAGGGCAAGTTATTATCAGATAATCGTTGGGTGATAATGGCTGATTTAATACCCTGGACAGAATTTGAATCGGAATATTCTTCCGGATTTTCCACAGAGATGGGAGCACCAGCGAAATCATTTCGGATGGCATTAGGCGCATTAATAATCAAAGAAAAGTTAGGAATAAGCGACCTTCGATTCAATGAACTTAAAAATGGGGCAGGCTTCTAAAAAAATAACTCATTGGGCCAAGTGGATAAGCCTAAACCAAGCCTGCCCCATTTTTAAGAGGAGAAAAACTGTGACAGAGAAACAGTAGAACAAATTAAAGAGAATCCTTATCTACAGTACTTTATAGGGATGTCATCCTATAGTAATCGAACTCCATTTGACGCATCAATGTTAGTACATTTTCGAGAAAGAATTAGTGGAGAGTTAGTTAATAAAGTAAATCAAGAGATGGTGAAGAAGATGTGCTTAGAAACATCATCTCAAGCAACTCAACAAAAAACAGTAGAACCAGAAAAAGAAGTAAGTGAACCTAAAAATCAAGGGAAATTAATTTTAGATGCAACTTGTGCGCCAGGTGATATCAGCTATCCAACAGATTTAGAATTATTAAATCAGGCGAGAAAGCACACAGAAAAAATTATAGACTTGCTTTATGAACAGGTGAAAAGTCAATTGGGTAAAAAACCAAGAACGTATCGAGAAGTAGCTAGAGCAGATTATCTAGCAGTAGCGAAAAAACGTCGAGTATCCCAAAAGGATAGAAGCAAAGCCATAAAAAAACAACTGCAATATATCAAAAGAAATTTAGCTCATATTGAGCAATTAATGTTATCAGGAGCTAGACTCGTAAATTTAAGCAACAGACAATATAAGATGTTGCTCGTCGTCACAGAAGTTTATCGTCAACAACTCTGGATGTATGAAAATAAAAAGCAGAGTATTGAAGACCGGATTGTAAGTTTAAGCCAACCACATATCCGTCCCATAGTTCGAGGTAAAGCTGGGAAACCTGTGGAATTTGGGGCAAAATTGTCGGTTAGTTATTGCAATGGCTATGTGTTTTTAGACCATATTAGTTGGGATAACTTTAATGAATCAACCGACTTAAAAGCACAAATAGAATCTTTTAAAGACTTTACCGGGCATTATCCAGAATCCGTTCATGTTGATAAAATTTATCGTACCAGAGAGAATCGAGCTTGGTGCAAAGAACGAGGGATTAGAATTAGTGGCATCCCTTTAGGTAGACCGCCAAAAACTGTTAGTAAAGAAAAAAAGAAGCAAGCTGCATATGACGAAAGGATTCGTAATTCTATTGAGGGTAAGTTTGGACAAGCTAAAAGACGATTTTGCTTGGGTAGAGTGATGACGAAACTAAATCATACTTCTGTGACTGCAATTGCTATTACTTTTTTAGTCATGAATCTTTCTACTCAACTTTCACGGTTATTGTCTGCTTTTTTATATCTATTTTTCCAAATTAGACCTAGTGTACGGTCTAATATTATTGATGATTATACTTTGAAAGTGTGCAGATAATACACACTTATGTTTAACCCTGATGAAGTGACTAATCAATCCTTCTCCTGCTGTTTTCTGACTTTTTCAGCAAGCCCTAACTTAACCACAGGATGTTTACCTTTCCATGTCATATTTTGAGCAAAATTTAAAGCTGTTTCAACTTCATCTAAAATACTGCCATTCCAAGACTTTTCTAATATGCCCCATACTCGTTCGATTGGATTGTATTTGCTGTGATAGGGTGGATAGTAGGCTAAACGTATATTAAGTTGATTAGATTGAGCAAACTCGACTATACGTTTCATAAACCGAATCGTTTCTTCGCTCGGTAACTGTTCATCAGTATAACCATACTTCTCGATTAATAGCTTTCTTACTTGGCTTGCTGTTAGACGTGTATACAGTCTCTGACTTTTAAAACTAGGGTCGGTTTGACTTTGAGAATCTACTAAGTTTCTAATATCTTCTAAAAGATTTGGTAAATGTTCTTCTGCTTTCCAGCGTCCTCTGAGAAAATAATTATCTACACAAGTAATCCCACTGGTTAGTTCTTTAATTCCTTTACGAATAGTATTTCTATCCCATCCCAACTCTTTTTGAGCCAGTAGTTGCCCTCCGTAACCTAATTCCATGACAATTTGTGCTTGAAAACGTCGCCTTGCTGCACCTTTGAGTTGGCTTGCTGTTTCCTTAAACACTTTTTTGACTGAATCAGTTAATTCTATCAACACTCCAAATACCCAAAAATTGCTCTCCTCATTGAATTTACTACAAAAGCGGTAAGGAGAAGCAGCCCTTGGCTGCTTCTCCTTACCCCTCTAACAATGATTATCATTCTTTGAAGTGGTGATTTTATTGCTTGGAAGTCCCCTGTTTTAACAACTTTGTATTAGTCTTTTGCACCAATAAAGCTGTCCAATTCTTATTACCCTAAATTGCTGCGTAGTTTGGCGATGTCACGATGTGGGGGAATACCAAATAGTTTTTTATATTCCCGTCCGAAATAAGACGCGTCATCGTAACCGACACGAAAGCTGGCACTCGCCACGTCCATGTTTTCGGCAAGCATCAGACGGCGTGCTTCCTGAAGCCGTATTTGTTTCTGGAACTGCAAAGGACTCATTGCCGTAACAGACTTAAAATGAGAGTGAAAACCTGAGACGCTCATACCGATTTCACGGGCTGTATCTTCAATTTTTAGCGGCTGATCAATGTTCTCGCGGATTTGCTTGACGACCCTAGAGATGCGTTGCACGTCGCCTTCGGTAGTGATAAGCTGACCCAGCCGCGCGCGTTGCTTTCCCTTTAAAAGTCGATAGATGATCTCACGGATAATGAGCGGCGCGAGAAACTTCATTTCGTCCGGCGTGTCAAATAATTTCACCAATTTGACGACCGCATCCAGTAAATCGGCATCAACTGGACTGACATCCATCGCCTTGACTCCGGCAGTGCTTTTTTTTATTTGGATGCCGGATTCAATCATCACCGCAGCCACAACCGCCGGATCTAGGTCTATGCGAAGATTTAAATAAGGTTTTTCCGCGGAGGCTTCGACGACATTGCTCATAATCGGCAAATCAAGCGTCGAGATTAAGTAATGACCGGAATCATAGTGAAATAATTCATTGTTCAAAAGCACATCCTTACTGCCCTGCGCGATGACGCAGAAGGCAGGCTTTAATACGGATACCTCGCTCTGGGTTGGTTTCGACGATTGATAAATGAAAATGCCCGGAAATACTTGCAAAAGGCTGTTTTCGGGAGCAAGACGAACCATTCTTTCGATCAGTTCTTCCCGATTGATCTGCATCTTTTGCTTTTCAAATTCTGCTTGTTTCTGGTTCATAAATTCATCTTAAACGCTTTGTTTGGCTTCAGCAGGTGACGCGGCAGATTTTTGGAGAATTGTCCGGTTTTTTTCGATGAACGTCCTCACGCTATCCATTTTTACGCCCGTATCATGGAACTCATACAGCAAAAGTAAAAATGCTGTTGATAAACACCAGATTAATATTTGGAGAAATATCAGATTAATAGAGCAACAATTTCAATCTGTAAATCTGATCATGCCAAGGAGAGAAATTATATGAAATATCTATTAATTTTAGGAATGATGACTCTTATGCTCGGTGGGCAGACGACTTACACCCAAGCAGAACAAAAAGGACAATTAGAAAAAACAAAAGAAATGGAAAAAATCACCCCAACCGCATATACAACCTTTAAGGTAAGCGATAACGTGACGATGTATAAGGTTACTTTTAAAAACCAATACAAAATGAACGTTGCCGGACATTTATTTATCCCCAAGAATTTAGATCAGAGTAAAAAACATTCGGCAATCATTGTTGGGCATCCTATGGGAGCTGTAAAAGAACAAAGTGCCAACGTGTATGCTGCAAATATGGCTGAAAGAGGGTTTGTAACTTTATCTGTTGACTTGTCTTTCTGGGGTGAGAGTGAGGGCGAACCACGCAACGCTGTTGCGCCTGATATTTATGCTGAAGATTTTAGTGCAGCAGTTGATTTTCTTGGTACTCGTCCATTCGTTGATAAAAACCGAATCGGAATCATTGGAATTTGTGGTAGCGGAAGCTTTGTTATCAGTGCCGCTAAGATTGACCCGCGAATGAAAGCGATCGCCACTGTCAGTATGTACGATATGGGAGCAGCTAACCGAAATGCACTTAACCAAACGCTGACCCTTGAGCAGAGAAAGAAAATCCAACAGGAGGCCGCAAATCAACGTTATGTAGAGTTTACCAATGGTGAAACTAAATATACGAGTGGGACTGTACATCGATTAGATGAAAACACCGACCCTATCCAGCGTGAGTTTTATGATTTCTACCGGACACCGAGAGGGGAATACACGCCTAAAGGAGGCTCACCGCAGCTCACAACGCACCCGACACTCAGCAGTAACGTGAAGTTTATGAATTTTTACCCGTTTAATGACATAGAAACGATTTCTCCTCGTCCTCTGCTTTTCATCACGGGTGATCAGGCTCACTCCAGAGAGTTTAGTGAAGATGCCTACAAACGTGCAGCCGAACCCAAACAATTGTATATCATTCCCAAAGCAGGACACGTTGATTTATATGACAGAGTTGAGTTAATTCCCTTTGACAAACTCACGTCATTTTTTACCGAACATCTAAAGTAACGTGTAAATCGCTATTCAGGAACGCCTCGATGATCAGCCTGTGGGCTGGATGGAGCAGGTTAGCGACGAGCAGTATGGAGGAATATCTTAATGCTTTTGAGATGGTTTTCCATCAAGGGGAAAAACTGCCAGCAGAGAATGTTGATTTTAGTTCTCGTCCTAGTGATGTCCGTGAGTTACTCAGCCTGCCGTGCTGACAACAGTATGACTCGCAGTGCCTCGTTGAAGATGCCGACTGAAATATTAACCAAGCAGGCAGACAGTATGAAAATAAATATCAAGGTTAAAGACAAAATTGTTACAGCCACTCTGCTCGACAGCAAAACTACTCAGGATTTTCTTTCCCTACTGCCATTAACGCTGACGTTAGACGATTACGCGAAAACCGAAAAAATCAGTTATCTATCAAGAAGATTATCTATTCAAGATGCACCCCCAGGCAGCGATCCTGCTGTTGGAGATATTGCTTATTACGCTCCCTGGGGGAATTTGGCGATATATTATCGAGATTTTGGTTACTCAGATGGACTCGCAGGGCAAACGCATCTAATTTCTAGAAATATTGTTCTGCAAGGCTTCAACAGTGGTCTTAGCTATATTTTTAGGTTAATTTTTGCGCGCTCGGAAAAATTTTATCTGTCTGGAAATTCTTTATGCTCAAAAGTGAATTTTGCTCTTACAAGTGCAGCAGAAAATCTCACAAAAATACAAATATGTACAATTTGTGTATAAAAAGTATTTGTAATCGACCACGGGTGAGTACAAACTAAAAATAGTCAAAAGCTTTTAAACGCTTAGTTTTAAGCGTGCAGAAAAATCGGCAATTGGCAGCACAAATGCGTAGATTTTAAGCAGCATTTTTAACTG
>JAESGT010000094.1_pt1 | contig 26401 bp, 18 predicted proteins | sample 9266261 | NCBI WGS metagenome assembly JAESGT01 (sample SAMN15741584, study PRJNA653494) | algae metagenome | isolation source: Pelatocladus maniniholoensis HA4357-MV3 and co-occurring heterotrophs from... | place: USA: Maniniholo cave near Haena, Hawaii | collected 2009-07-28 | reverse complement strand
CCCAATGTTCGTCTCCACACTACCTGAAAATCAAGTACGATAATCCACTTGGTTCAAAAATACTCTAAACATTACCCACCAAGGCATTAATTCCTTTTGTTATCTCAAAATAAGCGAACGGGCAGTAATTATCCTGAAAAAATAGTACAAGCATTTTAAAATACTTTGTTTGAAGAAACTGAACTGCATATCTGCGAGGAAAAAAAGCAATGGCAGAGTTTCGCATAATTACTCCACACCTGACTGTTCGTGATGCTAAGGCAGCAATTGAATTTTACAAAGCAGCCTTTGGCGCGGTGGAGAAATATAGTATGCCTTCTTTGACAGGTGATGGAATTATGTTTGCCGAATTAGAAATTGGGAATTCAGTGATATTTTTAAATGATGAATTTCCTGAATATGGACTACAGTCACCTGCAACTCTTAACGGTTCTCCTGTGACGATTCATTTACAAGTCGATGATGCAGACGCTTGGTTTAATCGTGCTATCAGTGCAGGTGCAACAGAAACAATGCCTCTAGATGATATGTTTTGGGGCGATCGCTATGGCAGATTAATTGATCCTTTTGGTCACTATTGGTCGATCGCTAGCCAAATTGGAGATACATCACGAGAAGAAATGATGCGACAAGCAGCAGCAGAATTGGCTGGTTAGGGATTGGGGATCGGGGATTGGGGATTCTCCAGAGGAGACGCACTCGCGTTCGGGAATCGGGAATTGGGGAATAGATTTTCATGCTCTTTTTATATTATTTATCACTTGAAAGTTCTGGTTTGAAATCGGAAAATTCTGGTTTGAAACCGGAAAATTCTGGTTTGAAACCGGAAAATTCTAGTTTGAAACCGGAAAATTCTGGTTTGAACCTTGAAAGTTCTGGTTTGAAACCGGAAAATTCTGGTTTGAACCTTGAAAGTTCTGGTTTGAAACCGGAAAATTCTGGTTTGAACCTTGAAAGTTCTAGTTTGAACCCGGAAAGTTCTAGTTTGAACCCTGAAAGTTCTGGTTTGAAACCGGAAAATTCTAGTTTGAACCTTGAAAGTTCTGGTTTGAAACCGGAAAATTCTAGTTTGAAACCGGAAAATTCTGGTTTGAACCTTGAAAGTTCTAGTTTGAACCCTGAAAGTTCTAGTTTGAACCCTGAGAGTTCTGGTTTGAAACCGGAAAAAATTTCAATCATCTTTCCCCTCTTCAAAACGGTTTGTATTCCAATTGAAAATACACGCCGTTTTCTTGCCATGTTCTACCCTCTGAATTTGGAATATTTATTAAGGGAATACCCCAGTCTAAGCGGGCGGAAAAATTTTCTCCCATCTGCCAGAGTAAACCGCATCCCAACCCAACTAAGGTGTTTGGATCTGGACTGTCTCTACCTGTGTTCCAACCGATGCCAAAATCAATAAATGGTGCGATTTGTAAACTTCTCTTGGCTTGTGGTGTCTGGAAGATTGGTACTCGTGCTTCTACGGAGGTAACGATGCCATTGTCTGTAACTAAAACATCTTGACGGTAGCCGCGTACGGTTGTGAGACCGCCGATACTAAATTGCTCAATGGGAACTAGAGAATCGCTGGCTAGTTGTATGCTGGAACGCACTAGCAGGCTAGGAGTGATAGTTGATTTAGATGTTGCTTGTGCCAAGCGGCGCAAATACAGCATTTGTCCCCGCCAGATTAAATATTGGCTATCCGGCTCATCATCACTAACAGTGGCATTAAAAGCATTGATACCCAAGCTAATTTCAGAATTTGCAGCTAATACAGTTTGGCTACCACGTTGTAGCCATTCTTGAGTGAAATTTAATTCTGAGATCCGGGTTTCTCCATTGGTATCTGCTCCTGGGAAAACAGGAAAGTCTTCTCCGAGAATAGAGGAGTTGGTTTCTCGTCTTGCAAAACCAAAACCAAGAGCAAGTTCTTGACTGAGTTTGGGGGTTGCTTTTTGAATGACTGGTTGACGAAAAGTGAATTCATACTCACGAGAGTCTACTTTAATATCCAAGTTATCGAAAGGTGCTTCAATGATTTTGTTATTGGTGATCCGGTAGGTGAAACCAATAGTGCCATTGCGGGGATTGACTGGGAAGTTATAACTACCCTCAAACCTGTTGCTACCATCGGTGTTGCGATAACCAAAAATAAATTCATCTCCTAACCCCAACAAACTAGTTTCTGAAATGTCAATACCACGTTCAAAACTGCCGATGCTGGGGTTACGCTGGTTATCTAAAATCAGGCGGGTATTAAAAGTATCTGCCCCAACAACTGTTACTTCTAATAGATTAGTACCGGGTTTAGTGCCAGCTGTGAGTTCGGCATTTAATCTTTCAATCCGGGGATTGAGTTGTAACAATTGTAGTGATTCTTGTAGGCGATTGATGTTCAGTGGTTTATAACCAGCCACAGCAATGCGATCGCGCACATAATTGGAACTTAATCGCCCTTTGATGATGTTGACTTTGATGTCTTCTAGGCTACCTTCCAATACCTGAATTTTGACGTTCCCCGATTGGATCTCTTGACTGGGTATGTAGGCTCCAGATGTAATATACCCCTGTTGCAGATAAAGTTGAGTGATTTGATTTGCAGCTTGCAGTAATTCCGCAAAAGTGATTGACTTACCGACAAAATTAGCTGTCGCCTGCTGTAACTCTTGTTGACTAAAAACTGTACTGCCGATAAACTCAAATTTTTGCACGACAATTGTCCCTGGTACATTCTGGATTTCGTCAGGGGTTGGTGGTGCTATAGGTGGAACCTGGAGTGGTTTTTCTAAAGATGGTAAAGGCTGAGGTTGGGGTTGTTCTGGTGTTGGCGTCACCGGATTGATCGGCTGTCCCCAAGCAGAGGATGTAGTAAAGAGTAGAGACAGTAGGGGAATGAAGTTAATGAGATTGGTAGATGAAGAGAATTTTTGTCCCTGTATTTTTCTGTCTTTGCGTCCCCCTATTCCCACCTCTTTACGTCTTGGTGAGTTCTTTCTAATTAGCATGACATGAGGATGAACTTAATCCAGCACTGTAGGGAGAAGATGTGGGGGTAGCTGATGTGAGGATGACTGCACCTTTAGAGTTTACATACCAACCTCTGGCGATTGGTGGTAACTGCTGCGTTTGGTTGGTTTTGGTGGCGATCGCTCTACCAGAAATATTTTCTGCTTGTGCAGGGTAAGATTCAAAACTCAGTAAGGCTTCACTACTGAGTGGTTCGCTTGGTCGAGGTGGCAATCCTCCCCGCCCAGTGATGATAAACTCACTTTGCCCCTGTTTTTTCTCAGCCGGACAAACTTGTGCTACGATTTCTTCGGGTTTAGTAATCTCCTGCGGTAAGTCAAGAACTTCTTGATTTGTACTAGTATTCGGTGTCAATATTTCTATTTGGCCATCTACTCCCAACTGAGAACTAGCACTAATTTGACATTCTGGGCAAACAAACAAACCTTGTGTATTAATACTGATATTTCCTCCCATACCCTGAAATGCATTAGCAGTGATTTTGCTGCCTTCCAGTAGCACCACAAAATCAGCCGGACTAAAGCCTGTAATTGTGATGTTACCACCATTACCACTGCCGCCTGCTTCCGCAGATATCTGGCTGTCACGACGCATGGCTAAGGAATTTGTCTGCAAGAAAATATTACCACCTTCACCAGATGTGGTTGCTGCTGTGATGCTACCTCTATTATCCAAAAAAGTAGAGTTGGTATTGATTCTGACACTGCCTGCATTACCTGTTCCCTCGTTCCTAGCGTTCACTTGGCCTTCATTTTTAATACTTAATCTTGGTGTGTTAATTGTCACATCACCAGATGCTCCACTTGGTACAGGCGGTAGTCTAAAAATTTGTCGGGCAACTTCACTCTCAATATTTGCACCAGCACTGATCAAACTAGATGTACCATTTACCTCAACATACTTAGAGGCATTAATAGTAACATTTCCTGCTGAACCGCTAGCAGCAGTTGAAGAATCAACTCTACCACCATCTTGGACAATCAGTTTTGGTGTATTGATTGTCAAGTCACCACCATTACCAATGTTCAGCGTCGAAACACCGATCAAGCTGCCTACTAGTTGGCTTGGTTCTTTGCCAATAACTTGTACTGATTCTGTAGCATTAATCGTACTGTTTCCACTAGAGCCACTTCCAAAAGTACCAGCACCTATCCTAGCCCCATTCAGAACCTGCAATTTTCCAGTGGAAATATTGACATTTCCTGAGCGTCCAGAACCAAACGTAGAACTACCGATTAAACTCAGCACCCTGGGATTGAAGGTTGCAAACCCTTCTACTTGCACTAAGCCTGAAACATCCACATTGACATTACCACCGGCTGAATTCGTAAAGGTAGCAGTTGAAATACCAGCTCCTCCCTGAAGAATTAACTGCTGGGCTGAAATATCAATATCTCCGCCCATGTCACCTCCAACGGTGAAAGGAGAAAAGAAAGTAGGCTGTCCTCCTCTGGAGGTTCCCCCCAATTCTGATGTAATGCCACCACCAGTATCAACAAAAACAGACTGAGCATTAATTTTGATGTCTCCCGATATTCCTGTACCTTGATTACTGGTTGTCACCAACCCTCCATCAGTAACCCTCAATTTGCCCGTGTTAATTATTACATCTCCAGAGGCTCCACTTGGGACAGGAGGCACTCGAAGAATCTGTCGGATGGTTTCATTCTCAATAGTGGCTCCGGAGCTAATGACACTGGAATTGCGACTCCCTGGGTTCGTGCCAGTCACCTCTACAGATTCGGGTGCGTTGATGGTAACATTTCCTGCGGAACCCGTCGAAAAAGTGGAAGCATCAATTTTGCCACCATCCCGAACTACTACTTTAGGTGCGGTGATGGTCAAGTTGCCAGCATTTCCAGCATTAAATGTTGAAACTCCGACGATGCTTGGTAAAAACCGGGATGGTTCTACTCCAATAACTTCTACTGCTTCAGTTGCATTAACGGTGACATCTCCCCCAGAACCAGTTCCAAAGGTACCGGCGGTGATTAATCCGCCATTAAAAACACTTAGTCGCCCTGTTGAAACAGTCACATTTCCGGAATTGCTAGAACCGAAAGTTGAAGCACTAATCAAGCTCTGCGATGCAGGATTAATGGGTGAAACTCCAAACACTTGCACTGATTCAGGGGCATTCACATTGATATTGCCGCCTGTTGCATTCGTAAAGGTGCTAGTGGATATTTTAGCCCCACCCCGGAGATCTAATTGCTGGCTTGAAATTGCAATGTCCCCACCTTTGAGACCTGGCAAACTTATAGGGGAAAAAATAGCAGGCTGTCCTATTGCATTTGCTGTACCCAATTCCGATGTGATACTTGCTCCGTTATCCAGAAAAACCGAACGAGCATTAATTCTGATGTTTCCAGAGGTTCCCGACCCACTATTGCTTGCTGTAATGAGAGCGCCGTCTGTAATATTCAATTTACCTGTGTTAATTGTCACATCACCAGAGGCTCCAGAGGGATAGGGAGGCAGTCTTAATAATTGCTGCAAAGTAGGATCAACTATGTTGGCAGAGGAGACGATCAGACTAGGATTGACAGATCCTGGTACTGTGCCACTCACTTCTATTGAATCATTGGCGTTGATTGTGATACTTCCGGCTGAACCACTTGCCAAAGTAGAAGCATCTACCCTACCTCCATCTTTGACTATCAAACGCTGAGTATTAATCATCACGTTACCTGCGGCTCCGGGGCCGCCTGTTCCAGCAGTGATTTGACTAGGTGCAAAGACAAATGGGGTGAAGCCAACTAGTTCGACTAATTCAGATGCATTTACAACTACGTTTCCGCCTGAACCAGTTCCAGCTGTGATCGATGCAATGTTACCTCCACCTGTGGCTGTGACGCGTTTGGTTGAAGCTGTGAGTGTTCCCGCATTTCCAGCACCGTAGGTTGCAGCCGAAATCGTACTAAAACGATTGGGATTTACTGATGAATATCCAATTACTTCCAATGATTCAGCAGCATTTACACTGATATTCCCACCTGGTGCAGGGGTGTAAGTAGCAGCAGATATGACCGCCCCATCTTGAACTACTAAGCGCGGGGTAGTAATATTGATGTCTCCGCTTTTGCCATCTCCAATGGTTTCGGTAAATATATTGGTAGAAATTTGTCCATCTGGTGTGGTACCAATTAATTTTAAAGATTCAGATGCATTAACGTTGATGTTTCCTGCTGATTGTGTCCCTTGGGTTTGAATTAATACGGCTGATCCATCTTGAAGTGTAATATTTCTGCCTTGTAACTGGATAGAACCGCTACCAACTCCACTGGTATCTGTAATGGCGCGCGATCGCATGTCAATATCTTTAAAACTAGGCACTCCTGTATAGCCCAAACTCCAAACTTGACCAGAATTAGCAGCAAGATTAACGAAAGAATTTCCACCCACACTACCTAATTCAATTCGTCCTCCTTCGGTTACGAGTACACCACCATCTAAGGTGATATCCCCCCCTACTAAAGCTAGAGTTTGACCGGGTTGTACTTTCAGCCCCGTAGTATCGCCCCTCGTAAACGGTGAGAAAATTTGACTTTCAACGGCTAAATTGTGACCTTGACCTTGGACATTGATTGCTGCTGGATTTTGACCAAATTGCAAACCAACTGGCACACTAATTGTTAATAATGGTGAATTTTGAATATTAGTAGCACTAAATTCTGTCCCATCAGCAAATTTAATAGTATTAGCTGTACTTCCTAAAAAAGAACCACCTATATTTAATTGGGCATTATGTCCAAAATTAATCCCACTAGGATTAATCAAAATTAAATTTGCCCCATAATTTTCTTTTATTAATCCATCAATATTTGAAATTGAGCCACCTGTGACTCGGTTGATGATGTTAACAATACTATTAGTATTTGCATTATTTTTAAAAAAAGCTTCGCTGCCCGTAGGTACAGAAAACTCTCTAAAACTATGGAATAAGTTACTACCAGCTTGTGTTCCTCCAGTAATTTCAAAGCTGTTATTAACTTGATTTACGCTAGTTGGTAAAGTTCCATCTGGCGAAATTTGCGCTTGAGCTAGACTACTAGCAAATATACAGCAAATAGCAGTATTTAGATTAAATAAAAGACGTTGAGCCAACTGTTTCATCTTTAAAAATAAAATTATACAGATGAAGATAATTGAAACTTATTTCAGTTCACTTTTTATTTAGTCCTTAAGTAAAATTAACTAAAAAATAGTATATTAAGACTAAATTTTTAGTCAAGATTTAAGGAAGCAACTTTATGAACAAACACCTATATTGGGTAACAATATTGGGAATGAGTTCCATACTCGCATCTCCTGCCTTAGCAGTAGTTGCTCAACCCAGCAAAGTTGCATCTACTATGAAGGTGACGTGTAAGACAGATACTGCTACACCTACGGTAGTTGCTAGCTTTTCCGAGCAAAAAAGCGCAAATGATTTAAAAATTCTCAGTTTCCTACCTGAATATTTTTCATCCCAAGCTGCGGTGCAAAATTGCGAGAAAACAGCCAAGACTTTGCAAGCACTATATCAAACAGGCCGTGCCAACTACCTCACCAACGACAAATCCAACGCTCAACCTGTGATTTGTGCTGTAGAACGCAGGGGTATTGGTTGCAACCATTACAGCGCTCAGGTATTATTTGCCCTTGATGGAAAGGTGAATTCTTCTCAAGCGTTATACCAGATGCTTGGTTCAGATTTTAAGCAATCACAACCCCCTGATTCTAGGACTGTTGGTAAAATTTACACTGATATCAGACCTCGGTGGTTGCGATTTTAAAAATTATCGAGTACAACTGCTTTTTGCTTGCTCTGCTGCTTGGTAGTCTGGCTTAAGTTTGAGAGCTGCTTCAAGAGCAGCAAGTCCTTCATCAGCTTGGGAAGACTGACAGTAAGTAATTCCCAGGTAATACAAACTTTCTGCTTTTTGAGCATCTGTTAGGCGAGATAGAGTCAACATTTCTTGAAATTGAGCGATCGCTTGTTTGTACTGCTTTAAACCTTGGAACGCTAAACCCCGTCCCCGCAAAGCAGTAAAATATTTTGGATCGTTGATTAAAGCTTGATCAAAAGCAGCAAGCGCTTCTCCATATTGTTTTTTTTGCCATAACACCTTACCTTTATGACTAAAAGCAATTGCTAATTCTCTGGCAATATTTTCTTGGCTATTAAGTTTTTGTTTTTCTTGCAGCAGGTGAATTGCTTCATCAATAGTGATCAGCGCTGTATCAAATTGTTTTAATGCTAATAATGATTCAGTTTTATTAATCCAGAATACAGGGTCTTTTGTATCAAGAGTCAAGGCTGAATCAAAAGCAGAGATCGCCTCATAGTATTGTTGGAGATTATATAGTGCTTCCCCTTGACAATTCCAAGCATAGATAGCTTTTGGTTCTATAATTGTAGCTGTAGAGCAGGACTCTAACATCTTGTTATATTCTTGTAAACCAGCGAGTGCATAACCTCGGTTAGTCCAAGCTTGATAGTAGTTGCTATCGATGTTTAGAAGTTTGTCATATTTAGCGATCGCCTTTTTATATTCTCCTTGATTAAAAAGTTCATTACCTTCTTGGAAAATAATATTTATCTCTATATTTTTATAAATATTGAAGGAAAGGGCGCTAAATCCAGCTATTGCTAGTAACACCCAAATAACTTTCAGAATAATGCTTCTGGGATTGGAAATTAAATTCCTAGCTTCAAGCATAGCAAATGCTGGAAAAAATTTTTTAGAAGTAATATTAGAGTTGATTGCAGATGGAACCTCAAGCATATTTGCTAACTGTTGATCAACCCAGCTTAAATTAAAAACAGATTGGTAAATCCGGTTGGCTACTTTTAGTTTATTGTTTTGTTTAACTACTAATCCTATATTCAATAACTCTGTTTCGACTGGATTGTCTTGAGGCGGTAATTCTCCTTCTTGCAAGATTTGCTGATACAATCTCAATAACCATATTGGATTACATCTTTGATTGCTAACTAAATCATCGTAAATTATTTGCAAATGTTCAGCAGCTATCTGAGTTTTCCAATTTGTAATCAAACGAGTTTGCACCAATTGTTGGACTGTGAATGCTTCTTCCCCAGCAGTAATCAAAGTTGTATGTTCACACAGCAATTGACAAACATTTTTAGTCAGAAAAGGCTGAGAAGCAGTCCACATCAGCACTTCTTGCACTAAGATTTCTGGGTTACTAGATTTCTCATTTAAATTAAAAATTTTAATTGTGTTTTGGATCAAAGGTTGTAATTGCTCTAATTCTTGATTGATCCAATCCAAATTAAAAACAGATTGGTAAATCCGATTGGCTACTTTTAATTTATTGTCTTGTTTAACTATTAATCCTATGTTCAACAACTCTGTTTCGACTGGGTTGTCTTGAGGTGGTAATTCTCTTTGTTGCAAAATTTGCTGATATAGTCTTAGCAGTTGTACAGGATTGCAAAATTGATTTTTGACTAGATTTTGTTGAATTGCTTGCAAATGTTCAGCAGCTATTTGAATTTCCCAATTTGCAATCAAATGAGTTTGCACCAACTGCTCAACTACGGCTGCTTCTCTACCAACAGCAATAAAATTTTCATAGTCACAGAGCAATTGGCAAACTTTTTGGGTTAGAAAAGACTGAGCGCTTGTCCAAAACAATACTTGTTCGAGTACAAGATCTGGATGAGTTGCCTTTTTATCTAGTTTAAATAATTTAGTAGTGTTGTGAATCATGGGTCGCAAACGTCCCAATTCTTGATCGACCCAATTCAAATTAAAAATAGATAGATAAATGCGGTTTGATATTCTTAATTTATTTTCTTGTTTAACGACTAATCCTAAATTCAACAACTCTGTTTGAACTAGATTATCGTGAACTAATAATTCTCCTTCTTGTAAAAGTTGCTGATACAATCGCAGCAACCATATCGAATCACATCTTAGATTAAAAACCAAACCATCATGAATTGTCTGTAAATGTTCAGCAGCTATCTGAGTTTCCCAATTTGCGATCAAATGATTTTGTATTAACTGCTCAACTACGGCTGCTTCTTCACCAGCAGTAATATAATTTTCATAATTGCACAGCAATTGACAAACCTTTTGAGTAAGAAAAGGTTGAGCGCTTGTCCACGCCAGCACTTCTTGTACTAAGATTTCCGGGTTACTAGCTTTTTCGCCTAATTTGAATAATTTGATAGTGCTGCGAATAAAAGGTCGCAAATGCGCTAAATCTTGGTGAACCCAACTCAATTTCACAGTAGATTGATGATGAGAACTAGATTCTTGGATATTTTCCTGTTGCACTGCTAACCCCCGATTCAGTAACTCGGTTTTTTTTGAGAAGCGATCGCCTGTGACTTTCGTTGAGTTCAAATTTAATTGAGCAACTTTGTCTTTAGGGTTTTCAACCTACTTTCTCATAACCATTCTATTTGAGTTCCGGCATCTATCCCTATCCAATAATTATCTAAGGTATCCAGATTTTCACTACTTTACCTGTCAACTGTTGTCCCAACCAAGAGGTATTCTGTGAGAGGGTACGAAGATTTTGTCCGTCAACTTTCCAGCTTTGCTGAGGATCAAATAATGTTAATTCTGCCTTTTGTCCAGGAGCGATCGCGCTCAAATTCTGTTTTAGACACTCCGCCGGACGATTACTCAATGCTTGCCACAATTGTAGGGCGCTAAATTCACCAGTTTCTACTAAATGTTGCCACAACAAAGGTAGTGCTAACTCTAAACCTATGGCTCCTGGCGGTGCTTCGGCAAATGCTACTGTTTTTTCTTCGTAGGTGTAGGGGGCGTGATCAATAGCGATCGCATCTATAATACCTGTGCGTACTGCCTGGCGCAACGCCAATAAATCATTCGGATTACCCAAGGGCGGCTCTAAATACAGGTTAGTATTATAGCTCTTAAGTGCTTCTGTGTCAAGTAAAACATGCATCCAAGTGGTGCTAGCGGTGATCGGTAAGCCTTGCTTTTTTGCTGATGCGATCAATTCAACGCTACGAGCAGTGGAAACCCGCATAATATGTACTGGCGTCCTCGTTGCAGCTACCAATTCGATCAAAGTGGCGATCGCAGAGGTTTCAGAAGCAGCAGGATTTCCTGATAAACCAAAGCGTAGCGAATCTGAACCTTCGCGCATGACTCCATTAGACTTTAGTTGGCGATCGCAACACCAAAACGCCACGGGCTTTCCCAAAGGCTGGAGATATTCTAATACTCGTCGTACCAGTGCCGTATTTTCCAAAGGCTGACCATCAGCAAAACCGACTACCCCAGCCGTCGCTAAGTCTGCCAATTCCGTCATTTGCTTACCAGCAAGATCTAGAGTAATCGCACCCCAGATGTTGAGTTGGGGAAAACTAACAGACAATTGAGAAGGAGAAGACAACAAAGAAAAATAACTGTCTCGTCCTCCTTGTCCCCCTTGTCCCCTGTGTCTTTGCATCTTCTCCCCAAACTGCGCCACCACCGCCGGGTTATCGATCACTGGCGATGTGTCGGGTAAGATGTTAATTCTGGTAAAGCCACCAGCAGCAGCACCTTGTAGTAAAGAAGAAAGGGTTTCTCGTTCTTCAAATCCCGGTTCTCCGGAGTGGCTATACAAATCTATCAACCCTGTTCCTAACACTAATCCACCACAATCTTGGATGTGAGTGTCTTGTGGCAAATCAGAAATACTATTCGCCACTGACTGGATACAACCAGCATCAATCAGCACATCAGCTACTTGGTCAGTGCCAGAAACCGGGTCAATAATCCGTACTTGTTGTAATAATTCACTTGTCATATCATAAACTCTTACAACGCCCCTGCGGCGGTTTTATCTAGCACCCCGCCACTCAAGTGAGTGGTAATATTCATTGCTTGCAACACTGGTATACCATTCAAGCCTGAAGGGTAGTCAATAACACTGACTGCACCATTACCCTGACGAAAATTCCAGAAGTTATCTGCTGATAAACCTAGAATATGGCAAAGCAGAGTTTTATTAGTGGCATCATGAGCAACGACTATGCCAGTTTGGAGTTGTTTTGTCAATGCTGTTTCTACAACAGACTGCCAACTTGACACACTGCGTTCCCATACCTGTTGTAAATTTTCCCCTGCGGGCATTTGTACTTGGGCTGGTACTGTTCGCCAGCGCTCCAATTCTCCCGGAAATTCTTGTTCAATTTCTGATTCTAATTTTCCTTCCCAAAGTCCGTGACTAATTTCTCTAAAACCATCTTGCAATTCTAACTTGAGACTCTGGTGGTTATTTAAGATAATTTCAGCCGTTTCCTTGGGACGCAGCATCGGGCTTGTGATGGCAAAATCAAGTTCTACATCTTTGAGAAATACGGCAGCTTTTTGTGCCTGTAGCCTACCATTATCGTTGAGAGGAACGTCAATTTGACCTTGAAATTTACCTTGGCGGTTCCACTCGGTTTCGCCATGACGAATCAGCAACAAACGCACACCTTGATGGTTTGGTCGCAAAGAAGGGAGAATATCTCCCAAGTGTTGCGTTTGATTCATGGATTCTAGCTGGACTGCATCTGTCAAACCACCCGCAAAATTCAGTACGCTGACGTTGCAGTTAGATTGCTGAATAGAATGGTAGCGAGATGGAGAAATTCCTAGCGCTGTGCTGATTAAAGCCCGATTAATCCCGTTATGTCCTATTATTAATATAGTTTGCTCTTGATGGCGGGGCAGAATTTCTTGCCAAAATTGCCGTGCTTGTTCGTATAGAGATAAAACAGGATTATATTCTCGGCTATTCCCCTCAGAGTCTTGAACAAGCATCTGTAATTGATGGGGTGATTCCTTCCAAATGCGATAATCTTCAGGAAATTTCTGTTTTACTTCTGCTGCAAGCATTTTCTCCCACAAGGGTAAATCAACCTCTAGCAGTAAATCAGAAGTTTGAGGAACAATAGACTGATCACAATTATTTTCTAGCGATCGCCAAATTATCTCTGCTGTTTGTTTGGCTCGCTGTAAAGGACTACTATAAATTGCATTGAATGGAATATTACTGAGGGCTTTACCAACTAAATTGGCATCATCACAACCTTTTTCTGTTAATGTAGACGCATCGGTGCGCCCTTGAATACGCTTCTCAGTATTATACGTGCTTTGACCATGACGCACTATGATGACCCGAGTCACTTTTTGCCCTCCTCTCTCTAAAGGACTCATTCTACTGCAAAATGTTTACATTCATTCCTAGAACCTTTTTCGATGTACTACAAAATTTCCTTTGAGTCCAAAGTTGTGGCTATGCCAGAATTAATGATCAAGCTTGCCATTACTACTTGTAAGCAACTAGTACAACAAGCCAAAAGAAAGAAAGCTTATTTTATTTGAGCTTTTCAGCCATTTTGTAGATGCGGAGCGGCTTCTTGGAGGGTATGGTAGCGTTATTTGTGCCTACCTGTGCTAGTCTAATTTTGATAGCAGGCGATCGCTCGATGATCAGAAGTTTAGCCCCATCTTTGGCGATTTGGCGAAAGTCGCGATTGGTGGATACTTGAGTCCATTAATACCTAAGTTTCAGTGAGTGGGGATTCACCATAGGCCATACCATTTGCTTCAGCGTAACGATGCATAAATCTCATAAATCTTTCCCAATGGTCGTCTTGTTCAATTTCTAGTTTGCACTCTACTCTGTGCAACTCATCCCCCTCTGCACCACCAAAAATAAATTGTACAGACGAAGGTGTGATCCTGAGTTCGCCTTCTTCGTCGCTTAACAGCATAGAATTTAACGGTTGTTTTGTGAAACTATTGAATCCTTCTAGGGCTTTCAACTGGTTAAAGATCATCAAAACAATACGCTTACCAGAACGACCACGTCGCAAACTAACGTTACCTAATTCTTCATAAATACCATTAAAAAATTGAATCGTGGGTGTTGCAGATGCCATGACCAATTACCTTTGATAGGTGGAAGGAGGATAATAATAATACGGCGGCTGATTTGTTAGTGGTGGTTGATACTGATAACCTGTTGGAGGTAGAGGACTAGTTACAGTGTTAGGTAAGGGCGGAGTGATCAGTGGATATGGCTGATAATTGGTTGTGGGTTGAGTAATTGTTGGTAGTGGTGCAGTCGGAGTCGTCAACGGTGGCTGATACCTAGTCGTTGGGATTGGGTTGGGAGTGATACTTGGTGCAGCAGTTGGCGTAGGAGTCGGTGCAGGAGTTTGGACGCTGGGGGTAGTTTGGGTAAATTGTTGGTAAGCAGCCTTCGAGATCGAACCAATGAGTTTTTCAGCACTGGGATCGTTATTAGGGCGTTTAACCATGACAGCAACTATGTAGCGTTTACCAGTGGGGAGGTCTACCAGACCAGCATCTGCCAACATAGTGCCAATATCACCTGTTTTGTGGGCAATTGTTGCACCTTGTCCTAACCCTGTTGGTAAAAGTTGGTTTCTGACAGTATTACGCATAATTTCCAAGATGCGATCGCGCGATGTCATACTGATCAAATTGCCTTGACTGACCATCGCCATCAAATTCCCCAATTCTTTGGGACTAGTTGTATTTGTACCATCTAAGTCAGGTAATTGATTACGAATGACTGTAGTATTTAAACCCCAACTCCGGAAACGCTGATTTAAAGCTTCGATACCACCCATCCGGGCTATTAACATATTGGTTGCTGTATTATCGCTGATTGTGATCATTTTATTAGCGACTTCCAGCGCCTTGAATTGGCTTCCGGCTGGTTTATACCGCATATCTCCAGAACCAAGAGCCATCATTTCTTTTTCCATGGTCAGCATTTCATCCAGACGGATTTTACCTGCATCTACATCCTGGAAAAAAGCTAATAAAATTGGGACTTTAATCGTACTGGCTGCGGGAAAACTAGCAGAAGCATTGATATCTACATAACTACCATTTTCCAAATCCACCACAAATACTCCTGGTGTGAGATTTGGGTTAGCAGAAGCCAAGCTTTGCACATTTGTTTTTAACGAAGTAATTTCCTGCGATAAAGATAAAACAGCAGCAGGTGTGGGAGTGGGGACAGCTTGGATTTGTGCTTGTCCTGACTTGGTATTATCAGGTGATGTCTCTGTTGTGGTCATCTGATTTGCAGGATCTAGGACTGATAATACAGTTCCGACGATCGCACCAATTCCAATTCCGACTATTAATAATCGCAAGGCGTATAGCATGGTTCTCGCCATAGGCTTTAACCTTGTTTTTCGCGATGTTCTGACTTTTTTTGGCAAAGCTTGCTTGCGCGATCGTACAGTTTTTACTTTGGCATTGCTTGGCTTGTAGGGTGGAATTTGTCCTGGTTTGGCAGGTAAAGCTTTAACAGCTGCTGGTACTACTACGCTTGGTCGCTTTTTCGCTACACCAACAGGGGTAGCAGCAGAAGTTGCTTTGACACGTGTCAGCTTTGTCCCAGCTTGAGGGGGACGTTGTTGTTGGCTAGATAATTTGGCTGGACTTTTTCCCAATTTCTGCACTTTACGGATAGGCTTTTGGCGTCCATTCACTGGCTGAGATCGTGAGAAACCGGGTAAATTTGTTCTGGTTTCCATAAAATTGATGATGGTGATAGTAAAGTGTATAATCTAGCAATTAGTAATGAAAGTTTAACTAAATCGGGCGGAGTATATCTTTAGTCGCTACAAGAGAAAGACAGAAGTGATTTTTCTGTCGATTTAAAATCAAAATTTGCCCCCAAATTTTACTAGCAACTAAGTATATCTAGACACTAATTTACTTGGAAATACTAACTTAGTGAATTCTCCTCCATTTTGGTCATGTTTTTGTGTTTAGTTTAAGCCATAATTACTAATTGTGGGGTAATTACGTATTTACTACTTAAAAGTCACAATTTTTCATGATTTTTGTGGCTTGAGATCGCCCATTCTACTTGTCGCAAGATACCTCGTAACATAGCAACCTCATGCTTTTGTAATTGAGTGCGGTTATAAAGTTGCCGAAACTTTTCCATCCGGCTGGCTGCTGTCTGAGGATATAAATAACCAATCTTGAGCAGTAGTGATTCTAATTGTTGATAGTATCCTTCCACAATTTCTATAGGTGCAATTTCGGAATCAGCCGCATTTTCCAAAGAGGCGGGTGCATGAGATGTGGACGCAGACAATTCCCCCGTGTTCCTGTGTCCTGGTGTTACTGTGTCTTGACTTAGTGACAATTCATAACAACAAATTGCCACAGCTGTAGCTAAATTGAGTGAAGAATAACTGGAACTAGTGTCAATATGGACAAAGCGCTGGGCATAGTTTAATTCTTGATTACTTAACCCCCGGTCTTCTCTACCAAAAATCAACGCTGCGGGTTGTCCTATATCTTCTAATAACCAGGGTAGTGCTGTCTGAGGATTTTCTAGTGGTGCATCCCAATCATGAACAACACCAGTTGTGGCGATCGCTCTTTTGCATCCTTGCAAAGCGGCAGGTAATGTCTCAACTAATACAGCCGCATCTAAAACATCTTGGGCATGAACCGCCATCTGTCTGGCTTGTGTTCCCCAAGGATCACATTGGGGATTTACTAACACCATCTGATTTAGTCCAAAGTTTTTCATTACCCGTGCTACAGACCCCACATTCAACGGGCCAGCTGGTTCTACTAATATGATTTTTACTCCAGCTATTGTCATTCGATTTTAGATTTTAGATTTTGGATTGATGACAACAAGTATATGTTTTAGACATCGACCACCGATGGACGCAGATAGATTTTTCGTGATCATTTTGGGCATGTAGAGACGTTGCACTGCAACACCTTCTACTGTACATTTTCAACACGATTATGAGTCGCACAGCCCTCTGTGTATTCGACGATTGCCACTTATGATCACCACAGTTTGCTTAATTGCACTAACTCGCCATTCTCCCTCGACTTGAATTAACTGATGCTCGTAATTTCCCGCTGTATCAAGTCGATCTTGCTCTGATTCACAGTTAGGATCAAATCGATAAATACGATACGCTGATTGACACTGAGCATAGTCCTTGTTAACTGCTATCTCATGATTGGTACTGATATGCAGAGTCTTTAACCCAGTGAGTCCCTCTACCCGCTGTTGTACATATGCTTCTGCCTTAATTTGTTGTGGCAATTCTCCTCGAAATTCCGAATAATCAATATAAATTTCGTCTGCTAAATATTTGCGGAGTCTGTGCCAATTTTTGGCATCCATTGCATTTGCGATACCTACAATGATATCGATGATTTTGCTGCGCTCAATCACCCATTGAATAGCTGATGGCTCAGATGTCATGGATCAATTTGAATATAACGACAGGACAAATTTAAGAAAGGCGCTAAAAAACACCTAGCGCCTTTATATCTGTGCAAGAGGTCTATTGCTTCACTACTATGCAATAAAAAAGCACCTCTACTCAAGTCTTTTGAAATTTAAACCGTCACTCCTTCTAACTCTTCATCTGTCAACTCGTACAAATCTCGTAACTTTTGTAACTTATCCTCACTAGCTTGCCAAAAACCCCGTCCGTGGGCTTCCAACATCCTACCCACTATGTTTTTAAATGCTTCCGGGTTAGCTTTTCGCAACTTCTCTGCCATTTCTGGGTCTAAAGCATAAGTATCTGCTGCCTGATCGTATACCCAATTGTCAGTAAAATCAGTAGTACCGCCCCAACCAATCAACGCTGTCATTCGTTGAGAAACTTCAAACGCACCACCAGAACCTTGATTAACCATTGCTTCCGCCCATTTGGGGTTTAGCAACTTAGTGCGATACTCCATTCGTAACAAATCATCCAACTTGCGGGGTGTAGTATCTTTCGAGAAACTTTCGACAAAACTAGCAGTTACTTTCTTACCACCAATTTTTTCCGCCGCCTTCTTCAAACCACCCGTATTAGCATAATATTCCTGAATATCGGTTAAACCATATTCTACCGAATCAATTTCTTGCACAATGCGATCGCTCGTTTGTAACAACTGTGTTAATACTTCCGGTCTTGCTTGACCCCGATCTTGTCTACCGTAACTAAACACATTGCGGCTTTGCCAAGTATTTCCCAACTCCTCGCCAGATTCCCAGTTACCATCAGTCACACGCTCATTCACCATTGAACCAAAATCACCTGCCGGATTAGAAAATAACCTAGCTGAAACATTCTCCACACCCTGCGCTTTCAAAGCCAAAGCATGTTTTCTAATAAAATTCTGGTCTTCTGGTTCCTCAGCCTCAGTTGCCCGTTGAAACAAATCATCCAACAATTCAATCACATTTACAAAACTATCGCGGAAAATCCCCGACAAATTCCCCAAAATATCAATCCGGGGATGTCCCACCTGTGCTAAAGGCTTTAACTCATAACGCACAATTCGCCCCGTTCCCTCTTTCACAGGTTCAGCCCCCACCAACTCCAAAAGAATCCCCAGAGACTCACCCTTGGTTTTAATCGCATCCAAACCCCACAACATCACCGCCACAGTCTCCGGATACTTACTATGTTCCTGCAAATGTTGGGCAATAATTTGTTGACCGATTTCCCTTCCTCTCTCATATGCAGCCGGAGAAGGCATTCTATAAGGATCTAAAGCATGAATATTCCTTCCCGTCGGTAACACACCAGGCCCATCCCGTAACAAATCACCACCAGGCGCAGGTGGAATATACTCCCCATTCAAACCCCGCAACAAATTCGTCAACTCATCACTAGTTTTTTTTAATAAATCTTTAATCTGTAACTCTTCCTGTTGGCGTCCCTGATCTATTGGCGGTTCGTTCCCAAAATATGCTTCCAAATACGCCGCCATCTCCTCCTCATCCGGCGCTTCCCCCAAGGTATGCAACCCAGAAGAAAATAACCTACTCTCCAAAACTTGCAAATACTCGTACAATTTCACCAAATAATCATTAAAAGCATGGGCGCTAAACATCCGCACATTCTCTGGCGTAAAAGGAATACCCAAACGCTTTGCATCTTCAAACGGACAATCTGCATCTAAACCAGAATCAACAATTTTTTTACAAATCGCTTCCTTGAGAGCATAATTCTTCTGTGGATCTTCGCGATATTCTGCAATTAAATCTCGCAATATCACTAATTCTTTATACAAACCTGCACGACCATAGGGCGGTACATTGTGAGAAATTAACACCCCATAACCGCGACGTTTCGCCAAAATCGATTCTGAAGGGTTATTTGCTGCATATATATATAGATTAGGCAAATCTCCCAGTAAAATATCTGACCAAGAATAACCTGTATTACCCAAAGGTGAACCAGGCAACCATTCCACCGTACCATGCATCCCAAAATGGACTACAGCATCAGCTTGGAACTCATTTTGTAACCATTTATAGAAAGCAGCATACTGAGGATGAGGTGTTAAATCTCGCTCAAACATTAACCGCATCGGATCGCCTTGTATCCCCAATGGTGGTTGGACACCAATCCAAATATTCCCTAATTGCACCCCACCAATATGGAATTCATCGCCAGAGGTTTTAATCCCAGTACCCGTAAGAGATTTCCATTGCTTTTCTATCCGGGAAGTGCGGAGATATCCCAACCATTTTTCCAGGGTTTTGGCATTAACAGACGCGGGGAAAGTTTCTTGCTCGCCATCGCCACGTCTATCTTTCTCCATCTCATCAAAAGCCTCATCTGCTTCTTTGACTTGCTGAATCAACTCTTCTCCATCAACTGGCAAATCTCCGACTTTGTAACCTTGATATTGAAGTGCCTCTAGGAATTTCAGGAGACTACGAGGTACATTCAATAATGCAGCAGTTCCCACTGCACCGTAACCAGGTGGAAATCCATAAAGAATAATGGCAATTTTTCTTGCAGATGCTGGAGTTTGTCGCAGATGAATCCAGTTTTTGATTCTGCCAATTAAACGTTGTACTCGTTCGGGAACCAAATAGATATTTTCTCCTACCAAACCGCCAAGAGGAACAACGTCGATTGCTCCATCTAATTCTGGTAAAGCGTATAAAACAACACTTTGCAAACCTCCTATACCTTGGCGTGTCCAAGAATAAATATCTTGAATTAATAGAGGTGCAGCAACTATATACGGAACATTCTTGGCAGTCAGAATGCGTTTTGCTACCTCAACTTGCCGTCCTGCTTCCATTGAACCAGCAGGCCCACCCACCAAAGGAAAACCAATTGTCGAGACGATCGCATCTACTTTGACTGCTTCCTCAGACAAAGATGGAGTTTCGACGTTACCCTGCTGGCGTTGCTGAGTTTCGTAATCACTTGTCATCCAGTCACGTACAGCAACATGTCCTTCCACACCATTGATAAAAATAGGTAAAGGGATTAATCCAGCTGCGTCAAAACGGCGAATTAGTTGATTGATGTAGGGTTGTTTAGTGATCACATGCTTGCGATAAAGCAGAATTCCCACTACAGGAAGATGCGGCGAAACTTCTCCCCCTTGTCTGTTGCAGTACCACTCCAAATACTCACGCGGTGATTCAAAATATCCTTGATAATCGGGGTGAAGCAATCCCATGTTGGGGGTTTCGATGGGTGGGGGAATGTCACCAACTTTTAATCCTAAGTATTTTTCTGCTAATGTCCAAAATAAAGCCGCGACGTTTTCCGGCCCGCCTGCGTTCCAGTAACCATAAATAATTAGCCAGTTGCGTAAGTCTTGGACTTTTTGCACTGGCACGAACTTTAACAGTTTCGGTCCGATTTTCAAAAAACTAATATAACCTGCTAATCTATCTTCTTCTCGTCCTTGACTGAATTTATCAAGGATAAATTTTACAGGCTTGGGCATACCTTTGGGTTTGTCACCAATCGCAAATGCACCCAACTTGGTAAAACTCATCAATTCTAATGCAGACTCGAAGACAAGGCGGATGGGAATATTCGCAATGCGCGAGCGCAACCACAACACCTGATCATAATCAAACAGCAAGCTACCAAAAAATACGTCAGCGCCAGCTAGTGCAGCTTCTACTTCTTGATGCTTACTGCTAATGTCGCGATCGCTAAAAACTCTGATATCCAACTCTGGACAACTTGCGATCGCCAGATCCGCCGCTTTGCGATACAAGTCGGCGTTGAAAGACTCAAACCCTGCTACCAAGACGATGCGTTTCATGCCCTTGAGCTACGAAATGTTTCTTCATCTTGATTTTAATCTTGTTTAATCTTGCTCCTCTATATAGGAAAAATTTATCACTGCTATCAGCCTTTTTATGTCAAGTCCTGTTGACCTTTTGTAAGCTTTAAAATCTTAATGTTTATTTTCCTGGTTTCATGCTTAACCAGAGAATAATGTAATGTGCGAAATTTAACTTGCTATGTATATGAAACATCAATTTTTAGACCAGCGTGTTCAGGAACATAATACTGCTATGATTCAGGTACTGCAAAATCTAGCAATGCAGTTAAATGAGGAGCAATGCTGGCGAAAGAGCAAGTTAATTGAGAATAGTGTTAATCTTCTGTTGCAAGCAGAAAATTATCATCGACGAGTTATTGCTGCGATCGAGACTGAGATCAAAAATGCTCTTGATTCAGACTAGAGACAGTCGATAAATATTTAATCAAGTAATTAAAGTAACTTCTTAATTCTTCCGCAGCTTGAGTTGATACTTGATGTGAAGATTCCCAATCATTGATGTATTTGGTTTTAATGATTTGAAATGCTTTCACATATGTCTGAATTGGCGGTTGTCGGTGAGTAATAACTTTTTTATACAATAGACGTGGTTCAATCTCATTTTCCATGCAGCAGCCAAGTAATTTGATATATTTGCAAATATTTTGACGAAATTCTTCTGTCTGGGGATGTTGTGGACTCATTAGTTTACTTGTTACTGTTTGTGCTAATTCTAATCGCCGAGATAGTAGCCATCGTCCAGCTTCAATACAAGCTACTCTTTGTGCTTCTATATGAGGAATAGATGCATTTAAATCTTCAATATGTGCCAAAGACTGACGAAGTTTGTCTTGTCTTTTTTGAATTTCAGCAGTACTGACATTGGGTTGAGAAGACTGCTTTTTATGCTCTAACTCATAGATTACATCTTCAACAGCAGGTTTAATGATTTGGTTAATGATATGTGTCTGTTCTTTGAGTACTTCTAGTACTTGATCACGGACTTCGTAGTTAATGATATTCTCTAACCGAGAATTTGTACTTTCTTGTAAACAGTCTATCTGCTGTTGCAAGTCTTGAATAACTATGTCTTGAAACTCCTCTTTCTCTACCATTCCTTGATATAAGCGTCGTTCTAAAATTTGCACTCTTCGTTCTAATGGGTGAACAGACGTGCTATTTAACCAAGGATTAAAAACAAACTCTGCCAATTCGTGCAAAGTTTTTCCAACTTTGTGCAAAACTCCAATGCTTTTTGTATTTTCCCTCATGGGGTTATCCTTAGAGAATAACAGTGTTATAGCGTAAAATTACTCAGATTGTGCATAATAGAAAACGTTTGTATCAACCCTTTAATATTCTCCTGATTCATCCTGCCAAACTAGTGTGATATATTACTGTACTTTTAAAGTATTGTTAATGACCAATATTTTAGTTTCTAGAAATTTTACCGACACTATATAGTAAAGCGCAATTACAACATAAGATACTTTGCAAAGCTAGGCGATCGCTAATTGCAAATTTCACAGTATTTTTATATTTTTGTATATACTTATATAAATATTTATGACTTTAGATAGATGCGTTTTATTTAAAAACAATATGTAATCCAAATTACTCAATCTTCCTTAACATTCAGAGAGAAAACCGTACATAACATGGGCGCTATTTCTACCTGAAAAATCTGTGTAGAGGTCGATAAGATCAAATCGTGGCTCAAGCTAATGTTTGTGTTTAGTAGTTGTAGCCAATGAGTAAATAACTATGATAAATCAAGTAAAAACAGCCGCTTTACTGGCCTTATTAAGCGGACTTTTAATTACGATTAGTTATTGGATAATTGGTGGTAGCACAGGCGTAGTTGTCGGTATTGTTATAGCAGCAGTTACCAATTTATTTTCATGGTATCAATCTGATAAAATTGCCCTGGCTGCTTATCGCGCTCAACCTGTGTCACCACAAGCAGCACCAGGGCTGTATGCAATGGTAGAAAGGTTGTCCCAACGGGCAAATCTACCTACACCCAGTATATATATTGTTCCTTCCCAAAATGCCAACGCCTTTGCAACAGGGCGCGATCCTCAACACTCTGCTGTCGCCGTCACTGAAGGTATTTTGCAGATATTACCAGAAGATGAACTTGAGGGTGTAATTGCCCACGAACTCACTCACATTAATAACCGTGATACCCTCACCCAAGCCGTTGCTGCAACGATCGCAGGTGCGATTTCTTTTTTAGCTCAAATGCTTAGTTACGGGCTTTGGTTTTCACCCTCTTCACGAGGCGATCGCAATAGTCCCAATCCTCTAGGCTTATTATTAACAGTAATACTTGCTCCAATTGCGGCAACAATTATCCAGTTGGGTATCTCCCGCACACGAGAGTTTGCAGCAGATGCAGGTTCCGCTAAAATTACAGGCAATCCCCGTGCTTTGGCCCGTGCGCTGCAACGTTTAGATGCAACAGCGCGACAAATACCTCTCAATGCTAACCCTGCTTTTGAGCCACTATTAATTACAAATGCTTTCTCAGGGCAGTTTATGAGTAATTTGTTCTCTAGTCACCCATCCACAGAAGCACGAGTGCAAGCATTGCTGAAATTAGAACAAGAAGGAATTAGGGATCGGGGATTAGGGATCGGGTATTAGGGACTATTCAATTGCAGAGGACAAGGGAGACACGAGGGAATAAATATTAGGTGCAAAAGTGGAATAATTTATTGTTTGAAGTTCCCTGAGTGTTGATTTTTCTGAATCTCATAACCTGCACACCTATATATCACTATCACAATAAGGAGATACTAATGAACTCTAACAATGAAGAAAACTTGGTTGTTGTGCGAGTCAGTTCTCAAACTGAAGAAATCGTAGAAACTGAGATGGCTGGTGAGACTGACGAAGTTAAGGGTGAAACTAAAGCATTAATCGAAGCCATTAAAAGACGCGCCCAATCTGAAGCTGAATCCGCAGGGACTCTCACCCGTGAGACTTATCTCAATGCTGTACGTCAGGCACGCCAAGCAATTGAGGGTGATAAACTGATTGAGCGCGATCGCATTGAACATTCTTGGCTAGTCTTGCAGCAAGAAGCAGAGAAAAACTGGCATTTAATGCTCAAACAAGTAGAAGAATTCGGCGATCGCTGTCAAGATGCTGCTAAAGCTGCTTGGGATACTTTCAATGCCCCACGTTCTTAATCTTAGTTGATTTAATTGCTCAATCATAGTAAGTATTTGTTACTCTTTAGGGACGGGTTGGAAAATCTGCCCCTAATTTTGCTAAATAATTTCATCTTTTTTTAACCGGAATCACAACAATGGCAAATGATGCTAGATAATTAGAAGGTTTGACTTTTACTTAATTTGTCTAGCTTGGTAACTCAGAACTAACAACTATGCGAACTTACTATTGCGGCGAACTCCGAACACAACATATTGGAGAAATTGTCACCTTATATGGATGGGTAGACCGTCGCCGCGATCATGGGGGCGTGATATTTTTAGATTTACGGGATCGCTCTGGAATTGTGCAAATTGTCAGCGATCCCCAACGTACCCCAGATTCCTATGAACAAGCAAATGCCTTACGAAATGAGTATGTCATTAAAGTCACAGGTAGGGTGTCGCAACGTCCAGACGAGTCTCTTAATAACCGCATACCTACAGGCGAAGTTGAAATTTACGCAGAGAACATAGAATTACTCAACGCAGTTCGCAAGCAATTACCCTTTCAGGTTTCTAGCAGCGAGACAGATACAGTACGAGAAGACTTGCGGTTGAAGTATCGTTACTTAGATTTGCGACGCGCCCAAATGACGCGTAATCTGCAATTACGCTATCAAGTCGTCAAAGCAATGCGTCGCTATTTGGAAGATATAGAAGGTTTTGTAGAAGTTGAAACCCCTATACTTACCCGTTCCACCCCAGAAGGGGCGCGGGATTATTTAGTTCCCAGTCGCGTCAACCCTGGTGAGTGGTTTGCTTTACCCCAATCTCCCCAATTATTTAAACAGTTATTGATGGTGTCTGGGTTTGACAGATACTATCAAATTGCCCGTTGCTTCCGTGATGAAGATTTGCGTGCTGATAGACAACCAGAATTCACGCAATTGGACATGGAAATGAGTTTTATGTCCCAAGAAGAAATTATTGAACTCAACGAAAAGTTAGTTGGTTATATCTTCAAAACAGTTAAAGATACTGAGTTACAGCGTCCTTTTCCTCGTCTAACCTACACTGAGGCGATGGAACGCTATGGTAGTGATAAACCTGACACCCGTTATGCATTGGAATTAGTTAATGTCTCTGATGTAATTAAAGACTGCGGTTTCAAAGTTTTTCGTGATGCGATCGCCAGTGGTGGAACCGTCAAAATTCTACCCATTCCCAACGGTAACGACGCCATTTCTAATGTCAGAATTAAGCCAGGTGGCGACTTATTCAAGGAAGCTAGTGAAGCTGGTGCTAAAGGTTTAGCTTACATCCGTGTCAGAGATAACGGGGAAATTGATACCATTGGGGCAATTAAAGATAATCTCACAGAGGAACAAAAACAGGAAATTTTGCGTCGCACAGATGCAAAACCTGGTCACTTATTATTATTTGGTGCTGGAGATGCTGCTACTGTTAATAAAACTTTGGATAGATTAAGGCAAGTAATTGCTAGGGAGTTTGGACTAATTGATCCTGATAAAATCAATTTACTCTGGATTACAGAATTTCCGATGTTTGAGTGGAATGCAGACGAAAAGCGCCTCGAAGCACTCCACCACCCATTTACTGCACCCCACCCTGATGATTTAGACGATTTGAAAACAGCACGCGCCCAAGCTTATGATTTAGTATTCAACGGCTTTGAAGTTGGTGGTGGTAGCTTGCGGATTTACCAACGGGAAATTCAACAGCAAGTCTTTGATGCGATCGGACTTTCTAATGAAGAAGCACAAAATAAGTTTGGTTTTCTTTTAGAAGCGTTTGAATATGGTACGCCACCTCATGGCGGTATTGCGTATGGCTTAGATAGATTAGTGATGTTGTTAGCAGCAGAAGAATCTATTCGAGATGTGATGGCGTTTCCGAAGACACAGCAAGCACGTTGCTTGTTGACAGATGCGCCCTCGAGTGTAGATGTCAAGCAACTCAAAGAGTTACATGTGACTTCAACTTATAATTGGACTTTGGACAAAAAAGAATGAGTTCGCGTAAATTCTACGCGAACTCAACACAGGTATAAAAAAAGGATAGCTACCAGTCCCCCAAGGCATAGTAATATCAACGACAAAGCGTTCTTGG
>JAESGT010000093.1_pt1 | contig 27011 bp, 20 predicted proteins | sample 9266261 | NCBI WGS metagenome assembly JAESGT01 (sample SAMN15741584, study PRJNA653494) | algae metagenome | isolation source: Pelatocladus maniniholoensis HA4357-MV3 and co-occurring heterotrophs from... | place: USA: Maniniholo cave near Haena, Hawaii | collected 2009-07-28 | reverse complement strand
TTAATCGCTTGGTTTCTTGAGGATTCTCCTCTATGTGATTTAGTACGTTACTCATATTTTGGTGTCAAAAAACTTCTATTGACGTTCTTTTACCACAAAATATACTATTTTGGAGATGTTTAATAAGAAATCGTCACATTGTTGGCTTTGTTGTAGAGGTTGACTACCATACCTGCACCACCAGGTTGTACTGCAATTGGTTCAAGATCGCCAAAAAAGTAACGCCGCAACTGATCACCACTACCAAATTGACCTTTGCTCTTGGTCAGCATTTCAATTTTTTGTTGAGCAGTCAAGCCTGTAACATCTTTCATTTCCTGAGCTGATGCTTGCACCAGTGCTGGATTCACAACTTTGAGCGGACCATCCCAAACCGTAAACAGACTAGTAAGAGCAACACTTGCAAGTAGTGACGAAGCGAGTTTCATTTGTTATTCCTTATCTTTGAATTATCCCAACAAGGCAAATCATCTCAGATGGGACTGAGAGCTTTTTGAAACCCAACCATGAATTTTCTAAATATATGCTTGGAGAAAATTCAATTAAAACTCAGCACTTTCTCAGCTTGCAGGCCGATATTCAGTTCAAAAAACCCGCCTGCTATTGAAATCGCAGTCTCATAAGTAATCGCACAAAATTAAATTCATTTGTGGAGATCACCGAACAGGGAACGGGGAACTCTTAACAGGTTAAAGAATGTGTAATTAATTCTGTTTAAGTACTTAACTAGTTTTGCATACTTTTCGTGAAACCCTGTGCCAGACGCGAAATTTCGCGTCTGGTACAACCCCAAAATTATGACGAAAAATCCTATCCCTTGCAGTATTGCTTCGCTATCAAAGTAGCACGGGAGCGTGAGAACCCCTACGATTTATCGGGGGGATGAAACGCGACACGACGGGTAATAAAAAACCTACTCTAGTTTATTTTGCGGTTCTAGGAAAAAAATCGCCCCCTGAGTTCAGGAGGCGCGTCACCAATAGTGCTAAACCAATCCTTTAGCTAGCAATGTACTCTTTAACATTGGCGCGGCGACGACGCAAATGAGCTAGAGCTTGATGCTCTAATTGACGGACGCGCTCACGGCTAAGATTCAAGCGTTCACCTACTTTAGCCAGAGACATTTCATTCCCATCTTCCAAACCAAAGCGTAAAGCTAATACTTCTCGCTGTTGGGGGGTGAGTTCTGCAAGCAGGTTATTCAAATCTTGGCGCAAGAATTCCTGAGTCGTGTAATACTCTGGTGACTGGCCTTGATCTTCCAGCATTTCTTGTAGTTCTGTATCTTGGTTATCACCTACTTTTACATCCAAAGAAACTGGCTGACGGGCCATATTTAGATACTCGCGAATCTGAGCGGGTTCTAATTCTAGTTCCTTGGCAATTTCCGTAGGAGATGGCGATCGCCCTAGTTTTTGAGCGAGTTCTCGCTGAACTTTTTTAATTTTGTTCAGCTTTTCGGTAATGTGGATGGGTAAGCGAATAGTACGCCCTTGTTGTGCGATCGCACGAGTGATTGCTTGACGAATCCACCAGTAGGCATAGGTTGAGAACTTATAACCTCGTGTGGGGTCGAATTTCTCTACACCACGTTCTAATCCTAGTGTTCCTTCTTGAATCAAATCCAGAAACTCCATGTTACGTTTCTGGTACTTTTTAGCAATAGCAACAACCAAGCGTAAATTCGCTTCGATCATCTTCTGCTTTGCGCGCTTACCTTGCTGTACGGTCTGCTTCACTTCCGATTCAGTTTTTTTCACGTGAGCAGCCCATTCTTCTAGGCTAGGTTCGCGATGCAATTTCTTCACCAAAGCTTCTTTAGCATCCAGCAATGTCATCATTTGCTGTACCTGCTTCCCATAAACAATTTCTTGTTCGCGGGTTAGCAATGGTACACGACCAATTTCGCGCAAATAGGTTCGCACCATATCAGCCGTGAATTTGGCATTGGTGTTTTCTTGTTCAGCATTAACAGTGGGCATTGGTGCGTTTTCCTCTACTCCAAACACAAAAGAATACTTATACTTAATAGTTCTGGCTAATTAGAAAAGATTGTGCATATATCAGTAGACGTTAGGAGATATTGGGAAACTACTACAAAAGGTTGATTTTTTAAGCTTTTAGAATCTGTCAAGACGGTTAGTTCCTTAGATTGGTTCCCCTACTATCTCTAGATTTTCAGACCTCTACAAACACAACTTCTCTATCTTCAAGAATTCTTCTTTTCTTTAAGTCGCCGACAAGGACATTCACAATACGAAGTCAGTATGAGTTCTACTTATTTAATATTACGACAAATTTACCTGAGAGTAAAGTGGTCTAGATAAAATCTTCCATTATAATTTAAATAAAGTGTATTTTCCAAAAAAGTATCTAATAGCCGAAAATCCTTTGCAACACTTAACTACATATATAGTGACGCTAAAAACCCTATTTGGTGTTGCCTTTAGTAGCCGGATAACCGAACTAAGTTAGTGTGTATGATTGGGGGATGTTACGAAACATAAATGTTTGGCTATTTAAGAGGACACAGCCAAAGCTTTTTCCAACTTCGTAAGCATATATACTTAAATTAATTTGTTATGACCTTGGTATTGCGTCCTATCTTTAATTATTGCCAACTCAACCGTCATTCAACTTCTACGAGGAACAGCACATCAGACCAACAACCATAAAGACGTTATAGAGTTTATAGATTATTGAAATATGATTTTACGCAAATTTTTCCACTACTGTATGTAAACCTCTATTTTTTAACATAAATCCAGAGGTTTTTCTATCAATCTATATTATAACACATAATCAAGTCAAAAAAATAAAACATTTGTATGTGTTTTTATTTACCATTTTCACCCACGATCCTGAATATCAGGGAATTTATTTCTACCTATAGAGTGAGTGTTATTACAAGTTGAATTAGAAACGAATCAAATGGCAATATAAGGGACAGTCTAGTACAGCACGGCGTAAATAAAGCAACCATTTAAAATAGTCGAAAAGCTTATAAACTAAGCATTTTTTCTTTTTATTTTTGCCTTTTTACTTTTGCCTTATTGTACTAGTCTGATCTGTCCCTTACTCATTTAAATGCTTCCAAATTTGCATTCTTCTGTACAGTTAACTAAGACAGCTGTTGAACTGAGAATGCTGGTGCCAAAATATAATCATGTCGATTGATTCCAACTCATCCCAAACCCCAAATCCAGAACAAGACTTGCAACCAGATGATTTTGACAACTCATCTAATGCTGATTTAATTCCAAATGATCTGAGTACCCAGCAAGCCTTAGCTGCTATTTCCTCACTACAGTCTCCGCAAAATACAGCAGTCTTACTAAAAGCACGTTCCACAGTCAAACCACTTACTAGTCAGGTTATAAGCGTTAAACCAAGAGCATTATTGCTGATTTTAGTGGCGATCGCTATCACTATTGTCGGATTTGTCATCAATAGCCAGATTCTTGGCATTGTGGGAACCATTGTCACTTTATTATTATCTTTAGCAGCAATTTGGCCTTGGTTGCAAGAACTGCAAAAAGAGTGGTTTTCAGCCCAGGAACAAGCCTTGGTAGTTGGTTTATTAGGAATAATAGTCGCGATCGCTGGCTTGATTAAATACAGTGGTTTAAGCAATTTTCTCGTTACTATCGGACGCAAAATCAATTGGGAAGCTTTCGGAACACTAGCGGAATGGTTTGGTGCATTAGGACAAATTCTGATTGCGATCATCGCTGTTTACATTGCTTGGCGACAGTACATTATTTCTAAAGACCTAACTATTCAGCAAAACTTGCTTACCGTCCAACAAAATATTATTACTCAGCAGCAGACAATAGATTCCTATTTCCAGGGTATTTCCGATCTAGTATTAGATGAAGAGGGATTGTTAGAAGATTGGCCTCAAGAAAGATTGCTAGCAGAAGGACGCACTGCGGCTATTCTTAGTAGTGTAGACGGCAGTGGTAAAGCGAAAATTCTGCGATTTTTATCTCGTTCTAAATTACTCACACCTTTAAAACGCGATCGCCTGCTTGGTCGAGCTATTCTTAATGGTACAGGCGGTTACTGTGAAGATCGGCTTTATGGTGTACGTGTAATTGATTTAGGAGTAATGCTAGCAGGTGCAGATCTATCTAGCACTGATCTGCGCTGGACTGACTTAAGCGAAGCTAATCTAGTCCATGCTAATCTTCGTGAATGTGATTTGGTAAAAGCTAACCTTTATCGCTGCATTTTATATGAAGCCGACCTCAGTAAGGCAGACCTTAACGGTACTTGTTTATTTTGTGGTTCCGCAGAAACCGCATCACCTCGTAGTCGTAACAAACCACCAAACTACAAAACTGGTGAATATACAGGCGCTGTAGTGGAAAATGCAGACTTGAGTGAAGTCCAGCGCCTGTCTGAAGCTAACCGATACTATTGCTGTGCTTGGGGTGGCGAAAACACCAGAAGTAGAATTCCTGGTGGTTGCGAAGGTATTCCTAATAAATTAGGGAGATAGTTGGTTGTTGTTTGTTAATAACTACTTCATTATTTAAAGTATAGAGAGATACCTGTATCTGGCTGATTCATCCCGCATTTATGCAACGCCAGAATTAATATAACCACTATCTACTAACATCAACATTTGGCGTTGGAAACATCACAACTTTTTTAGCTAAACCAAGAGTCTGCAATGTTTTAATTGCCCACCAAGTTATATCTACTTCCCACCATTTTAATCCGGCCTTTGCTACGTTTGGATAAGCATGGTGATTATTATGCCAACCTTCTCCATAAGTTAGAAGTGCTGCCCACCAAAGATTACGAGAGTTATCATTTACTTGGAAATGACGATAACCACGCAGATGACTTGCAGAGTTAATTAGCCAAGTGCTATGCCAAAGTAATACTGCTCGTAGAAACACGCCGTAGACAACAAAAGACCATCCTCCCAAAGCATATAAAAGGACAGCAACAGGAATTTGTAGTAGTAAGAAATAGCGATTTAGCCAACGATAGAATGGTTCACGATCTAAGTCAGGAGCAAATTTTTTGTATATTTCATAGTTAAAAAACTCTGCACGTGGGTAAAAAAGCCACAACATGTGACTCCACCAAAAACCACGCCGGGAAGAGTAGGGATCTTTCTCTGTGTCTTCGGTATGAAGATGATGTAACCTGTGTCCAGCTACCCAAAATATTGGCCCTCCCTGTAAAGCAAGAGCGCCCACAGTTGCGAGCGCATATTCCAACCACTTGGGTACATGCAAACTGCGGTGAGTCAAAAGTCGGTGATACCCTAAACAAATACCAATGCTGCCTAGCAACCAGTGCATGAATATGGTTATTCCCAAAGCAGGCCAAGAAAAACACCAAAGAGCGAGCAGTGCTAAAGCATGGAATGTGCCAAAAAATATCACGCTAGTCCAACTCAGAGTCAACGGTTGTTTGTCAACAGCTGCTGTTGAGTGTGTAGTCATAAATTTTTCCTTTGACGTGAATACTGTAAATCAATCAGTGCAAAGCGTGCTAAGCATGTACTGGTTATTACATTTTCTGTGTAAGTTGACGAAGGCAGCTAAACTAGGAAGAGAAGATGCAAGTGCTACTTACATGACTAAGTCTAGCAAGGATAAAAATTAATTGCAAGTGTTACTTGCATTTTTAGTTTATGCCCAATCAAGTAATTTCTACTCGACAGCGATTGATTAACGCAGCAAGATCATTATTTGCAGCGCAGGGAGTCACCGAGACTACAACAAAGCAAGTCGCAGAATTAGCAGAAGTTAATGAAGTAACACTGTTCCGGCATTTTGGCAATAAGCACGGTTTACTCTTGGCAGTAATTTCGGAATCACCAGTATTTCAAGAACTGGATGAGTCTTTAAAAATTCAAGCCAGCCAACCAGCTAGTGTTCACCAAGCTCTGAAAAACTATTGTGAAGATCGCCTACAAGCTTTGGAGAAAGTCCCAGATTTAGTGCGTTCTGTAGTCGGTGAAGCAGGAAATTATCCTTTAGAAAATCGTCAGGCTTTAGGACGTAGCTTATCCCAAGCTAATCACTATGTTGCCGAATATTTAGCAACAGTCATGGAACGAGAACAATTACACACCCATTTAGCACCTGAGAAGTTAGCAAGCTTACTCAATAGTATGTTAGTGGGATATGCTGTGATTGAATTTACTAGTGAATTTCATCAACTTTGGGTTGACAGAGACGAGTTTTTAGAAAATTTGGTGGCGCTGTTTTTAAAGGGAGCAACAAACTCTACAAGTTTAGGAGAATCTATTTCTACAGAAAAGGTGATAGATTTACCAGCAAATTTAGTTCACTTGATTTTGCAACGATCCAAAAAATCAGGACTGCGAGATTATGCGTTAATGTATGTCTTGTTTGCAGCAGGTTTATCGGCCCCAGAAATTGTAAGTTTAGAGCGATCGCATCAAATCAACAATTCCAATCAGCATTTATTACAAATCACTCAAGCTACTCCTCGACAAGTACCTGTCAATCAATGGATTATAGGTAAGCGCTATGGCTCTTATACTCGCAATCCATTAACTCAATGGCTAAAAAGCCGTAAGGATGAACATGCATCTTTATTTCTCAACGATGTAGGAATGCCAATATCTGAGGAAGAAATACAGAGAATCTGGCACATATTAACTGAAGGATTGCTGACACCAGAAGGACAACAACCACTAATTGAGCAAGCTCAACAAACGTGGTGTGTAGAAATGCTGATGAAGGGAATGAATTTAGAACAAATGAGTATTATTACTGCTTGGAATTTGACTAAACTCCAACCCTATGCTCGTAGATCGAAAGAGAAATTGGCTCTGGAGCAAGCTATTCGCCTTGATAATAAATTGAAGTAAGTCAATAGGGAAAGTTAAGTTTCCACTTATCCTTATCTCATACCAATTTCCAACTTGCATTTGGATATATCATTATCTAAAGCAAATGGTAAATAATTTGTGCAAGCAATTTTTCTTTTTCAGTCCAAATCCTATGGCTGTTTCTTACTGACCGCAACTCCTGCTCCAAATCCACCAAGACCTGAAATTCCTGCAATTATGACTTTTTCTGCAAGGTCTTTATCCTTCGTTAGACCTGCATATCCAAAGACCATTAAAACTAAGATGAGTATTGCTCCCATACCTAATCTTTTGGTAACTTCACTCGACTGACTCTTTTTAAAGTCTCGTTCATTGTCTTTTTCAAGATTATCGAGAGTCTTAGTTATGTGTTCAGAAGTAACGCGCTTAACTAATGATGAAGAGCTTGATGATGACAGACGCTCCATGGAGAGGAACATTGATGTCGCAATTTGCCTTTTATCTGGTGGTAGTTCCTTCAATGCTTCGACTACTTCACTTGGTATCACTTCTTCATCGGAAGTTTGATCTTCTGAAGATGTGCTAGAGGTCGAAGCAGTTATTTCTTTTTGTGAATTATCTCCTGATTTAGGTACGTTTTGCTCAGGTTTATTTTGTGGAGTGTCGTCATTTCCCATATTGTGTAGTTACCCTACTTCGCTTGGTAAACTCTTCTAAACTAAAATTTTAGTCAGAAGTGCTTCACTTGCTTGTTTGAAGGTTACATCAATTTCATCAAACATTGTCTCAATCTTCAGGCTAATTGTGTTCTTAACAAAAGTGGAGAGTGCTTGCGAGACAAGAGCTTCATAAGCTTTATCACTAATTTCTCCCTCTGCATATAAATACTTAAAATATGAGAGAATACCTTTCAAGGCTTCTACATTAACAGCCTCATACTCACGCTCCCAGGATGACCTGTTGTGAGCTAATTCTCTAGCTTTCTTAGTACTTTTAATTGGCTGAGTGTATATAGCCATTTTTGATAAAACCTTATATTGTATTTTACATCCGTTCTTTAGTCAATATATAACTTTAACTGTCAATATTATGGCTTGTTTGGTTTCCCAATTCAAGTAATTAGCGCACAGTTAGCGGTTATCTGGCAAGAAGATGGGGTTTGGTGTGGATCTGTACCTACTCTACCAGGATGTCACACTTGGGGAGATAGCTCTGAACATATGTTATAAATGCTACAAGATGCAATTCAAGGCTAGTTGGAAGTTGCCAGTGATCGAGAGGAGCTTGAACCCGATAAGCAGTCGGTCGAGTTTGCCGGTACTCAGAGCGTTTTCTTGTGACCTCTGATAAAAATCGCCTACCTGATTTTGGAATATCCTGTAAAAGGATTAGGGCCAGTTGTACCAACAGATCCTCTGATTTACCGTTTTTACGAAATTATGCAGGTGTATGGAATGCCAATGAAAGCGATGATTCACGAAAAGTTTAGCTAAAGGCGATCGCGTCAAAGTGATCATGTCAGGAAAATTTCTTCCCTATAAAAAGTGGTAAATTTTCATTTACGCCATATTTTCTGGCTGAGATCTCCTCTTGATTACAAACAGGGGTCAAATCAGAATTGGCTAGAAAAATTAGTTATAAATACAAATTCTCTTGACACAAGAAAAAACAACGCCAAAACAAGTAATAAATTTTACACCTTATTACTCTCAAAATTATGGTGCAGTATATCTAGGAGATAGCCAAGAACTGATTAAATCTATTCCAGATAGCAGTATAAATTTAATCCTAACTTCACCCCCATTTGCACTGACCCGTCAAAAAGAATATGGCAATCAAAGTGCTGAAAAATATATTGAATGGTTTCTACCTTTCGCTGATGAATTTAAACGAGTACTTACAGATAATGGCTCATTTGTGTTGGATTTAGGTGGTGCTTATCTACCTGGTAATCCGGTGCGAAGTATTTACCAATATGAATTATTAGTCAGGCTGTGTAAAGAAGTCGGCTTTTTTCTTGCTCAAGAATTTTATCACTATAATCCGGCACGACTGCCTACCCCAGCCGAGTGGGTAACAGTTAGACGTATTCGTGTTAAAGATTCAGTAAATGTAGTTTGGTGGTTATCGAAAACGCCTCATCCAAAAGCAGATAATAGAAAAGTTTTAAAGCCATACAGCGAGAGTATGAAGCAGTTACTCAAAAATGGCTATAAAGCGAAAATGCGTCCTAGCGGACATGATATTTCTCATCGCTTTCAAAAGGATAATCAGGGTGCAATACCACCTAATTTGTTAGAAATTGCTAATACTGAATCTAACAGTGCATATCTACGTCGTTGTAAAGTGGCGGGAATACAACCTCATCCTGCGCGTTTTCCTCAAGGTTTTGCAGAGTTTTTTGTCAAATTTTTAACCGATGAAGGTGATTTAGTATTAGATCCGTTCGCAGGTTCTAATACAACAGGTTTTGTGGCTGAGACTTGGCAAAGGCGATGGATTTCGTTTGAAATGAGTGAAGATTATATTATTGGCAGTCGTTATCGGTTTGAGGCTTGACACTCTCCTAACTTGGAAGTGGGTATGGGGTGTAATACCAATTCTCTGTGAAGCTGCACACTATTTTGACCCCTCGGAAGTTATGGCAAATGATCCGTGAAATAAATCGAAAATCCAAAATCCAAAATTCCCAAGAAAGCGGATTGATCCGTGGGGTCAATCCAAAATCCAAAATCCTGTTAGAGGATGACCGTTTTTTATTTTTCTTTCTTTTGCCTTTTAACTCTTACGAGTTCGCCAGTTGCTTTATGCCGGGGAACCCGTCCACCGCACTGGCTCACTTTTTACTTTTGCCTTATTTGGTCATGAAAGTTGCTAACCTAGTAAAAACCCTATTTTTTTTATATATATAAAGTATTTAATTAGACATTATTAATACTAGATAAAGTCATTAAAGATATTGTAAAAACTAATTTCATAAGCTAGCTAATTACACTTATTCAGTGTAAATACTGTAAAAGGTGATAATTTAGCTGATGAAGAATTTTCCTGATACCAGCCAAAAAACGCTGCTTTTGGGAAAAGGAGCAACTATTGGGAGAAACTTACGATATGAGGGATGTGTATCTGTTAACAGCAGGTTTAGTAACAGGATTGGTTTTACCAGTATCGACTTTACCAGAACAATCTATTTTTCATACTGATGATCATCAAGTAAATTGGAAAAACCAAGACAACTTACAGCCAGTAGCAAGTGAGACATTAATCCCTACTTTGGAAACCTCTCCACCAGAATTTAGTGAGCAGAGTTTGCCTGTAGCAACAGAATCATTTTTAACACCGAGCTATAAAGTAGTTGAGAAGCCTACCTCTGGAAATCAACTTTATTATCATAGATTAGCTGCTTTAAAAGCTGGTCAAATTTATACACGTGTAGCTGATGAAGAATTGAAGACATTATGGGATTCTGGCAATAAGCATCAATTAACTTATGAAGATTGGAAAAGTTTGCTAGCGATGGAAGCCAAAGCGATGGCTAAAGGTCAAGGTAAAAATCGCTTGAGTATTATAGTTGGCGATTCTTTGAGTATGTGGTTTCCGAAAGAAATGCTCTCTAGTGAAAATTTGTGGTTGAATCAGGGAATTTCTGGAGATACTTCTAGTGGGGTTTTAAAAAGATTATCAGCTTTTGCTAAAACAAAACCGAGCGTCATTTATGTTATGGTTGGGATCAACGACTTACGCAAAGGTAGAAGTGATGAAGCGATTTTAAGCAATTCTCGCTTGATTATGCGGCAGTTACGACAAAATCATCCAGATAGTATGATTATTGTCCAATCTATCTTGCCAAGCCGTTGGTCTAATATTTCTAATAATCGCATTCGTACTATCAATCATCAACTTGCTTTAATTGCCCAAAAAGAAGGAGTAAATTATCTCAATCTCTACAAGTGGTTTACAGATTTTGAAGGTAACTTGCGAGAAGATTTGACCACAGATGGATTACATCTAAACGAAAATGGATATGATATTTGGCGAGCAGCTATCGACCGAATAGAGTCTCAACTAGCTTTTAGTGATTAGAGCGATCGCAACGCAACAAAAATAATAAATTTGATACAGAGAATTATTTACTAAATTGTATAAAATCCACAAGCTATAAATATTTTTTTAATAGTAGTTAATGATTGGTCAATTTTCATTAGTTATTTTCCTCATCTTTCTTGTCCTCCTTGACACCTCATTCCACTAGACCATGCTTCATCGCAAAACGTACTAATTCGGCTCTGTTGTTAGTGCCTGTTTTTCTCAACAAACTACTAACGTACTTTTCTATAGTTCGAGGACTCAAGTGTAACTTTTGACCCATGTCAGCATTAGAAAGACCATGAGTCAGAAGTTCTAAAACTTCTTGTTCTCTGGAAGTCAGCTCTGAAATCCACTGGGATTTTTGAATGTGATTTAACTGTGAACCATTAATGTCTAAAGCATTGGTATTTTCGAGATCACAAAGGCGATATGCAGATTGAATTATTTGCGATCGCGCCAACAAATTACGAATAGCTGCTCCCAACTCTTCTAATTCAAAAGGCTTGGGCAAGTATAAATCACATCCAGACTGATAACCAAGAATTCTTTCCTGTGTTTTTGTTCGTGCTGTCAATAAAATTACTGGCAGCAAACAAAATACAGATTTTTGACGTACTTGGCGTACTAGTTCATAACCATTCATTCGTGGCATGACGATATCAGTAACCATCAAATCAGGATGGTACTCTTCCACCTTTGCTAAAGCCTCTTGACCATCATCAGCAACAATTACCGAGTAGCCAGATAGTTCAAGATAATCGCTGATAGACAGACGAGTGCCCGGATCGTCATCCACTACAAGGATCGTCAAGGGCATGGACTGTACACCCCTAGCATTTTTTACTAATAAGTTTGCTTCTATGATCACTATCAGTGAATATAAATAATAATAGTACTCTTATGTTTCATACTATGACAGGAATAATAGCTAATCACTGCCCAAAGGTTGAATTGCAAATTATATCTACCGTCAGTGAGAAATATTGTTAGATAAAGTTACCTTGTAAAAAACATACACTCCAGAATATGTATCATTAGATATCAATTTGTTTACAATTTTTAACAAGCTATCAGTAGATAGTAATGAATCAAGTAATTTTTAGAGACCACATACAAAATATAGTCCAAATAAAAAACTTGAAAAAAATAATATAGAGATCAAGGCAAATAAATATTTTCTCTAAGTTTGAATTTCACACACAAGTATTTGTTTTTTATAAGACATGTATGATCTCTATCTCGCTCACAAATATCTTTGGAACATCTTGCTAAATCCATCCAGAGGTAAATCCTAAATACTTAACTACTCAGGTATTGTGTAGTTGAGTTGTGAAAAAGCAAGAAAAAAGCCTGTGGTTCCAATTAAAGATAATAATCCAACAAAAATCACGCCCTATGTAACTTATGGGCTGATTGCTGCAAACGTTCTAGCGTTTCTTTATGAATCAAGTCTCCCTCCCCAATATTTAGATGGATTTTTTCACTTATTTGCAGTAGTACCGCGAGAACTGACAGCTAGTTTTGCAGGTATTTCTGTAAATCAGCCTGTACCAGAGTGGGTAACGTTAATTACTGCCCAATTTTTGCATGGTGGTTTGCTACACCTTGGTGGCAACATGTTGTTCTTATGGATTTTTGGTAATAACGTCGAAGATAAATTAGGGCATATCAAATATTTATTTTTCTATTTAGCTAGTGGTGTTCTAGCAACATTAGCTCAGTGGTACTTTTCCCAAAATTCTGCTATCCCTTCATTAGGTGCAAGTGGTGCGATCGCTGGCGTATTGGGAGCATATATTATCCGTTTTCCCCAAGCAGAAGTCCTCGGTGTTGTTCCTTTGGGATTTTTCTTTCCCACTTTCCGTGTACCAGCATACTTTTTTCTAGGATTTTGGTTTGTCGAACAAGCTTTTTACGGTATTGCTAGCCTCGAAGCACCCACTAATATTGGTATGGAAAACGGAGGTATTGCCTACTGGGCTCATGCTGGTGGTTTTTTAGTGGGAGCGATTCTCGGCCCCATACTAGGATTATTTAACCAAGATTCTGAGCAAGAAAAATATAATTGGTAGTCAATGGTCAATGCTCAAGAGTTAAAAAGCTATTGACACTTGACACTTGACTTTTTAATAATTCTTCATTGCCCTTTGCATTTCGCGCTGATCTTGACGTTTTTTCATATCCTCTCGTTTGTCATGCAGCTTTTTACCCTTGACAAGGGCAATACTAACTTTCACCCAACCTCTTTTGAAATACATTTTCAGAGGAACCAAAGTCAAACCTTGCTGTTCTACCTTACCAATTAACTTGCGAATTTCTTGGCGATGCAGCAATAGTTTGCGTGTACGGCGTGGTTCATGGTTAAAATACTGTCCACTCGCAGTATAAGGCGAAATATGTACGTTGATCAGCCATGCTTCTCCATTGCGGATCAAAGCATAGCCATCTTGAAGATTTACCCTACCTGCACGGATTGATTTCACCTCAGTCCCCGTCAACTGAATACCAGCTTCGTAGGTTTCGAGAATATTGTACAAATAACGGGCTTGCCGATTGTCACTAATAACTTTATAACCGTCGCTCTTATCGCTCATTGAAAATTTTACTTAGGTCTAAATTATGACTAAAAAATCCTTGAGGCTGCCTAATAATTATATAAAAGGCTATTAAACCACTATAGTATGCCTAACTAGATATAGCATTCCTAAATCATTCGCTCCAGACAAGATCCCCGACAACTTTTGCGAATTCGGGGATCTGGGTTTTGCGATTCTCACAAATCATATAGGATTGCTATATTATTAGTCTTATCTTAGCTTTTGTTAAACATTGCAGCGTTGATATATCTTAAGCAGGAGTGTAAAAGATTTTTAGTATATAGCTAGGGGTTGATTTTGTTCATATAGGTCGTCGGTAAAGTTGTGAATAACTTCGCAACAAATCAGGGAAGATCTCATTATGAAAAGCAATCTCAGCAAAATCATCAGTGCTAGTGTCCTCACCTTGGGTATGTCAATACTACCTTTAACAATATCAGCACAAGCACAAACTACTACAGACCCCACAATTAATAATCCCAATGTACCAAACACCGGAGTTTATTCTGACAGAGGTTTTGATTGGGGTTGGTTAGGATTACTCGGTTTATTTGGTTTAGCTGGTTTAGCTGGTAGAAAGCGTCAAGAACCAACTCGCTATAACGATCCTAACGTTGTTGGTAGTACAACCTACAGAGAATGATTTTATAGTGATCCAATCACAAAGAAAGCAAAAACAACTCGAAAAACTAGACTTTTTGAAAGATGACAAAAGCTAAAAAGCCTTGAGGGATACTTTACTCAAGGCTTTCTTTACAACCTTAATTTGCTCCTAATTCTGGATGAGGTGAATTTCCTTGTCGGTTTTTATCTGACACCACAGGAGTCCAGTAGCTGGCGACTAAAGCAACTACTAGCCACCAGATACTATTGACTACAGGACGATACCACACAGTATCCACTAAACCATGACCTAACATACCTAATAGAGTAGCGATCGCTCCAATCAACCACAAACCATCTACGCTATTTAATTGCCGAAATCTTTGCAATTGAGACAAACCTGTATTAAGTATGACTGCAACTAACCACAGGAAACTAAGCAAACCAATAATTCCAGTTTCCACAGTTACTTCCAAGAGGATAGAATAAGCACTCAAAGCATTATATCGGGGTAGTTGGTAAAGTGGATAAACCTTATTAAAAACATCATGTCCAGGGCCGATACCAAAAATCGGATAGTCCTGAATCATTCTGAACACCGCAGTCCAGACATTTATACGGAAGTTATTACTACTATCTGCACGACCAGCAAAAATACTGGTAATGCGTAGGCGAAAAGTTTCTGAAATCCCAAACATGACTGCAAAAAAAGCTACAAAACATCCCAACATTATGGGTACTAACCAAATACGCCAAAACTGGGGTAGATAATCAGCGTACCAGTAGCGTAATAACAACACAATGGCAAATAGTGCGATCGCTAAACCGATAAAACCGCCACGACTGTCAGCAAAACGAAAGCAGGCTAAATTCACAACTAACATAGTGAGTGCCAAACTTTTACGCAGCCATCCCCGCCAAGCAAACACTCCCACTAAACTCAAAACCACAGCTGGTAGCAAATATCCAGCCAACAAATTTGGATTACCCAAATAACTATAGACTCTTGTATTTTTAGACAAAGGAGATTCAGGGTCAACCCAAGTTGCTAATTGTGCAGCACCGAAAAACTTCTGTCGCACACCATAGATACTTACAAATAAAGACACATGTAAGTACAAAACCAGCAAAAAAGACCTAATGCGAGGCGATTTCATAATCCTGGCGCACAAGGCAAATAGCACTAAGTAAAGTGTAAAATTTATCAATCCTTCTAAAGCTGCTTTTTTCTCTGGAGACAAGGCTGTAGCAACTACACAAACTCCCCAATATAGCAATACCAACAAATGAATCGGCGTTGCAAACAAACTATTTGAAGAGTTTACCTCATCAGATAAAGTCAATATTAGCCAAAATGCTGTACAAGCAAGCATCAAAAGCCCAAGCAGGGTTGTATTAACCACTGTAAAAGGCGCTAATATCAACACCAAGCTGACTAAGGTCGCCGCTATTACATCTCCCCACTGCATTAAAATACTGCTTTGTCGCCAAGAACGCAGCACCCCTACCAAAGAACCATGCAGGTAGCTGGTGTCAAGATATTCCTTCAGTGGTAAATAAGATAAACTGAATTTTTGCCAAATTAGATTCATAAGAGGCTGTGAGCAACTAGCACAGAGCGTATAACTTGGATCAATGATAGTTTGGTATTTTTCAAAAATTGAAAAACTTCCAGTTCATAGTCCATGCTAATTGAAGATAGCCAATGCTTAAACGTAGTCCTTAAGAAGCAGTTGTTGAGGAAACATCGCTTGGAACTTCTATTTTTTCTTGATTTAGTGGCAAACTGAGGATATAGCGGTATCCTGCCTCTGGTGATCCTTGAATCGAAATATATCCCCCGTGCAATTCTGCTAAATGACAACTGAGCAACAAACCCAGGCTTTCGCGTGAGAGAGAACCAGAACGCTTAGTTGTATCGAGGATACTGGATGTAGAAACCTTCACGGTTTGTGATTTGTCTGAAGTTAATGACAAGCTAATGGGGTCTTCTTGCTCTTCCAAAGGATTATTATAAATAGCTGTCTCGTTTGTTAATTCCATTAGTGGCACTGCACTCAAGCGAAAATAAGAATCCACTTCAGTGATTCCATCTCCCAACCACGGATGGGAAACTCCCACTGTAATGTTGAGTGTATTTTCTTTGGATGAAACATGAATCCGTACAACACTACCCGTAGCAGAAAGTTGAATTACACTGAAAACTAGGTGATATAATATCTGCCGCACCTTGTCTTTATCCAAAAACCAAATGCGATTACGTCCAGGTTCAAGAGACAGACGAATGTCTTGCTCACGACGACTTGCAGCCTCTTCAAGAGTCTGAATCGCTTGTTGGCACAGCATTTCAATATCTACAGAAGATAAATTCAAGGCTGTCTCAGTTTCATCCATTGCTCCAAGTTCAGAAATTTCATTGACTAGGCAAAGTAGATATCTACCACTGTGTTGGATAATATCCAAATATTCTCTTTGCTTAATGGTCAAAGGCCCATAAATTTCACGTCCCAAAACACTAGCCATACCAAGTACAGATGTTAAGGGTGTACGTAGCTCTTGCGTTAACTGTTCCAATAGTTCTAACTTCAATTGACTAGTAGGAATTGAACTTGTTGGCAAAGTGATTGGACTAATTCTGATTTCACTTTCACTAGGATTAGGTTCGCTGAGTAACCAGTTAGAAACATGATTGGCTGTTTTTATTTCTGAAGTTGCTTGTTGCAAAAGTCGGTTACGTTCAAATTCGCTCATACTCCAACGAGCGATGATCTGTAAAAATTCAATGTCTCGATTGGTAAAGTTGCGCGGTACTAAATCCATCACCGCCAATGCGCCCAAACAATTTCCATTAGCATCAATCAGTGGCGCTCCTAAATAAGCCCGAATACCGTAATCTTTAACTAATTTGTTAGCAACAGCACTACCTGCATCTGCAATTTTTCTGGCATCATTTATTACCAATGTTTGGTAATTTTCTACTACCTGAGTACAAAAAGATTCCTCACGTAACAATTGGCGATTTTGTGCTAGCTGATTCATTAATCCCAATCTAGATAAGCCCACTGCTGATTTGAACCAATGGCGCTGTTGATCCACAAATCCCAAAATGGAAATTGGTGCTTCCAAAAAGTGAGCAGCAGTTTGAGTAGCTTCTTCAAAAACTGGAATCGTTTCTGTTTGTCGCAACCCTAATTCTGACAATGCTTTAAGGCGTAGTTCTTCTCTGGTTTCTGGAGATGTCCAACCATCTTTTACAGACAACAATTTATTTTCCGACTCTACCATCACCACTGTCACCTTGATAATTCTAGATAATGTAATTTATATACCCACTAGACCTTGTGGCATTAGTCGAGAAAAGGTAGAAGAAATAGGGTAAAAGGAATGCAATTTTCCTTTACCCTTTGTCCTTATAGCTTTTCTCTACAAGATTGCAAAAAATAGCTTTTGCAAGAGGTCTACTGTTTATGGGTTCTTTGCTATTTTTAAGCATTCCCCAATTTTGGGTCAGATCAACAAAGTGGATGTAAAATTTTTCACTCGCTAAAAATTTTTTGCATACTTAAAATTCCATTACCACATAATTATTTTTATTTGTTAATAGGGCTTTAGCCCGATGAAAAACAAATTTTTTACTTAAATCTAGCTTAAGTAATTTCTATTTTTTTTGTTATATATAGTTCTCAGTACTAACCCCCCAATCCACTTTCCCCGATCCCTAATCCCCGTACTCTGTGAGAAGCCGCTTGCGCGTCTACGCGTAGCGTCTCCTCTGGAGAATCCCCAATCCCCAATCCTAAATCTCCGGATCAACCAAACGTGTAGTAGGACGACTCTGATATAAATCTTGGGCGACTTGTACAACACAAACTACAGTCACAAGTCCAATCACTGCAACAGGTAACAAACCCTTACCAAAAAAAGCGATCGCAATTACAATCATCGCTGCTACACCTCGAAACTGAGAACGAATTTTGCAATAACGAATCACACCGACACGATGCAGGATACCCAAAGCTAAATAGCATAAAGCCACAGAACCACAAAGTAACCATCTTTGAGCATCGCTTAGTGCGATCGCTTGTTCACTCGTCAATACTTTTTCCACACCAACCCCAGTCCCAGCAATACCAATGACTAGGGGTAAATGAGTATAAAGCCAAATGGCTACAGTCCCCACTTTCCCTTGGGCGCGTGCTGTTTGAATCGGTGTACCACCAAGATTATCAAAATAAACCCACCACAAACTAAAAGCGATCGCCAAACCCAATATAGCGGCAATCACACTTAAAACATCCCATTTTTGTTCCGAAACACCCTCAACAACTGCGATAATTGCCTCACCCAAGACAATAATCGTAAATAGTCCGAAACGTTCTGGTAAATGGGAAGCGTGGGGAAGTAATTTGAGCTGGAACTTTGTGGCTGTAAAAGGTGTAATCAAATCAACCATAATTCCCAGTCCCCACAACACAAACCGCCCAGGTGCAGGTACGAATGCTGATATTAACCAAAACACGGCTGCGATCGCAAAACCTGTAGCATAGCGTGTAGTCAACTGACGCGCGGCGGGAATATGTATACCAGCACGAACATATTCTACAATCAGCACAGCGCGAGCCAAAGTATAAGAAAGAGCAAACCCAGACGCACTTTCACCCAAACCATGATGAATATTCACAGCCAAAGCCGCCGCAGCCAGCATTTGCAAAGCCACCAAAAACCGCCGTCCGATATCATCACTATCAAAGCGGTTCGCATACATGGTATTGCCAATCCATGACCACCACACAGGTATAAATAAAAATATAAAACCTAGATATCCTGATATCGATACATCTTCTTTGAGATTGTGAGCAAGTTCTGAAACCGCAACCACAAACACCAAATCATAAAATAGTTCTAACCAAGTAGCGCGTCTTTCTTCTTCATCATTTTCACTTATGCGTAAACGTGGGGGCTGTAAAAAATTATTCATAGGGGAAAGGGGAATGGAGAATGGTTTTTGATTTGACGGTTAGCGAGACACAATAATCTGCCACATACTAATTCCCAAAGCGATCGCAGCTAAATGTTGCCATAATATGACACGCAAAGATTGTCGAGCAATTTTTTGTGTTAACAGTATTGATAAAAGTACCGAAAAAATTAGAGTTGTTCCCTGTAAAAAAGCTATTACAGCAGGATGTGCAACCACAACTGGTAATTGTCCACCATCTAAACCAAACGTCGCAAAAAATACTGGTAAAATTCGCCCTCCTTCGCCCAAACCCAAGCGTAGATAATGCGCCAAGTTACCTCCCAACACTAATGGTAAATAACCATAGGCAAGTTCAGTAAATGACCGCACCTTGATTCTATTGGGCATTTTAACCGCAGAGGACACAGAAAAAACAGAGAAGATGTAGTTATTCAACCAGCAATAAGCTTTGATCAACCCGTATGCTAGGAAAATAAAAGCTGCTGGAACAGTCAAAACTAGCAAAGATAAACCTAAGTGGGGGAAAAACAGATTTAAATCTATATGCAATCCCAACCAAGATTGCAACTCCGGTAAGCGATGCAAATATACTCCACCCAAAAGTAAAAACAACAAAGCGACTTCATAGTTATGGGATATATGCGTTGTCCACAGTTCAATACCAGGGGGACGCAAGTTAAACTCAACTGAACGGTGGGGACAGGCTTTTAAACAAGTCATGCACAACACACAATCTCTATTATCTTCTAGTTGGGCAGGATGGGAGTATAAAGGACAACCATTAGTTTCCATACCTTCGCCTTTTTGTGGCCCGCCTTTGTAGCATTGATAGGTGGTGCAAGTTGCAGAACAAATCCCTTGTTGGGCGCGGAGTTCTGTCATTGAGAGTTTGGCAAATAAACCATTCATTCCCCCAATCGGACAAAGATATCGACACCAAAACCGCCTCTCAAAAATTGCAGAGCAAATCATCGCGCCAGCAGTAATCAATAGCAACAAACAGGCGGAAAGATAAGCAGTATTTTGTAAGTCCCAAAGTTCTTCCCACAGAAAAATCAGGGTAAACAAGCCGAATAAAAACCAGCCGCCCCATTTTTCAGCTTCTTCTCGTGGCCAGCGTTTGAGTTGTTTTCCAAACAAAGACGTGGATATTTTCTGCGTAATTTCACCGTAGATCATGAATGGACAAATCGAACACCAAATCCGCCCCAGAAACGGAAATAAGAACAGAAAAACAGGCCACCACCAAGCCCAGAATAGATTTAACCCAAAATTGCGATCGCGTGTTTGTGGTCCAACAAATAATACTGCGATCATTAAGGCAAAAGCAGCAACGGTAAAGCCATAATTAATTCGATCCGGCCACCACGGACTACGCAGAAACTTCCGCAAACCAGGATAAGCATTTAAAAGATTCAGCCGAAATCGCTTTTTCTTGGTTTCCGCCGCCCAGAAAATTTCTTCTGTTAACTCTGTTGCTTCTCCTGCTTGGACAATCGCCCGTTCGACCAAGTTTTGTAATTCTTTGATATTCCCAGGAAAATCATAGGACTGCAAACGGCGTAAAGCTTCTGGCGTCACATGGGGTTTGGGAATACCTCTAGCACGAGTGTAAAGACTGATGTAGTATTCGACTTGGACATTAATATCAGTTTTCCGTACCCGTAGCGGTGGGACTTTAATAATTCGACCAATGCAACGTTCGATTTGCGGTTGATTTTTTTCCGCAACGATCAAAATCCGGGCGTGACTGGTGCGGGGTTCCGCGTCTGGTTCGTCGGCACGAGTTAAGGGAATATATGTATTAGTTTGTAATAATTGTTTGATTTTTGGGAGTAACTCTGGTGGGATTTCTTGGATGTTGTTGAGGATAACAGTACCTTCTCCCAGCCATTCTAAAAGTCCGCTTTTGCCACCAGCACGCCCAAATAATTCTGCACCACTGGTTTGGAGAATACCGCAGTTAATTTTGATGATGGGTTCGCGGCGATATTTGGAACCAAAATGAATCAGGGTTGCAACATTATCTTTTTCTAATCCTGGTTCGCCAAAAATCAATACAGATTTGCGATCGCCCGCAGCTTCGCGAATTTGTTCGCGCAACCGCACCGCATAACGACTCGTCCCCACAATCCCGCGTTGGGCTTTGGTAACTAAATATGGGCGTAATGCTAAAGAACGTTCTTGTTCATAGCTAAAAGCAGATGCTAACTGTGCCAATTCTTGAGCCAGCATCCGCGAAAGAATCTGAGAAATTTCGAGATATTTACTAATTATTTCTTTAAACACTTTTACAGGCACAACCAAAAAATGACATTCTGTGATCGTTGTGATTGTGCGCTGCGCTAACTCATCTAAAAGTATTTCTTGTAAATGAATAACAGATCCAGGCAGAAAACCAACAGCTAAACTAGGGTTATTTTGATTACTGCTCTGGCTTTCGAGCCTACCTTCCAAAAGAATATAAAGCGCTTCTGGAGAATTAGCCTCAGTAGCTATATTGTAATTTGCCGGAAAAACCTTTTCTTCGAGGACTTGCGCGATCGCACTCAACGGTTCAGGTGATAAACTTCCTAAAGCTGTGCGTTCTCGTAGCCAGATCACTGATTCTGGTGATGTCATAGTTGGCCGTTCCCCTTTCAGCACTGCTATATAAAAGCATTATCGCTTTAAAAGGGGATTGGGGATGAATTAGTTAACAGTTAACAGTTAACTGATAACTGTTAAAACTAGCGAGTCAACGAAGTAATTGAATCCAAGGAGTTTCTAAACATGAAATTCAACCTTTTTCTAAAGTTGCGTTCTCCAATGATTTTTTCGTAGACTGCTTCGTAGCCATCGACCATTTGAGTGACGCTGAATTTATTTTCTACGTGTTCTCGGCATTTGCGACGATCTAGTTCTAAAGCTTGGGGGATCATCTTAGCCATTTCTTCGTAGCTTTGGCAAACATAACCACTTTCCCCATTAGCAATAACCTCAGATACAGAACCCATATTCATGGCTATTACTGGTGTACCAGTCGCCATAGATTCAGCCATCACCAAACCAAAAGGTTCGCACCAAGTGATCGGGAACAGAGTAATTGCTGCATTTCCTAATAGTTCGGCTTTTTGAGTGTGATTGACTTCACCCAAAAATTCAATTTGCTTACCATCAATTTGGGGAGCAATTTCTTTTTCAAAGAACTCTTGATCGACAACATCGACTTTACCAGCCATTTTTAAGTGCCAACCTGTTTTTTTGGCGATCGCAATGGCGTGTTGTGGCCCTTTTTCTGGTGAGAGGCGTCCTAAAAATGCTAGATAGGGAGGATCTTGTGGTTGAGCAAAAAACGGAAACTTTTCAACACTGATTCCGTTGTAAACTGTGGCAACATAGTTAATATTTAATAGACGTTGGGCGTCACTAATGCTGATATATGGTTGCGTGTGATGCTGCCTAAATACTTTACTGTTGTCTTGAGTAAAGATTCCATGCAAGGTATGCACCGTTGGTGTTGAGACTATATTAGCCAGAGGTAGTGACCAAGTTCCCACATGAGAGTGGATAATATCAAACTCCGCAGCGCGTTGATAAACTTCGCCAACATGCATGAGTTCGTACATTACGGGTTCTTTAATGCTTTTATCCAAGCGTAATGCACGAGAACTACCCGCTTCTAAGCGAGCTAAAGTTTGGGAATCTCCGGAAGCGAATAATGTAACATCGTGACCTCTACGTACTAATTCATCAGTCAAACGACTCACGACTAATTCTGTTCCACCGTAGGTAATAGGCGGAACTTGTTCCCATAATGGAGCGATTTGTGCGATTTTCATAAATATTTAGAGTTCAGTAGTCAGAAGCCTTGTCACTGAGACTTCATTTTGAGATATCCAAACGTAGATAATTTCCCCTGATATCTGCAATTGACTTCACGTCATTGGCTGCAAACTATGCAAATTATGCAACTTTGGCGAACTGAACTGAAAACTCATCTCCAGTGAGTGTGTAGATGGATTTACATTTTTTACGGTAAAAGTAAATTCATGTTGAAAACATCTATCTAAAGATAGGTATTTTTCTCTATAGATAGGCATATTGCTATATTGGAGTTGAATGATTTGAGCGATCGCACCTACAAATCAGCCAGCAAACCACATGTTGAAGCGTTTAAACAGCAAGACTTTCGTTTGAAGTAAGAAGTTCCTCGTTTCAGGTGAGAACTTTCTGGTTTTAAGTTCTTGTTTTAAGCAAAAAATTTCAATTGTAGGGTGTGTTACGCCGAAGGCTAACGCACCCACACAATGATTTGCGGTGCGTTAGGCTGAAGCCATAACACACCCTACCAGGTATAGGTTGGCGAGCCAGTGTGATGACGGGTTTCCCGGTTAAGCACCTGGCTGCATTTTGAATGTATCGGCTTACATTGCGAATGTATCGGCTTACATTTTGAATGTATCGGCTTACATTGCGAATGTACCGGCTTACATTGCGAATGTATTGGCTTGCATTGCGAATGTATCGGCTTACATTGCGAATCCAGCCGTCTGTACAGTTTATTTAAGAACATCTTTACAGCAGATTACAGGTAAATGAAGTACAGATTTTAAGAATAAAACCATATACCATAAAATCCAAAATCCAAAATCCAAAATCTAAAATCGGATGACCCATTTATGCGGCTAGATTACTCCGGTCAAAATCTCCGAGGTCGCTCTTTTAAAGGTCAAAACCTAACGGGAGCAAACTTTAGCGGTGCAGATATCAAAGGAACAGATTTTACAGATACTAACTTGAGAGATGCCAACTTTTGCTTTGCTAAAGCCGGACTGCAAAATTGTTGGAGATTGACCCTATTAATCACTCTATTGTTAATAGGAATATTGGCATTATTTACAGCAGGGGTAGTTGCTGTTTTTGCAGGTCGTAAACTCTTGCCAGCTTCTGAACTTGTTGGTCATTACCTAATAATTTTTCTCAATCCAATAATATTGACGATTTTCTTTATTTTGACAATTTATCAAGGGTTAAATAAAGCTTTAATAGCTATGGTATCTTTGACTGTGGTTAGTTCTATTACTCTAATTTCATTTAAATATTTTGAACCAGCAGCCGTTCTTGCTGGAAATGTTCTTTGGTTATTTGGTGTAGGTGTAACTGGAACTACAATTTTTACTACAGTGATAACTCTAACCAAAGATTCTCATTGGATTTTGGCAGGAGCGGGGAGCATAGCTTGGGTTATGTCTACACTGATACCTTTTATTTTAGGTATGCCATATCAAGTTGGGCTTAAAGTAGCAATATCCTCAGCGATTGGAGTATTAACAAGCATCTATGTTAGTCAGAAAGCTGTAGCTGGAGTACAAGAATTTACTTGGATTCGATTATTTGCGATAGCCTTTGCTACAACCGGAGGCACAAGTTTTCGTGGTTCTGATTTAACCGATGCTGGTTTTACTGGTGCAACCCTTAAAAATACAGATTTTAGAAAAGCAAACCTCACACGCACTCGTTTTTACGAAACCAAAAAACTTGACTTGGCCAGAGTCGGCGACACCATATTAGCTAAACGAAATATCCTTAATTTACTTGTCACTGGCAATGGTCGGGGAAAAAATTATTTTGGTGCTAACCTCAAAGGCGCTAGCCTCATCGATGCTGATTTAAAAGAAGCAAATCTCAAAAACGCTGATATCAATGAAGCTACCTTCCAAGGAGCAAATTTAGAATGGGCAAACTTGACTCTCGTCCAAGCTGTGGGTACTGATTTTACCAGCGCTCACATGACTGGTGCTTGCGTGGAAGCGTGGAATATTGAAAGCACAACCAAATTAGATAACGTCGATTGTCGGTTTATTTATCTCCTCGAAAACCCCAAACCTGAAACTGACGACAGAGAACGCCGTCCCAGCAGTGGCGAATTTCAACCAGGCGAATTTACTAAACTATTTGAAGAGGTTTTAAATACCGTTGATTTAATTTTCCGCAACGGTATTGATTGGAAAGCTTTTGTCGCAGCTTTTAAACAAGTGCAAGTCGCCAATGAAGACACAGAATTAGCCTTACAAAGTATTGAAAACAAAGGTGATGGCGTAGTCGTCGTTAAAGTCGCCGTACCTATTGATGCCGATAAAGAAAAGATTCACAGCGATTTTACTCAAAATTATCAACTAGCATTGCAAGCTGTAGAAGAAAAATATAAGGCACAATTACAAGCAAAAGATAATGAGATAGTCGTCTATCGCCAGCAAAGCGCCCAGATGACTGAAATTGTTAAATTATTAGCTAATAAACCTATTAATGTTCAAGTCGATAACAAATTAGAGAATAAAAATATGACTAACAGTAACGATTCCAGCCGTAAAATAGAAATTGGTAGTGTGGGCAGAGATTTTAATGCTAGTGGACAAGCTTTGAATTTAGGCGAAATTGATATTAGTGGTGAAGTCACTAATACTATTAATCAATTACCAGAATCTCCCGAACCAGAAAAACCAGGAATCAAGGAATTATTAACACAGTTGCAAGAAGCAATTGCAGCTGATGCTAATTTAAGTGAAGAAGATAAAACCGAAGCCTTAGAACAAGTCAAAACTTTAGCCGAAGCTGGTCAAAATCCCCAAGAAGCAGGAAAGCAAAAAACAGGCAAAAAAGCAATCACAATGTTAAAAGGTTTAGTCTCTGGCTTACCCGCCACAGCCACATTAGCCGAAGCATGTAGTAAACTTTTACCATTAATTTCTAAATTACTAGGTTTAGGCTAGTACCTTTTATATAAAAATTGAAGAGTTCGTAGTCAGCACTTTAGTGCTTAGATTGAGCGCTTAAGCGCTCACTACGAACTGTAAAAAACATAAAAGAATAAGGGTACGTTGTGAGATTAGTTCGACAAAAAAAACGGTCTCAAAAGCCACAACGGCGTCCACTCCCGAAAGTCCATATCAAAATTCAGGATGGACGGTTTGAAATCTCAGGTATGAATGTTTGGTATTCCTACTGGCGCGATCCTTACCATTTGCTTTTGACAATTCCCTGGCCTGGTTTCTTGGCGCTAATTGCTCTATCTTATGTAACAACTAATGCTTTGTTTGCCTTAGCATACTTAGCAGGGGGAGATTGCATTGCTAACGCCAGACCTGGATATTTTCTTGATGCTTTTTTCTTTAGCGTGCAAACTCTAGCTTCTATAGGCTATGGGGCGATGTATCCCCAAACAGTCTACGCTAATTTTATTGTCACAATTGAAGCGATGATGGGTCTAGTGGGAATTGCGGTGCTGACTGGTTTAGCTTTTGCCCGTTTCTCTCGACCTACAGCCCGTGTAATCTTTAGCCGAGTAGCAGTTATTGCACCTCACAATGGCGTACCCACTCTAATGTTTCGTGCCGGAAACAAGCGCCGCAATCAGATTCTAGAAGCACAATTGCGGGTTTATTTAATGCGCGATGAAGTGACTACTGAAGGTCAATTTATACGTCGTTTTCACGAACTCACTTTGCTCAGGAGTCAAACACCAAGTTTTACACTTAGTTGGACAGCAATGCATCCAATTGATGAGTCCAGTCCTTTATATGGGATGACACCAGAATCCTTAGTTGCAACTAAAAGTGCAATTGTAGTTTCTCTCAGTGGAATTGATGAAACAGTTATCCAGGTTCTCCATGCTCGTAAAACCTACACTGCTCTTGAAGTCCTATGGAACAATCAATTTGTAGATATTTTTTACAACACCTCTGATGGACATCGTTACATCGACTACAACTACTTTCACGATGTCACACCAATAGAGTGAGGAACTTCCAACCCACATTCCGCACTTCAAAATGTAGCGCAAGAGATTACATGGTGATTCCTGAGTAGAAGTAAATAATAATACACATAAATATTCAGTAAACCCGCATTTAGAAATAAACCTGTGTGACGAAGA